>Ga0102924_1000842_pt1 | contig 36598 bp, 37 predicted proteins | sample PaiPotPPM11metaG_FD_80116 | JGI IMG/M metagenome (GOLD analysis project Ga0102924, IMG submission 80116) | Iron sulfur acid spring bacterial and archeal communities from Banff, Canada, to study Microbial Dark Matter (Phase II) - Paint Pots PPM... ...
TACGCGGACGTGGACGAGCAGGCCACCCGCGCGATGGCGTGGCTGGACGACCGGAGCGGTGCCGACAACTTGCATACGTCAGGCTTGCAATCGTCTAAGTTCGATTGGCTGCCTACTTAGGCCACAGTCCCATGGGAGATCGGTTGCCGATCTTCGGATGTCATCTCCCGGCTCACCTCGACTCGGGGGCTTACTGCCGAGAGAGATTCCTCTGTCGTGCCGGTTCTCGGTCGCATAAAAGGCGCTTCGACCAGTTTATAGGAGAGCGTGCCAAAGAGGAAACTGAGCGGCAGGACGATCAGCAGCAAGAACTTGAACTTCGAGGCGGCAGGCCAGTGGGCGATGATGGGATAATCCAGGACGAGCGTAATCACGAGCACATGCCACAGGTACATGCCGTAACTCACCTGCCCCATGATCCGCATGAAGAGATTCGCGAAGGGGAACTGGCCGACCTGCCCGGCCAGAGCAGTTGCCAGGATCAGGACAGCGACACTCCCCGCCACCGCCTCGCGCCCGAAGTACCAGTAGGCTGACGCCGCGATCTTGCCGTCGTGCGCCCGCAAGCTAGCGGTCCATGCCATCAGGGCCACGAATGTGATTATCGAGGCGACTTGCGCCAGGGAGACGCTCGCGCGAAACCAGCGCGCGCGGATCAGCGCTGATTGGTCGCGCAGCCGGAGGAAGAGATATGCTGCCGCCATACCGAAGGCGAAGTGGGCGGCATAGGTCGGCAGGAGGTTCGCCATCAGGTCCTGGATGTGATCGCGCGCCGCGGTGTTCTTGTGCCTGGTCAGCGCAATACCGAAGAGTTGCGTCGAAAGGCCATCAATGTTGAACCGGACCCATGCCCAGCCAATCGCGATGAGCACGGCGATGCACGCATTGCGTACCGCCTTCCCGACACTCCCGGAAAAGAAGCGGTAGACAAAGGGCAGGAGCAGGTAGAAAGAGACCTCAAAGGTCAAGGTCCATATCACTCCATTGATGCCGAAACCGGGCTGAGCGCGCCAGCCGATCAATCCGCCCAGTCCGCGCATGACGATCGCCTGCTGAAAAGATAAATGGGTGAGAATGGCGAAGAAGCCACTCCAGGAATAGACGGCGGACGTCGCGATATGGCTCGGCGTGAAGAAGACGATCAGGAAAAAGAGCATGAAATAGTATGCGGGCACGATACGGCGGATACGCCGGACGTAATAGCGCTTCAGCGCGGGTGGGGGTGCGCCGCGAAGGTGTGCCGCGCCCCATGGAAGAAAGAGCACGAATCCGCTCAAGACAAAGAAGATATCCACGCCGAAAAGTCCGGCGCCGAGCGTCTGATACCCGATGATACGGTACGCGCCCGAGACGATGACACAGTGATAGACTATGATCTGCAACGCCGCAAACCCGCGGATACCGTCGAGCGCGGGGAGTCGCTGCCGTGTGGAAACGGCTTCGCCGTCGAGATCGTAAAACGCCGCGACGCGATCACGCATGCGAGAGAGATAATGCGTGAGTCCGCGATGCAGCCGCCCACTATCGGTGGTCCGCGGCGCCGTCACTGATATCGTGGACAAAAACGACCGCCTCGCTCTGATCTACACATGTCCACTGGTGCGTATCAAGGTTGCCAAAGATTAGCGATGCGGACACCATCTGTCAATGCCCACTCAGCTCTGCGCGGGCTGATACGACACGCCGACGATCGGCTTCACATCCGCAGGGAAGGAGTGACCGACGTGCCCATTGATCTCCGGTCCATCGTGCGCGCTCCGTTGCTCATCCCCTCGCCACTCCAGCGGTATCGCCCTGAACCGGGGCGTCACGCCATCCACGACGGCCTCGTCCTCACGGCGAGCGGTGGCCAAGGTCCCGATTTCAACGCCGCGATCGCGCTCGGCCCCCTGCCGCCGGAACAGGTCTTCGCGCTGGCGGAGGCGTTCTTCGACACCATCGGCTATGCCATCATCGTTGAGGCGGACTCCGCACAGCCGGTGGAAGACGCGATCCGGGCGCGGGGCTGGCACCTGGAGGAGGAGGAACCGGCGCTCGCCCTCGCGCCGATCCCCGCCCCTCCTCCACCGCCGCCCGGCCTGACACTCCGGCTCGTGACGACCGACGCGGAGTTGGCGGACTTCATGGCCGTTTCCCAGACAGGCAGCCGTTGGATCCCCTCGCTCGATGCCGCCCTGGACCCGGCGGTCGCGCTCTTCGTCGGCTACGACGAGGGAACGCCGGTTGCCACGTCGCGGATCGCCCGCCATGGCGATGTGGGGGACATCAATGGTATCGTGACCGCGCCCGCACAGCGCCGACGAGGCTTCGGGACCGCGATGACCTGGGTAGCCATCGCGGAAGGTGCGCGGCGTGGCTGCATGGCGATGACGCTCACCGCAACGGAGATGGGGTATCCCGTCTATCTGCGCATGGGGTTCGTGCCGGTCTGCATCTACCGGACGTATCTGCCGCCGACGGCCAGGGGATGAGGTTGACCCCACCCGGTCGGAGGCGTAGAGTAGATCTCCTACGGAGCGGAGGAGGGCGCGCATGCGGACACGACAGGACGGAACGAGCGTGGCGCCCGGGTCTGCCGCGACCGCGCTGATTGACTGCGATGTCCATAGCACGGTGCCGCGCGTCGAGGCGCTTTTCCCCTACCTTCCACCGCATTGGATCGAGCACGTCAATCAGTCGGTCTTCAAGGGCGCGGGTACGACGTACTATCCGCCCCGCGCGCCCATCACCGCCCGGCCGGGCAGCATCCCGCCCGATGGCCCGGCCGGTTCGAGCCTCGATCTCTTGCGCGAACAGGTCCTCGACCCGCTCGGCGTGGAGATCGCGGTCGTCAATTGCCTGTACGCGATTGACAGTCTGCACAATCCCGAGGCGGCGGTTGCCTTCGCTCGCGCGGTCAATGACTGGCAGATCGCGGAGTGGCTGGAGCGAGATACCCGTCTGCGTGCCTCGATTGTCGTACCGTCCCAACTGCCGGAACTGGCGGCACAGGAGATCGCGCGCGTCGGCGATCATCCCGGCTTCGTCCAGGTGCTCCTGCCGGTGCGCTCGCAGCACCCCTACGGCAGCCGCCTCTTCCGCCCGATGTGGGAGGCGATTGCGGAGCATCATCTCGTCGCCGGCATCCATTTCGGCGGCGCACCGGGCAACCCGCCCTTCCCCTCCGGCTGGCCGTCATACTACTTCGAGGAATACGCCGGGATGGCGCAAGTTTTCCAGTCGCAGTTGGCGAGCATCATCAGCGAGGGGGTGTTCGACCTCTTCCCCACGGCGCGCATTGCCCTGCTGGAGAGCGGCTTTACGTGGCTGCCCGCCTTCATGTGGCGCTTCGATAAGGAGTGGCGCAACCTGCGCCGCCTCGTCCCCTGGGTGAAGCGCGCGCCGTCCGAATATATCCGCGAATATGTCCGCCTGACAATCCAACCGCTCGATGCGCCGGCCGAGTGGCGGGATATGGAGCGAACTATCGAGCAGATCGGCGGCGACCACATGCTGCTGTTCGCGACCGACTACCCGCACCTGCACACACATGATCCACTCGATACGCTGCTGCCCCACCTGCCCGATGCGCTGGCACAGAGAATCCGCTCCGAGAATGCCCGCGAACTCTATGGTCTGGTGTAGGCTTATTCAGGAGGAATTGCCCAATGGCGACCACACTCGAACGTACGACGCGGCAAGCGCGGACGAAACCGGCGATCATTGACTGCGACATCCACAACGAACTCGACTCGGAGCGCGATCTCTACCCCTTCCTGTCCGATCGCTGGCGCACCCACCTAATGACCTACGGAATGCATGGCCCATCAGGGGCAATCTATCCGCGCTTCACGAACCGGCGCGCCGATGCCTTCCCACCTTCCGGACGCGAGGCTGGCTCAGAATGCGCCTTCACCTCGGTGCAGTTGCTCGACGAGTGGAATATCGCCTGCGGCATCCTCAATCCGCTGACTGGCGCGGGATCGCAACTCAACCCAGAGTTCGACGCCGCATTAGCGACCGCCGTCAATGATTGGCAGGTCGCGGAGTGGCTCGACAAGGAGCCGCGCCTGCGCGCCTCGATTATCCTGCCATTCGAGCACGCCGACCTCGCCGTCGCGGAGATCGAACGCCGCGCCCGCGATCCGCGCTTCGTCCAGGTGCAGTTCACGGGTCGCCCGCGCGAGCCGATGGGCCGCCGCAAGTACTGGCCGATCTACGAAGCGTGCGCCACGCATGGCCTCGCCGTGATGTCCCACGCCTTCGGATCGGGCGGGCAGCCGATCACCGGCTGCGGCTGGCCGTCGTTCTACATCGAAGACCACGTCGGGCCATCCCAATCCATGCAGGCGAATCTGATTAGTCTCGTCGTCGAGGGCGTCTTTGAGCGCTTCCCAACCTTGCGGGTCGTCTCGGCGGAAAACGGCTTCGCCTGGGTGCCGTCGCTGATGTGGCGGCTGGACAACACCTTCGATTTGCTGCGCGACGAGACGCCGCACCTCACGCGCCGCCCCTCCGAGTACATCCGCGACCATGTGTGGTTCTGCACCCAGCCCGTCGAGGAACCGCACCGCCCGGAGGACTTGCGGTGGCTGATGGAGCAGGTCGGCATAGACCATTTGATCTTCGCGAGCGATTACGCCCACTGGGACTGGGACGCGCCCGACACGGCGATCCCCGCGCGCCTCGGGGACGACGTGCGCCGGAAAATCTACTACGACAACGCCCTCGCCCTCTACGGCGACCGGCTCATGGGATAAACGAACCACAGAGACACAGAGGAAAACAACGAAGGGGGAATAAACTACTCCTTCTCCTCCTCTTTTCTCACTCTGTATTTTCTATGGTTTAAAGGGGGTTGGCGTGGCGCGGCATGTGGTGGGGCGGGTGGAGGAGATTCCACCGGGCGGGCGGAAGATCATCACGGTCGCCGGGCGCTCCATCGGCATCTTCAATGTACATGGCGAGTTCTTCGCCCTGCGCAATCGCTGCCCGCATCAGGGCGGGCCTTTGTGCGAGGGGTTGCTCTGGGGGATGTTGCACGCGCGGGTTCCGGGCGAACTGGAGTACACCCGCGCGGGCGAGATCCTCACTTGTGCCTGGCATGGCTGGGAGTTCGACATCCGCACCGGGCAGTCCTGGTGCGATCCGGAGCGCCTGCGCGTGCGCCGTTACGATGTCCATGTCGAGCCAGGCGATACCCTCGCCGCCGACACACCCGTGCCCGGCAAGGTGCCGGGGCCGTACATCGCCGAGACGTATCCGGTGGTGGCGGAAGGGCAGTATCTCGTCATCGAAGTCACCTCCTGAGCGGATCCATACCGGCATTACCCCTTCTCTATCCCACCCGAATGATGTATGCCTATTTCCGCGCATATACCCGCAGGGAACCGCCGCGCCGCCCGCGTTGTATAGGGGGTGAGAGAACGCTCCGTGGAGGGCCGACCACTGGAGGAACGAGCGCGGATCGAACGAGCGCAAGGGGGTGACGCGGGCGCGTACGAGACACTCGTACGGCAGTATCAGGATGTGGCCTTTCGCACGGCGTATCTCATCACCGGCACGGCAGCGGAAGCGGAGGATGCGGCGCAGGAAGCATTCGTCAAGGCGTGGTACGCCCTCGGCCGCTTCCGGCCCAACGCGCCCTTCCGCCCCTGGCTCTTGCGGATCGTCGCCAACGAGGCGCGCAATCGGCGCACGGCGGCGGGGCGGCGCGTCAATCTGGCGTTGCGCGCACGGGAGCGCGACCCCGACGGCGATGCGGCCCCATCGCCCGAGGCGGTCGCGCTCCGTGCCGAGCAGCGGGCGATGCTGCTGCGTGCGATCAACCGGCTGCGCGTGGATGACCGGCTCGTCATCGGCTACCGCTACTTCTTCGATCTCTCCGAGGCAGAGATGGCAACCGCACTCGATTGCGCGCGAGGCACCATCAAGTCCCGCCTTTCCCGCGCGCTCGGCCGCCTGCGCGATGTGCTGCGCGCTGAGGACCTGACCGATGACGATCTGAGGGGGTTGGAGAATGGCTGAACGACGGCAGCAATTCACCGATCCCGTGCTGGAACGAGCGCTCCGGGCAGTCGGCACAGAGGTCGCCTACCCACCGACCCCGGAGGTTGCTTCCACCGTTCGGCGGCGGATCGCGGCACAACCGATCCGCCCACGCCCGTGGTGGCTGCCCTCCCCTGCCGCGCGACGGCGGCTCACCTTCGCGCTCGCCCTCCTGCTCGTCATCGCGCTCGCCCTCGGCGCGTTCCCGCCGGTGCGGAAGGGCATCGCGCGGCGACTCGGTCTCGCAAATGTGGAGATCATCAATGTCACCGCCGTGCCGTCGCCCACGCCACTCCCGACCGCGACCTCAACGGAGACATCCGCCGCATCGGCCATCGCAACCGCGACGCCGGCCACCCCGACTGGGACCGCACCAACAATGACCGCGACACCGACGCCGGATACCCTGGGGCTGGGCGCGCGGACGACACTCGCGGACGCGCAAGTCCGCGTCGCATTCACGGTCCGCGCGCCGGGGCTGCCGGACTTCAGTACGCCGGATGAGGTCTACATCGGCCAGCCGCCACCGGGCGGCAGGGTGTCGCTCCTCTATCGTGTCCGATCCGGTCTGCCCGGAATCGCCGGTACCGAAATCGGCCTGCTCCTGCAGGAGTTCCGCGGCGGGATTGACGCGGGATACTTTGGCAAAGGCATCCCGCCCGGCTCGCGGGTCGAACCCGTGACGATCAATGGCGCGCAGGGCTACTGGATCGAAGGCGGCCTGCGCTTCTTCGTCTACCGGGATGCGAACGGCGTCACACAGACCGAGAATACCCGCGTCGCGGGCAATACCCTCCTCTGGGAGCAAGGCGGCGTTGTCTACCGCCTCGAATCATCGCTGCCCAAAGATGCGGCGATACGCATCGCGGAACGTGACTATGCACTTGACGCAGCAAGGCGGGCAATGCTATGTTTGTAGATACGAGGCTTGCTGGTAAGCCCCGGTGGTATGCTGTACCTCCGGAGGACTATAACATGCGCGTACCCGATGAAGTGCGAGATTGCGTCGTTTTTCTCGGTATCCAAGTGACACGAGACGGCGGGCGCGCCGATTTTGTGTGGGGAGGTTCCGCTTTCTTCATTTCGGTTCCTTCCGAGACGGAACCCCAAAAGAGGGGGTATATCTATCTCGTGACCGCGAAGCATGTCATTGACGAGATAGGCGACCGAGAGATATTTGTGCGCATCAATCAGCGGCAAGGGGGCGCGGCCATCGCATCTCTCCGTGGAGCGCGATGGCATTTCCACGAGACTGAAGCGACAACGGTTGACGTTGCCGTACTCCCCATCGCACCGTCGCCGGAACAGTTTGCCTACAAAGTCATCGGCACCGATTCTTTCTTGACGGATACCGTCATTCAGACGATGGGCATCGGTGTCGGAGATGAAGCATTCATGACGGGCCTGTTCGCCCACATGAGCGGCAAGGAGCAAAACATACCGATCGTCCGCATGGGCAATGTGGCGATGATGCCGAACGACACCGTTCCGACTGAGGAATATGGGGATATTGAAGCATATCTCATCGAGGCGCGCTCGATTGGCGGACTGAGCGGGTCTCCGGTGTTCGTGCGAGAATCATCCCATATGCATGTTCCGGCCTCAAACACTCCATTCTTCCTGATGGGGTTGATGCACGGTCACTGGAAAGTGCCAGCGGGGGATGTGAATCCGTCACCTTTACTCGACTCCGCGATTTCGGGCAAGAACGAAACGATCAACATGGGAATCGCCATTGTCGTTCCCGCGAGAAAGATCATGGAGGTATTGAATGTGACCGAGTTGCGCGACCATCGGGCGAAACAGGACGAAATGGCGAGTCGTCAAAATCTCCCCGTGATGGATAGTGCCATACCGGAAGAGAGCGGGCACAAACCCCCGGCCAAGCCGGTTAGTCTCTACCCGATGAGCGAGGAAGAGGCGTTGCAGCGGTTGTTACGTGTGCCGCCACCGGAGAAGGGCGGAAGAGGTCAAGAGAAATAGATGTTGTATGTGAGATTATTATCATACATATGTCCACACATGAGCCGAGGTACTTGACAAATATGTCAATCATCGGTATCCTCGTAGCAGGAGGATACCGATGACGAAACCCGTGTCGTCCCGTCTGCCACTCTTTACGCAGAACGGGGTTTTACCAACCGGAGATTATTCGTTGACTTTGGCCCAACTTAAGACTTCCATGCTTGTTACGGGGCCACCGAATCGCTCGGCTACTTGGGACGAATCATGGCGGTCTGCGTTGGTGGACAATCTTACGTCGGTTGTTCACAATCTATGGCTTGCCAACATCGACGAAATCTATGTAGATGGGTCATTTGTGGAGAGCAAGGATCACCCAAACGACATCGACGGCTACTTCATTTGTGGTGGGTTAGACCTGTTCAATGGCGAACTGGAGAAGCGTCTGAACCAACACAACATCCATAAGTGCTGGACATGGGACCCAGCGAAGTTACAAGTAGACGCGAACTCCCAAAAGCGTCATTACCCGATGTGGAACATTTACCATGTCGAAATGTTCCCGGAATACGGTCAATACAGCGCCATTCTGGATCGATTCGGAAACAGGCAGAAGTTTCCTGCGGCGTTTCGTACATGCCGCGACACGTACACCCCCAAGGGTATCGTTCGTATCGTCCGGGATCAAGCGAAGGGAAGTAAGCAATGATCCGCAGCAAAGGTGAATACGAAGCGGCCTTACAACGCTTGGCAGAAGATGAGCAGAACATGGCTGCGGAAGAGGATGCGCTTCGAGCGAGTGGCCTGACTGATGAGCAGGTGGAGCGAGGAATGCAGCCCTTGCGGGGCTTTCACCTGCAATTGCGCGATGACATTGATTGGTATGATCGGGCCAAGAGAGGGGACATCGGTATCTTCCATAGCCTTACCGCACTCGGCAGGGGCCTCATTGCCTTGCGGATTGCCCGTGATCTCACACAGGCCGAACTCGCGCGGCGTCTTGGAGTAGATGAATCGCAAGTGTCACGCGATGAGCGTAATGAATATCACGGCATTACTCTTGAGCGAGCACAGCGTGTCATTGATGCATTGCGGTGGCAGCAATCTACCCAATTCACCGAAGAGCATACTTCGGCGGATGAACGCACTCTGGCAAAAGTATAGGCGCGTACCGAGAAGTCGAAACGAAGGCCGGGTGATCGAATCACCCGGCCTTCGTTTCGCGGTACTGCAATCTCTTCCCCGCCGTCTGCTGTATCGCAAGCACGGTGCGCTCCCCATCCGTAATGTCGCGAGAGTTGTAGCGAAAATCGAATTCTCCCGTGTACCGATGCAGGTGCGTTGCCGAGACGTGATGGTGCGTCCCGTCAAGGCTCCGCTTGAATTGCGAGAAAAACCCTTCCGCCGTGTTCGTGTGGGCATCACCGCGCACGTATTCGCCCGTGCCGTGGTCTACGACCTCATGGGCCGCGAACATCTTGCCCGGCTCCGTGTAGACCTGAAAGGCATCGGTCATCAGCGTGGCATCGGGTGAGACGTTGCCCTGTAGGACTTCCTTGATATTCTTCCCGTTGACGTTTGTGACGACGCGGGAACGCACCTTGCCGCCGCGCTCTACCAATGAGACAACAGGCGTCTTGTTCGCCGCGCCGCGTCCGCGCTTGCCGTGCGCCTTGCCGCCGATGTAGGTTTCGTCCGCCTCAACGGTTCCTTCGAGCGGCTTTTCGAAGGATTCGTGAGCCATCGCGTAGCGGATACGGTGCGCCATGAACCATGCCGAGCGATCCGCGATGCCGAGCGTCCGATGCAACTCCATCGCGCTCACGCCGTTCTTGCCCGCACACATCAGGTGAATACCCAAGAGCCATTTCGAGAGCGGAATGCGGCTGTCCTCGAAAATCGTGCCGATCAGGACGGAAAACTGCTTGCGGCATTCGTTACATTGCCAGACGCGGCGATTGCTCACCTTGCCCGTGCGCGTCGTGCGCGGGCCGTCCTTCGGTGCGAGGTAGGTTGCCTCTCCCACGACGCCGCAATGCGGACAGATCGGGCCGTTGGGCCACCGCAACGATTCCACGAACACGTACGCTTCGCCCTCATCAGAATATCGCTTGGCGATAGTGCTGAGATTGAGGGTAGTCGGATCGTTCGTTGCCACGGTGTTTCTCGCTTCCTGATGCGCCAAAGGCTCCGTATAGAACCATTGTACAGCGGGAAGCGTGCTTTGTCAAGTGCATAGTCACGTCGCGGAATCGGTGCGCTGAGGGTTTGCCCACCCCCTGACTCCCTGCCGTATCGGGAAGGGGCGGGGGTGGGTTTATTCGGGAACCGGGATGAGCCGTGCGTTGTATCATGGGTAGCAGTAACCGATGCAGCGCACCGGAGAACGCCAATGACACAGCGCACGATCTCCCTCACCCGGCCGACGCCGACACACCGTTCAGGCAGTCGCATTTCCGTGCTCGAAGCGATTACGGCGATCACGATTGTCGCGGCGCTGCTCGCGGTCGGCGCGCGGGCGGCGGGGCGGCTGCCGAATGAACGCCCCGCCGCGACATCCGAGCGGCCCACCCGCCTGATTCAGATGGACGGCGTCTGGGTGGATACCGCCACTAACCCGAAACGCGAGCGATTCTTCTGGGTGCTCGATCCACGTACCGGCGCGGAGACGGGCGAAACCCTCCCCTTCCGCCTGCCGGAGAATGCGTATCCGCGCGCCTTCTCCGCCGATGGTCGCACCCTTGCGTACGTGGACTACCATCCGTCATTGACACCGCCTGCCATCTCCGTTGTGGATATTGTGACCGGGGCTGTGCGGCGCACGCTGACCTACGACCAACCGACATCTGTCATGCGGCTGAATGCGGACGGGTCACGGCTGATACTCTACCGCCTGAGCGCGGGCCAGCGCCCGCCCTTCACACTCCTCACCGTGGATGTCGCGTCCGGCGCGACGCTCAGCACCGTTACACTCCAATCAACGGGCGACGAGTGGCCGACCCTGACGCCCGACCTGCGGACGGCATATCTGCTGAACACCCACAACACGGGCTCGTGGCCGAACATCACGAGCGGCGACGTCACGCTGGACCTGTTCGATACCACGACCGGTGCGCGACGGATCATTCCGCTCCCATTCGTCCACGCGGGCGTCTTCCCGGAGGACCGCACGATCAGGGGCGAGCCGGTGATCCGCTCGTTCTCGCCCGGCATCGTCGCCAGCCCGGACAGCACACGGTTGTATATCGTCCATGCCCGGATGGACGCGATCACGGTCGTCAATCTGAAAGAGGGGCGCGTCGAGCGGACCGAGAGCATTCACCCCCATGTTTCCGCCGCGCAGCGACTCTTCGGCTGGCTCGCGCCGGAGCGGGTGGCGGCAAAGGAAGCGTCGGAAAGCACGGACGCACAAGCAACCATCGCGCCGGACGGACGCACGCTCGCCGTCACCGGCACGATGGTCCACCCGCGCGATGACGACTCCGATGATGTCACCGATCAGGGTGTCCTGTTCGTGGACCTGCGGACGTTCACGGAAACGGGGCACGTCCTCCAGCAGCAATATCAGGGCTATACACGCCGCCTGACCGTGCAATGGGGCGCGGACGGACGGCTGCTCTACATTGGCAACATCACCAGTGCAACAACGCCCGACGGTAGCAAGGATGCCTACCAACTCCGGGTGATGGACGCGCGCAGCCACGCCATCACTGCCACGCAGACCTACATGGCGGACAGCGACGCACCCCGTTATCTGCGCGAGACCTGGTTCGCCCTCCCGCAGTAGCGGATAACGAGAGGATTCTCCATCACCACAGGTTACTCGCGACCTCCAGATGTCGCGCTCGAAGCGTGCCCCGGCGCCCGCATTGTGACTGGACGTGACGGAGACCGAAGGGGTATCGTACAGGATGATGTACAGTCGCACCAGACAAGAGGACGCCCCCGTAATGCTGACCGACGAGGAAATCAAAGCGTGGTTCGGGCCGGGCATCGAAGTCATCGTTACCTATCCGATCCGAACGAGGCCATATTACACGGCGCGAGTGCCGGAATTCGGTTTCGAGGCGCGCGGCGAAACGCTTGACGAGGCATACGAGAAGATTTCCGACATGATGGCTGCATTGATTGACTCCTTCAAGGAAGGGACGCGACCCCTACCGGATCGTGGCGACTGGCCGAATCGCCTGCGGAAGCCGCCGCTGGTCAACAGTGGATGACCGAGAGACTATCGCGGCGATCCGCCAAGCGATTGAGGTTGGCGACTTTGAAGTTGACCGGCGACACTGCGACGCTCATATTTACGATGAAGGGTTCACATTCCGGCAGGCGCTTTCTGTTATCCTTCACGGTCGCATCATCGAAACGGCGGAATCTCGAAACCGGTGGCTCTTCTGCGACACGGTTCGCGGCCTCAGACGGGATCATCGCTTTCGCGGACAATGGTTGCATGTCTCCGTTGAACGAAACGATGAATCGGCGGTGATGGTTGTTACGATGTATCGTCCAACGGTGCAAGGATGGCGCACCGGGACGGACCGGAGGTGACGCGATGTTCACCACAGAGATGGTGGAGAAGCAGATTGTTGGCCCATATGTTGGTAGACCTATTTCAGGCGCCTCGGGCGATCTCGTGGAGGCGATTATCACGGTGGAGTATCGCTTCGACGAATGCACCATACGTGTCGAAGGTATCCCCGCCCGTATTGATCGAGAGACCGACCGTGAATATCTTCACGGCTCGGACGCCTTGCGGCTCAACGAACTCGTGAACGAAGTGGTGGCCGCAGTCCGGGCAAGCAATCGTCTTCGTCGGAAGCCCCTCCCCTACCAACCAAACTTTCGCATCAATGACTTCGCCGCCGCGTGATCCGCTCCATGAGCGTGGCGAGGGTCTCCATCGCTTCCGGTCGCGATGAATTGTGCGCGAACCGCAGTATTTGTCACCAACCGGCGCGGGATCCGGGTGTGTTACCATATCCTCAGCGTGCGATGATGGACGCCGCAGCGGCCGCTGCCCATCACACAGTGGCGTGGAGCGTGGAGCGTGGTAGGAGGAGAGCGACGGGATGCCAGTGATTCGGTTCAAGCGGGAACATCTCTCTGTTGAGGTGCCCGATGGCGCCAACCTCCGGCAGGTGGCGCTCGACAATGGGATTGAGGTTTATCAGGGCATGGACAAGGTCGCGAACTGCCGGGGGCGGGGCCTCTGCGGCACCTGCCGGATGGAGGTCTCGCCGGAGCGTTCCGCCTCGCCCCGCACAAAGGCGGAACTGAGGCAGATCAAGTTCGGCTCAGACCGTCTCTCCTGCCAGACGCAGATCCACGGTGACTGCACCGTGACGACGAAGATTCAGCCGCCGCAGCATGACCGTGTCATCCGGCGCACGCGCGTCGTCACACACGGATAATGCACCGATGCGCGCGCTCATTCAGCGTGCCTTCCGCCCGTCGCTCCAGATCGCGCGGGAAGTGTTCGATCGGCTTCCCGATCCGACTCGGACGCATGCCCGCGCGGCTGTCACGGAGGGCGTCGCCGCGCTCCGCTCCCTCGCCGATGGCGCGACGGACGCCGCCGAACGCGCGATTGACCGGATCGGGACGCTGATCAGTCAGCAGTAGGCAGTAGGACCGATGGATGTCGTCGTGTGTCAGTAGCCGGCGTTCACAAAGAGGAATTGACAGGCCGGGATGCACTCGGTAGGATACACGACATAATGTGAGGCTTTGGGGAAGCAAACGCCCTGGCAGCGGGCACGGATGGTTTTATCGCACACATCCGGTGTTCGCCGGGACCACGTCCGATTTGGGGAAAACGGGCGGTCACAGGGGCGGATGGGGGAGGAAACGGGAACGTGAGGGAAGGCACTCTTCCAACGCGCGCGGGACGCGCCCACCAGCGTTATCTCCACGCGGATACACCACCGAACGTGGGCGCCACGGGTCGTGGCCTCTCGTCCTTTTCCCCCTATATGACCCGGCTCATCCCGCCGTTTTTCCTCATCACTGTCACGGCAGTCGTGCTGCTCGGCGGCGGCTTCTGGTCCGTCCCTCCTCTCCTCGATCCCGTCACCGGCCTCCCCGTGCAAACGGTCATCAGCCAAGGAAATCACACCCTCCCGAACGGCGCGGTCGTTACTGACACCCCTACCGGCAATGATGTGAGCGTGACCGTCACGGTACCCGGCGGCAGTACCACGATCACGTTGCGCGGCGGCACGAACGATTCGACCTTCACGGGCTATCTCGCGCGCCCCGGCACGATCATCACAACGATCCCGCCGCGCGTCAGCATCGTCCCCGCACGGCACGGCGACACGCTTGAAACGATCGCAGGCCGCATGAATTCGACGTCCGCTGCCCTGATGTGGGCGAATGGTATCACCGATCCCACGCGCACCCTGCCAGCCGGGCAGACGATCCGCGTGCCGCCGCCCGGTACGATGCTCCACCAGATCAGAGAGACAGACACGCTGGATGGCATTGCCCGCGCCTATCAAGTGCAGGTGCGAGAAATCACGTCATACCCCGGCAACAACATTCTCGAATCGTCGGATCTCGTACCGGGGAACTTCCTCATCATTCCGACAACGAATCTGCCCACGCGGGACCACGTTGTCTTCTATCAACTGCGAGAGGGAGACTCCCTCTCGCGCGTCTCGGCGCTCTATGCGCTCAGGGACCCGGAGACTTTGCAGTGGGCAAATAATCTCCCGAGCCTCGATACGATTGTGATGCCCGGGCAAATCCTTGCGATCCCACCGACGGACGGCATCATCCATGTCGTCGAGTCGGAGGATACGCAGCGGAACATTGATGACGCGGTCACGCAGATCGCCAAGAACTTCGCCTGCACCGCCATCCCCTGCAAAGACCCACCGACCGATCTGCGCGTCAACGAGATCGCGAGCAGGATCTTCGCCTTCGGCGGCAATCATCTGACGCACGGCAGCAAACTCATCCCTGGGCAGGAGATCGTCATCCCCGGCGGCATCCCATACGTCGAGCCACCGCCGATCATCATCCCGCAGAATGTGACGCTCGATAACCCGACGCGCGCCGGTACGTCGAACGGCGGTGGGTACACTCCCAGCGGGAGTGGCTCAATCGTCCGCATCGCCCAGCGCTACCTCGGTGCGTACCGCCAGCCGAGTGGTCTGCCATGGGCGTTCTGGTGTGAAAAGTTCGTCGGCGATGTCGCGGACAATGCCGGTGTTGCGCATTATCGCTTTCCCACCGCGCTGTCGGACGCCTATTCCGGGCCGCTCTATCGTGGGCGTGCCCCGGCGGGCACCCTCGTCTTCTTTGACCGATCCTGGAATTATGCGGGGCATGTCGGCATCGCGATGGGCGACGGCACGATGATCTCCGCGCTTTCCAATGGCGTCGTGCGTACCGCCTATGAAGGATCGGGCGGCTACCTGGGATGGCGGCCATTCCCGTAGGTCTTGGTGGCGCAGGCTTTCGCCACCAGTTTGGAAAGGACTTCCTGATATCGTGGAACGACAAGCGCCGAATGCCCCGAAGCCACATCCCCGCTATCTCCGCGCCGAGGCGGTAGCGCCCGCATCATCGGGCGGCGTGCTGGCCGGTGGGATGCTGCTCGTGCGGCTGCTGCCCGCACTCGTCGTCTTCGGCATGATCGGTGTCGTCCTGATTGGGCGGGGGTTCTGGGGCGCGGATCAGCAGGTCGTGGCACCGAGCGGCGCGACGGAGACGATTGACGTCACGGCAACGAATCAGCCTCCGGACGGCGTTGCGGTCACGGTCAATGTTCCCGGCGGGCAGACGGTCGTCAACGCACCCACGAACCTCACCGATCTGACGACAACCAACTACCTCTCCCGCCCCGCAATCGCCCTGACCGTCAAGCCGCAGCGGATAGATGTCGTGCGCGCGCTGCGCGCGCAGACGCTGGACGACATCGCCAAACAGAGGGGTATCAGCACGACCGCCTTGATGTGGGCGAATAACATCAGCGACCCCACGACGACGCTGCCGGTCGGCATTGCGATCAAGGTGCCGCCGAAGGGGACGATGCTTCACCGGGTTCGGGAGACCGACACCCTGGAAGGTATCGCCCGCGCCTATCAGGTAAAGCCCGAGCAGATCGTGAACTATCCCGGCAACAACGTGCAGGCAACGAGCGATCTCGTCGCCGGGTCGTATCTGCTCATCCCGACCGAGAACCTCCCCGCGCGGGATCGCACGGTCTTTTATCAGGTGCGACAGGGCGACTCTCTCTGGAAAATCGCGCAGTCGTATGGCCTGACGAAGCCGACGACGGTCGTCTGGGCGAACAGCCTGCCGGACAATTGGGTCCTCAAACCCGGACAGATTATCGCCATCCCACCGATAGACGGCGTCATTCACGTCGCCGAGGAGGTGGATACGCAGCGAAATGTGGACGACGCGATCACGCAGGTCGCCAAGAACTTCGCCTGCACCGCCATCCCCTGCAAAGACCCGCCGACTGACCTGCGCGTCAGTCAACTGCGGGAAGCCATCTTCGCCTTTGGCCCGAACGGCCTGACGCACGGCGGCCGGCTGGTGAAGGGGCAGGAGATCGTCATCCCCGGCGGCATTCCCTATGTCGAGCCGCCCCCGGTGATCATCCCGCAGAATGTCCAGATTGATAACCCGGAAACCCGCGCGCCCGCCCCGGCGTCCGCGCCATCCCGCCCGGCGGCTTCCGCCCCCGCATCTGCGCCGGCGACCCAGGCCGCGCGCGCTCCGGCCGCCGCGCCGCAACCTGCACCGGGCTTCCCCGGCTCCTATCCCGCGATCTACTACCCGGCCCAGTCGTACAGTTGCAGCGGTCGTAACCCCGGCTTCGTCTGGCCCGAATCGGGCACGATCACTTCGACCTTCAACGGCGGTCACAACGGCATTGACATTGCCACGACGGCTGGCACGCGCCTCGCCGCCGCGCAGGCGGGATGGGTCGTCTACGCGGGCTGGACCTCCGACGGCCTCGGCAACGCCGTGTACATTGATCACGGCAACGGGTTTGTCACCGTCTACGGACATATGCAGAGTATCGCCGTCAGTGTCGGGCAGCGCGTCTCGAAGGGGCAGGCGATCGGTGCGGAGGGCAGCAGCGGCAACAGCACCGGCCCGCACGTTCACTTCATGGTGATTGATAATGGGCGGTCGTGTAACCCGTTTAATTACTTACCGTAGGGGAGGTTCGAGGTTCGAGGTTCGGGGTTCGGGGTTCGAGATTCAGAGTCCGAAGAAAATGGGAGTCATCCGCTCCGAACCCCGAACCTCGAACTCAGATGCGTTGCCGCCGATCCACGACGCGGACGGCCTTGCCGACCTCGATGCGCTCCATACTCCCCGGTTCGACGAGCGTGACACGGCAGGTGAGACCGAGGCGGCTTTTGAGGGCATCCACGAGCCGCCCATGCAACTCGCGCACGGCGGGGTGATCCGGATCAAGCGCCCAGCCCGCGATGCCGTGGAAGGAGGGCGTCACTTCGGTCATGACGTCCATCGTGTCGAGCGGCCCCTCACGGTCGAGGATGATCTGGTAGAAGGGCGCGATGCCACCCATACCGAGCATCACCGCCTCGACCTCCGATGGATAGACATTGACGCCGCGCACGATGAGCATGTCATCGTGCCGTCCACGCAGCCGCGCCATCCGCATACTCGTCCGCCCGCAGGAGCAGGGGTCGGGAATGAGGGCGGTGATGTCGCCGGTGCGGTAGCGGATGAGCGGGAATGCCTCCTTGGTCAGGCACGTCAGGACGAGTTCGCCCTGATCGCCAGGCGGGAGCGCTGCGCCTGTCTCCGGGTTGATGATCTCCGGCAGGAAATGGTCTTCGGCGATGTGGAGGCCGTGCTGCGCCTCAATGCACTCACAGGCGACGCCCGGCCCAATGATCTCCGAGAGGCCGTAGATGTCCACCGCTTTGATCGCCAACCGCCGCTCGATCTCACGGCGCAGCTCATCCGTCCACGGCTCCGCGCCAAGGATCGCGAAGGAGAGGGGTAATTCCTGTGGGTTGATCCCCTGCCGCTCCATTTCATCGGCAATGGTGAGCGCATACGAGGGCGTACAGCAAAGCACCTTCGCGCCGAAATCCTTGAGGAGCATTACCTGCCGGGGCGTATTGCCGCCGCTCATCGGCACAACCGTCGCGCCCATCAGTTCGCCGCCGTCGTGCATGCCGAGGCCGCCGGTGAAGAGTCCGTAGCCGTACGCGTTATGCACGACATCGCCCGGCTGCCCGCCACCGAGGGCGAGGGCCCGCGCGCAGACTTCCGCCCAGACGCCGAGATCGTGCCGCGTATAGCCGACGACGGTCAGTTTCCCTTTCGTGCCGGACGATGCGTGGATGCGCACGACCTCGGACCGTGGCGCCGCGAAAAGGCCGAAGGGATAGTTATCCCGCAGGTCACTCTTTGTTGTGAATGGCAGGCGCGGCAGATCATCGAGGGAACGCACATCGTCCGGTGCGATGTCATGCGCGGCGAACCGCTCCCGGTAAAACGGGACGCGCTCCGCGACGTATGCCACTTTCTCCCGCAGCCGCGCGGCCTGCAGATCACGGAGCCGGTCGCGGCCCATCGCCTCCGCCTCAGGATTCCAGAGCATCGCCCTTCTCCCCTCCATTGCACCGGGTTGCCGATTGTAATGGGACTATACCATGGGGAGCGATCCTCATTCCCCCTATCCCGCACGATAGACAGAGGCACATCGGAATATTCCCATGCATCTCTGCTATACTCTTGACCAATGCATTATATCTTCGCCACTCCGCTCTCGGCTGCCATTCCCCGGAGGTGCCTTCTGCCGATCGCGAGCCGCAATGTTGGATGCGTCCAAGCGGCACAGGGGACGGTTCGACACAAACGGCGCGAACCATCCCGCAGTGCATTCCGCGGGCGCTTCGTGCATGCCGTATGATAGCGGGAGAGCGATGCGCGGACATCGTCCGAGCCGGAATTCGTGAAAGGTGAGTGCAATGATGGCAACGCTCGCGAACGCGCGTGAGATGGTCGAGGAAATGCGCCAGGTCCGGCAGGCCCGGCTCTTTCGGCCCGATTCCGTACCCCAGGACGTGCTGGCTCAACTCCTCGAAATCGCGCGTTGGACTGGCAGTTCACGCAATTCCCAGCCCTGGCATTTTGTCGTCGTGACGAACAAAGAGCATCTTCGGCAACTCAGCCAGTTGCGGACGCCCATTACCTGGGTCGCCGATGCGCCGCTCGCGATTGTCATTGTCCTCGATGGTGCGAGCGAGTTGAGCGAAGCCTACGACGAAGGTCGCGTCACCGAGCGGCTGCTGATCGGCGCGCGTATCCTCGGCCTCGGCGGGGGTACCGCGTGGTTCGGTGATGCTGCCCAGCAACAGCAGGCGAAGGAGATGCTCGGCATTCCGACCGAGCGGACGGCACATTCCGCGGTCGTGATCGGCTATCCCACCACGTTGAAGGACCACCGGCCGAACGCGAATGTGCCCGGACGCAAGCCGCTTCCCGAGATCGTCAGTTACGCCCGATTCGGTGCATCGAAGGCGTAACCACGACTACCGCGCGCCAAGCGCCTCGTGCATATAGGAAATGTTCGGCGGCATCTGGCGATTGTCCACAAGTTGGTAGCCGATACCCCGGATCGTGATGATCCGCTCCGCGCCGACTTTGCGCCGCAGCCTGCTCACGGTCGCGTCGAGCGCGTTCTGGCCGTCCAGATCGGCGTGCGGTATCGGGACCATCGCCAATCGTTCCCGCGCGACGGGGCGGTTGCGGGCGGAAAAGAGCATGCGGAAGAGCCGGTACTCGCTAACCGAGAGGTGGACCGGCGCACCGCCAACAATCGAGACGAGATGCGCCGCCTCGTCGAGGTGGTAATCACTGTGGGAGAGGTCATCCTGCGCGCCGAAGCGGACGCGGATCACCGCCGCCAGCCGCGCTACCATCTCCTCGATCATCACCGGGAGCGGCAGGAAGTCATCCGCGCCCGCCTGCAAGGCCATCTCGATGACGGCAGGCGCGGATTCCGGGCTGAAGACGACGACCGGCAGGGGGAGCACGCTCGTCAACCGGCGGATCGTCGCGTAGGCGGTCGTCGGGAAGCAGCCCGCCGGGATCGGGAGGACGATCACCATGCGCGGCGGCAGCGGAAGAGCGAAGAGCGCCTGCATGTCAGGCGTCTCATCCCACTGCCATCCTTCCGCCTCAATCGCGGAGGGAAACCCCGTAGTGACCGCGCGCGCCTCCCCCACGACCATGATCCACGTTTCTTCCGGCGCATATGCCATTCTCACGATGATCGCTCCATTCTTTACGCGGTACGTGAGCGTGGCTCCCCGGCCACGCTCCCCTATTACGCAGAGAACGATACCAACATGAGATGTGCGGAAGCATTGCATCGGCGCGGCGCGATCTGACGATTCATTCAAGCGAGCAGGCAGCGGACAGCAGGCTGTTGCGGGGTGACGCGCGGCTACGCGTTGCTGTCCGTGATCGGAATCGTGAAAATGAACGTACTGCCACCGGGAACCCCGGGGGCGGCAGGCTGCCCGCTGTCTGCTGCCTGCGGCCCGCTTTCCACCCAGACGCGGCCACCGTGCGCGGCGACCAGTTGCCGGACGACGGCGAGGCCGAGGCCGAGGCCGGAGGCATCCTGCTGGGGAATGTTTGTGCCCTTGACGAACCGCTCGAAGATGCGCTCAACGTCCTCCGGGGCAACGCCCGGCCCCGGGTCATGGACCCTGACGCGGATCGCGCCGTCCACCACATCGGCGGCGACGCGGATCGCCGTACCCGGCTCGGAGAACTTCATCGCATTGGAGAGCAGATTGTTCAGAATCTGATGCAGCCGCACCGGGTCGGCCATCGTCCGGGGGAGCGACGCCGCGATCGCCGTCTCCACCTCGATGCGGGCATTGGCAAAGAGCGGGGCAGCGTTCGCGATGGCGGCGCGGATCAGGTCGCCTATCTCTACCGACTCCCGTTGGAGGGTGAGGCGGCCGAGGTCGGCCTGGACGAGATCGTTGATGTCATCCACGAGCCGCCAGAGTTGCCGCACGCTGAGCGCGGCGGTGTCGAGGAAGTCGCGTTGCATCGCCGTCAGGGGGCCGACGCGCTCCTGCGTAAGGATATTCAGGAAGCCATGGATCGAGGCGAGCGGGTTACGCAGTTCGTGCGAGACGACGCTCATGAACTCGGCACGCGTTCGCTCGACCCGCCGCACCGCCGCCGCGTCCTGGATCACGCGCTCGGCATTGTAGACCGCGGTGCCGATCACCGAACTGCAATCCGTGAGGGTCTGCTGCGTCTCAGGGTCGAACGGCTCCGTGTGGAAGTAGCAGACGAGGCCAACGAGCGTCCCGGCGGCGCGGAGCGGCACGGCAAAGACCATCTGCCCGGAGACGATATCCGTGATCGGCATGAACCGCGCGCCGTTCGTGGTGTGGGCAATTCGGAGGGCATAGGCGTCGAGCGCCCATTGCCGCAGCCGCTCGCGCTGCCCGACCGTCTGCAATGTCCGCGTGAAGACGGCCGTTTCCGGTGCGAGATCCTCCCCCTCGGTGACGAGGACACCGACCGTGTACGGCACGACATCGCAGACGAAGGGCATGACGATTTCGAGCGCCTGACGGGGATCCTCGCACGCGGTGACCGCCCGCGTCAGGGCGAGGAGCATCGTCGCACGGTGCGCCGTCGCCTCCTGTTCCATCGCCCGTCGCGCCTGCGCAATCGCGAGCGCCGCGCCGTGCGCCGAGGCCCGGAGGGTCGCCAGTGTGCCGCGATGGAATGTGCCGGCCTTCGGCGCCCACGCGGTCAATGTGCCGTAGAAATTCGTGCCGTCCGCCATCGGGACGCACATGATCGTGCCGGACGATTCGCGCCGAAGCGAGAGGAAGCGCGGTTCCTTCGTCACATCGTGGATGAGGAGCGGCGCGCCCGTCTGCCCGACCGTCCCCGCGATGCCGACGCCGAGAGGGAAGGCGGCCTGCCCGATCATGCCGAGCGGCATGTCCGAGACGACGACCGTCCGCAGGGTATCCAGCGTCTCAAAGAGTTGCACCGAGCAGCGGCACTCCGCGAAGGAGAGCGCGATGTGCTGGACGAACTGCAGGAGCAGGGGACGCAAGGCATCAATCTCCGCCTCGCTCATCCCCCGCCGCTCTGCCGGGCGAGCCGCAGCGTACTGCTCCGGCAGCGCGTTACGCGGCGCGGCGACCGTCTCGATAGACATACCCAAGCCCCCGTACGGTGTGAATGAAAATTGGATCGTCGGGATCTGCTTCGATCTTCTTGCGCAGGCGGCGGATGTAGACATCCACGCGGTTGCTGCCGCCCTCGTAGTCGTAGCCCCACGTCCGCTCGATTAGCGTCTCGCGCGAGATCACCGCGTTCGCGTTGCGCATCAGGCATTCGAGAATCTTCATCTCGGTCGGCGTGAGCAGGGCGGGCCGTCGCTCCGGCGCGGAGAACTGCAATTCGCCAAGGTCGAGCGCGGTGTCGCCCACCTTAATCACCATACCGAAGAGGTTGCGCTCCGCCCGCCGGTAGCGACGCAGCACCGCCTGAATGCGGGCGAGCATCTCCGTCGGCTCGAAGGGCTTGGAGATGTAATCGTCCGCGCCGTGGCCGAAACCGTCCACCTTGTCGCCGACCATGCCACGCGCCGAAAGGAAGATGACCGGGATGTCCGGATGCTCGCGCCGCAGCGATGTGCAGAGCGTGAAGCCGTCAATGTACGGCAGCATCACGTCCAGCAGGATCAGATCAACGGCGTTCTCCTTGAGGAAGCCGCCGACCTGCCGGGGGTCGGAGAGCGTCGTCGTCTGGTAGCCGCTGTCCTCGAGGAGGAAGACGAGCATCTTGCTCATGAACGGGTCATCCTCGACGATCACAATGTGCGTTTTCAGTGTCTCGTTACTCATGCTCTGCCATCCTGTCCGGGCAATGGCGCGGTGCGGCCATTACCGTGACATCTTCGTCATGCCGTAAGCGCGATCATCTCCCGCCGCATGACACCGACAACAAACGACCAACGCCGCCAAACCGACTGATCGGTCTTGATAATGTCCACGATACGCATTGAGACCCCTCGTAGTGTATATATGAATCACAAATCATACTTCTCATCAAGTAGAACGTCATATCGCAGGGAAATGTGACGGGCTTGACAGGAATTGGCAGCACGGACACGCGTAGAGGCAGTTCGTGAACCGTCCTCCCCGCGTCAGCATCGGCCTCTCGATATACTGCATATGACGGGGCAATCCCAAAAGGGCGGTTCGCGAACCGCCCCTACGAGAAAACAAGCCATCGCGGTATCAGGCCGGCCAGAGGTTCATCTCCTGGGTCCAGACGTGGGCGGGCTGGGCGAGGAGGTACGCGATGGCGTCCGCGACATCGTCGGGCTGGAGGAAGGCTTTGCCCGGCTGTGCCTGCTTCTCGGCGATCGTGCGGCCACCGAACTCGGTGAGGATGCTCCCCGGCGAGAGGTAGCAGCAACGGATACCATCCGCCTTCACTTCCTCCGCGAGCGCGAGTAGGAAGCCGCGCAGCCCCCATTTCGCCGCGCAGTACGATGCGAGGTTCGCGTAGCCCGCATACGCCGCACCCGAACCGATGGCGACAATGCGTGCCTCTCCCACCGCCTTCAATGCGGGCAACGCGGCCTGCGTGACGAGAAACGGCCCGGTGAGCATCGTCGCGATGGATTCCTGCCAGTCCGCGATTGGATAGGTCTCGACCGGGCCATGCACGCCGATCCCGGCATTCAGCACGAGGCCGTCCAGCCCGCCGAGCGCGTCAATCGCCTCACCCACCGCGCTCCGCACCTGTGCCGCGTCCCCGACATCCGCAGCGACCGCAACCGCCTTGGCGCCCGTCGCCGTCACCGCGCGCACCGTCTCATCGAGATCATCCCGCGACCGCGCCAGCACGGCGACCGCCGCCCCCTCCCGCGCGAGGCGGAGCGCCGTCGCCCGCCCGACTCCCCGGCTGCCCCCCGTAATTAGCACCCGCCTCTTCGTGCCCATCCTGCTTGCCCTCCTCATCCAACCGATCTATGCTCTCGACTCTCAGTTCTCAACCTCGCGTCATCATCTCTCAGTGTACACGGGCCGCGTGACGAAACCGGAACCCGGGGCGAATCGCAGAGGACGCAGAGGAAATGAACATATGCAAAGGATCATGCGTGATGAGCCGAGACGTGAAGCATCAGTATCAGACAACGGACTTGCTGCGCATTCGCGTCGAGACGCACGCGCGCTACAGCGAGCGGCAGATTGATCTCGACGCGGCATGCGTCCGGGCGCTCGGCCTGACCGGGAAAGAATCGCTCCTCGATGTCGGCTGCGGCCCCGGTGCGTTCCCGCGCTACCTGCGCGCGCACGGCCACACGGGGCGGCTCGCCGGGCTGGACCAATCCGCCGCCATGATCGCGGCAGCCACCGAGGCGTCGCCAAGGCTGGCGATCGAATGGTTTACGGGCGAGGCGAACGCACTCCCCTTCCCGGATGACGGATTCGCCATCATCTCGGCGCGGCATATGCTCTATCACGTCCCGGACATCCCCGGCGCGTTGCGAGAGTTCGCCCGCGTTGTTGGTCCCGGCGGCACCGTCTTCGCGACGACGAATGGCGCGATGGACATGCCATATATTACCGAGATGGAACATGCATTGGCCATCCATTTCGGCTTACCGGACGTGTCGCGCACCAACGAGCCGTTCAATACCGCGAACGCGAGAGCAATTCTCCAAACGATCTACCCACACGTTGATGAGACAATCCTCTCCAACGCCTTCATCTTCACGGAACCGAAACCGATCGTCCGCTACGTGATGACGATGATGGCCGTGCAACAAACGGCGGAGCATCCCGACCTGCTCGCGGACATCCACGACTGGCTGATGGCGGAAGCGGCCCGCCACCTCGCCGCGATGGGCGGCACCTGGCGCGATCCAAAGCATGTCGGGCTGTACCGCTGCCGAACGACCTGAGCAGACGAGCAAAAGTCTCGGACGGAAATCCGTGGCCGCGATGAGCTAATACACGCTACCGCCGATCCGCGCGGGGCGGTTCCCCGCCCGCCAATTGCGCCAGTGTTCGCAGATCGGGTACTTCCAAGTCGGGGAGCGCCGTCGCAGGGGGCGTCGCGCCGGATCCCGGCCGGTCATGGCGGCGGTTGACCCAGACGGTCGTAAATCCGAGCGCGTTCGCGGGCACGATGTCGTGAAAGAGGCTCTGGGCGACGTGGAGTACGCGCTCCTGTGGTACGTCGAGCCGCGCGAGGAGGGTGCGGAAGTTGCGCGGGTCGGGCTTGTAGGAGCCTACCTGCTGCGCCGTGATGACGGCGGCGAACTCGACCGCCAGACGCCGTGCCGAGAGCGCGAAGAGGTCGTCATCAATGTTCGAAAGGATGACCAACCGAAAGCGGCGAGCCAGCGCCCGAAGCGCCTCGACGGTGTCCGGGAAGGGCGACCAGTCGCCGACTGACGACGCCAGCGCCGCCCGCTCATCGGCGGAAGGCGCGAACCCCAGCCGCTCCCCGAAGCCGTCCATCACCGTCGCGAGTAGTTCGCGATAGGGGCAGTATGGCCCATGCTCCGCCGCCGATTCCAGTTCACCATACAACTCAAGGGTTGCATCGTTCGATACCACGATCCCATGGCGATCCAGCACGGGCCGGAGGGCGGCGAGGATGCCCGACTCCCAGTCAATCAGGGTGCCGTAACAATCGAAGGTGAGGTGGGTGAAGCGGTCAAAATCGAGCATCGTCCAATCTCCTGGCGGATGTGTGAGCAGGCGTCGGTCAACGCGAGATCGTCGCGTGGGCGATGCCGTCGTAGTGGTCGTCCTCCCACGGCTTGCTCTCGGCAAATCGCGTCGAGCGGAACGGCCTCAGGTCAACGATCTTCGCGTGCCCCCCGGTGATCCACTTCGCCAGGCACTTGCCGATCGCCGGGCCGGTCTTGAACGAGGCGCCACTGTCGCCTGTCATGCAGTATAGCCCTTCGTGGTGGGGCAACGTGCAACGTATCAATGATCGGGCGCGCGTCCGGCCAGACTCGCCGGTCGCTCCCGCGAGGCGCCTCGGAAGAGAAAAATGGTACAATACCGCAGTGATGATTCCCGGTGGTGGCAGGCTTCCAGCCTGAGTAAGACAGACTGGAAACCAGCCCCCACTACCCTGCTGTATCGCTTTCTCCTGCTTTTCAAGCCACACCGAAAGATCAGGTTTCCACCGTTGTCCGATTCTGTCCTGCTCAACCTGCCGACCGCCAGCCTTGATCTCCTGCGGGGCGACCGTCGCACGCGCCTCATCACCTACCTCGACCGATGGGATCATCATGTCGTGCTTTTGGGATATGTTGATCGGTGGTTGGAGGATCAGCCGGAGAGCGTAACGCTCCGCGAGGTGCGAGCACGGACGCTTGTCGCGCTTGGGCAAGCGGACGAGGCGCTGACCGTGCTCGATGCATTAGACGCTGCGCGGCCCCGGACGCAGACGCGCTGGCTGATCCGCCTGCACGCGCTGAAAACAGCAGGCGATCACGCCGCGCTGCTCGCCCTCGGCCCCGAACCGGATGAAGAGACGGAACTCGATGTCTCCGCCTGGCTCCGCTACGGCGATGTCTGCCGCGCCGCCGGGAAACTCGAAGAGGCAGCGGATGCCTACGGGCGGGTCGCCGAACTCGCGCCCGACAGCACCGCGCCGCTACGGCGACTGGCCGAACTCGCCCTCGCCACCGGCGATGCCGCCGCCGCGCGCGGTCAGATCGAGACCCTGCTCGTCCGCAACGCCGAACGCCGCCCGACTGTCGAGGAACTGCGTCTTCTGCGCGACGCCTGCCGCGATCTGGACGACCACGCCGCCGTCCGCTCTCTCGACGACCAAATCTCCCGCCGCGACGCCGAAGAGCGCACCGCCCTCGAAGCCGAATTCGGCCACAAAGAAGACGACAGGGATGCGGACACCGACGCATCCCCTCTCGCTCCCCCTCTCTCATCGCTTGCGATGGAGAGGGGGCCGGGGGGTGAGGTTTCCCTCCCCCCCGACGCCTACACCCTCCTGAACCAGGAATTCGGCCTGCGCGATTTCCGCCCCAATCAGGTGCAGGTGATCGGCAATGTCCTCGCCGGGCAGAGCACGCTCGCCATCATGCCGACGGGCGCGGGCAAATCGCTCACCTACCAACTCCCCGCGATGCTGCTGCCGCAGGCAACGCTCGTCGTCAGCCCGCTGATCGCGCTGATGAAGGACCAGATTGACGGCCTGCCGGAGGCGCTGCGGACGCGCGCCACGGCGATCAACAGCAGCATGCCGATGACCGAGGTGCGCGAGCGGATGCGCGGCATCGCGGCGGGCGACTACAAACTCGTCTACATCGCGCCCGAGCGGCTGCGGCAGCGCCCCTTCCTCCACGCCCTGAAGCGCGCGGGGATTTCGCTCTTCGTCGTGGACGAGGCGCACTGCGTCAGTATGTGGGGGCTCAGTTTTCGGCCCGATTACCTCTTCATCCGCGCCGCATTGGATGACCTCGGCGGCCCGCCCGTCCTCGCGCTCACCGCGACCGCCTCGGTGGAGACGCAGGCGGAAATTCAGGAACGACTCGGCCCGATGGCGCAGGTGACGGCCTCCGTCTTCCGCCCGAACCTCCATTTTTCGGTGCATCGCGCCGGGAACCGGGAGGAGAAACTGGCGGCGGTCGTCGCGCTCTGCCGCGCGATCGCCGGGCCGGTGATCGTCTATGCCCGCGCCCGCGACGCCTGCGAGGAACTGGCCGGGCGGCTCCGGCGCGGCGGCGTCAAGGCGGAGCACTATCACGCGCAAGTGCCCGACCGCGCCGCTGTGCAGGAGCGGTTCATGCGCGGCGAGACGCGCGTCCTCGTCGCGACCGTCGCCTTCGGCATGGGCATTGATAAGGCGGACGTGCGCGCGATCATTCACTACAACCTGCCGCAGAGCGTCGAGGCGTACTACCAGGAGGCGGGCCGCGCCGGTCGCGACGGCCAGCCCGCGCGCTGCATCCTCCTCTACGCCGCCGCCGACAAGGCGCAACTGAGTACCTGGCTGAAGCAGGAGGCGATCGGCAAGGATGACTTGCGACGGTTGTACCGCACGCTGCGGACGATGGTCTCCGGGCGATACGGAATCGTCTCGCTCGAAACGCTCCAGCGCATGGCCGATCGGGACGACGAGACGTTCGTGCGCGTCGGCGTCAGCATGCTCGAACGGGTTGGTTTGATCCGCCGCCACTTCGACCTGCCGCGCGGCGCGACGGTCACGCTACGGAGCGACAGCGACCCGGAGATTCGCCGGTTCGCGCACGCGAGCGGCTTGCGGCCCGACCAGACCGCCGATCTCAACCTGATTGACCTCGCGAGCATGCTCGACATCGAGCCATCTGCCCTCGAATCGTCCCTGCTCGCATGGGCGGATGCCGATCTCGTCCGCTACACTGGCGCCGGGCGGGACCCACTGATCGAATTCCTCCCTGTCTCCCCCAATGTCTCCGAGCGGCTAGATACACTGCTCACGGATTACCAGTTGCGACAGGATCAGCGTATCGAGGCGATGGCTGCCTACGCGAAGGGGGCGATCTGCCGCCACCGCGCGCTCGCCGCCCATTTCGGCCAGCGGATGGCCCGCTGCGGCACCGCCTGCGATGTCTGCGTGCCGGAGGAGCGGCAACGGGCGGTCGCGCCCTCCCGCGCCCGCCGCCCCGTACCGATTCGTGCCGATGATGACCGCCCGGACGCGCTGCGCATTCTGATGGGGATTGAAGCGTTGCCCTTCCCGATGGGGCGGCGGAAGGTGGCGCGTGTGCTGACTGGCGCGACGAGCAGCCCGATTGGGCCAGAGCGTTGCGACGAGTTCGGCGCGCTCCAGCACCTGACGATCAAGAGCCTGGAAGAACTGATCGAACGACTCATTGCGGAAGGCTTGATCGAGCGCGAGGCAGTCGGTGATTTCCCGGTCCTCACGCTCACCCCGCACGGCCGCCGAGCGATTGATACGCCCGATCTCCTCCCGGAATGGTCTCACCAGATGCCCGATGCAGATGACATGGACGAGGCAGATCCGGGCCTGCTCGCCGAATTGAAGGCATGGCGCACCGACAAAGCGCGCGAGGCCGGGCTCCCCGCCTATTGCATTCTCCCCAACGCAACGCTCGAAGCGCTTGCCGTCACCCGCCCGACATCATCGGCCGCGCTCCGCCGCGTCAAGGGCATTGGAGACAAGACCGCCGAGACGTATGGCAGCGAACTTCTCGCTTTACTCACGTAACTCGATTTCAGCCATATAGCCATGCGCCCCTGCCGGGTCGCATCTATGCCCGGGCTTTCCGAACCGCCGCTCGCCAGCCTTCATACAAACCCTCGCGCCCATCATCGCGCATTCGCGGTTCGTAGGTGCGATCCACGGCCCAGTTCGCGGCAATTTCATCCTGATCCTGCCAGTAGCCGACGGCCAGCCCCGCGAGATAGGCCGCGCCGAGGGCCGTCGTCTCCGTTACTTGCGGGCGCTGCACGGGCACGCCGAGGATGTCCGCCTGGAACTGCATCAGGAATTCGTTGCGCACCATCCCGCCGTCCACCCGTAGTTGCCTCACCGCGATACCACTCTCGGTCTGCATCAGATCGAGTACGTCTCGCGTCTGATAGGCAACCGCTTCGAGCGTCGCCCGGACGATCTCCGCCCGCCCACTGCCCCGCGTCAGGCCGACAATCGTGCCGCGCGCGTACGGGTCCCAGTACGGCGCACCCAGCCCCACAAAGGCGGGCACGAGGTAGACGCCGCCCGTATCCGGCACCGACGCCGCCAGCGCCGCCGTCTCCGCCGCGCTCTCGATGATTTGCAAGCCATCCCGCAGCCACTGCACCGCCGCGCCCGTCACGAAGATCGAGCCCTCCAACGCATACGTCAGGACTGAGGACTGAGGACTGAGGACTGAGGTGGGAACGGGTCGCTCAGTCCTCAGTCCTGAGTCCTCAGTCCTTCGTAATCCCCATGCGATGGTTGTGAGCAGGCCGCTTTGGGATGCTTTCGCGTCCGGTCCGGTGTTCATGAGCATGAAGCAGCCGGTACCGTAGGTGTTCTTCGCCATACCGGGGATAGAGCATGCCTGGCCGAAGGTCGCGGCCTGCTGGTCACCCGCGACGCCGGTAATTGGGATCGGCTGGCCGAACAAAGCGGCGTCCGTCTCGCCGAACAGGCCACTGGAAGGCAGCGCCTCCGGGAGGATCGCACGCGGGATGTTCAGCGCCGCGAGCAGTTCATCGTCCCACTCGCCGGTGTGGATGTTGAAGAGCATCGTGCGCGAGGCGTTCGTGACATCCGTGACGTGCCGTGCGCCGCCCGTCAGCCGCCAGATGAGGAACGTATCAATCGTGCCGAAGGCGAGGTCGCCGCGCGCCGCCTTGTCCCGCGCGCCGGGGACGTTGTCGAGCAGCCAGCGGACTTTTGTGCCGGAGAAGTAGGCATCAATGACGAGGCCGGTCCTGGCGCGGACGCGGCCTTCCCATCCCGCCGCCTTCAGTTCGTCGCAGTAGCCCGCCGTACGCCGGTCCTGCCAGACGATGGCGTTCGCGATCGGCTTTCCGGTCGCGCGATCCCAGATAACGGTCGTTTCGCGCTGGTTCGTGATGCCAATGGCTGCGATATCCGATGCCGTCACGCCGCTTGCCGCGAGCGCCTCCCGTGCCACAGCGCGCTGCGTCTCCCAGATCGCTTCCGGGTCGTGCTCGACCCAGCCGGGCTGCGGGAAAATCTGTGGAAACTCCCGCTGCCGCGCCGCGACGACCTGCCCGGCATGGTCAAAGAGGATCGCGCGCGAACTCGTCGTCCCCTGATCGAGCGCGAGGACGAAGGAGTGAGGACTCCGGGCGCCCTTTGAGCGGGATGAGGACTGAGGACCCATGATTTACCCTTCTTCCGTTCCATGCTCGCCGCTCGCCCGTAGGAAGCGCATTGTATACTGCGGACCTAATCCCCGGCCCCTTCCGTCACGCGGCGTGAGAAGGGGGAGATGAGGGACGAAGGGGCGCACCGCCGTGCGCCCGGTTCCCCTTCCCGTGTCGGGAGGGGGCAGGGGGTAGGAAAACCTGGTTTCGCACGATGACATCGCCCAGGCAGTCGCAATCCTCCACGCCGGGGGGTTGGTCGCCTTCCCGACCGAGACGGTCTACGGCCTCGGTGCGGCCGCGCGCAATTCCGCGGCGATCCGCCGCCTCTTTGCCGTCAAGGGCCGGCCCGCCGATCATCCGGTGATCGTCCATCTCGCGGGCGCGGACGCGATGCCAGAATGGACCAGTCGCGTGCCACCCGCCGCCGTCCATCTGGCCGATGCCTTCTGGCCCGGCCCGCTGACCCTCGTGCTGCCGCGCGCCGCGCATGTCCTCGACCTCGTCACCGGTGGTCAGGAGACGGTCGCGCTCCGCGTGCCGAGCCACCCCATCGCGCACCAACTGCTGAAAGCATTCGGTGACGGGGTCGTCGCGCCGTCCGCGAACCGCTTTGGCCGCCTCAGCCCGACGCGCGCCGACCACGTCCACGCCGAACTCGGTGACGCGGTAGGCCTCATTCTCGATGGCGGCCCGACCGACGTTGGCGTCGAGTCCACGATCGTTGACCTCTCCGGAGACCGCCCCGTATTGCTCCGGCCCGGTGGGATCACTCCCGCGCAACTCGCGGCGATCCTCGGCACGCCGCCCGAGGCGCCCCACGCCGCCTCACCCCGCGCTTCCGGTACGCTGCCGAGCCACTATGCGCCACGTACGCCACTGGGAGTGATCCCACCTGATGACCTTGAAGAACGCGCCGACCAACTGGCCGCGGCAGGGTCGCGCGTTGCGGTATTGGCACGACGAAAAGCGCCGTTGGTACGCTCCGGCATCGCGTGGCATCCCACTTCCGCCGATGCCGCCGACTATGCACGCGCCCTCTACGCGACGCTGCGGGAATTGGACGCCTGCGGATATGATTGTATCCTTGTCGAAGAGGTGCCGGAAGGCGACGAATGGCTCGCCATCCGAGACCGCCTACGCCGCGCCGCCTATCGTGGGGAGGAAGACCGATGAGCGACTCAGTCCTCATCCCGCCCAAAGGACCCCCGGAGTCCTCAGTCCTCGTCTCCGTCATCATGGGCAGCACATCGGACTGGGAAACGATGCGCCACGCGGACGAGACGCTGACCGAGTTCGGTGTGGCGCATGAGTGCCGCGTCGTCTCGGCACATCGGACGCCGGATTTGATGGCGGAGTTCGCCAGGACGGCGGAGGAGCGGGGCATCGCGGTGATAATCGCGGGCGCGGGCGGCGCGGCGCATCTGCCGGGGATGGTCGCGGCACAGACGCTCGTGCCGGTGCTCGGCGTGCCAATCGAGAGCCACGCCCTCAAGGGGATGGATTCGCTCCTCTCCATCGCGCAAATGCCGGGCGGCGTACCGGTCGGGACACTGGCCATCGGGCAGGCTGGTGCGATCAATGCTGCCCTACTCGCCGTCGCCATCCTCGCCACGACGCGGCCGGAGTTGCGCGAACAACTCCGCGCGTTCCGGGCGGCGCAGGCGGCGCGGGTGCGGGAGGCGATGCTCCCGTGAGCGCTCCCATTCTGCCCGGCGCGACAGTCGGCGTCCTCGGCAGCGGTCAGTTGGGGCGGATGCTCGCCCTCGCCGCCCGCCGTATGGGCTATCGCATCCACACCTTCTCGCCGGAGAGCGCGACGCCGACCGGGCAGATCGCGGATCGTGAGGTTATGGCGTCGTACGACGACCTTGATGCGGTTCGGGCGTTCGCGGCAGATGTGGATGTCGTGACGCTGGAGTTCGAGAATATCCCTGCCGCGACCGTTGAGGCAATCGCGGCGTATGTCCCGGTGCGGCCGGGTGGCGCGGTTCTGCATACGACCCAACATCGTATCCGCGAGAAGACGTTTCTCCGCAATGCTGGTTTCCCTGTCACGCCCTTTTGTCCGGTCACGACGCTGGCCGATCTGCGGGCAGGACTGACGACATTCGGCTATCCGGCTATTCTGAAGACCGCCGATTTCGGCTACGACGGCAAGGGGCAGGTGAATATCACCACGCCGGAAGATGCGGACGTGGCGTTCGCGGTCTTCGCCGGTCGTGAGGCGATCCTCGAAGCATTCGTGGATTTCGCGCGGGAGGTTTCCGTCGTCGCGGCGCGGGGGTTGGATGGATCGTTTGCTCATTTCGGTGTCGTCGAGAACACCCACGCCAACCACATCCTCGACACGACCATCGCGCCCGCCGCCGTGCCGCCGGAAACGGCGCGCGATGCCGTCGAGATCACGCGCGGCGTTCTGGAGGCGCTCGGCGCTGTCGGTGTGGCGTGCGTCGAGTTCTTCCTGACAGATGCGGGCGCACTGCTCGTCAATGAGACCGCACCCCGCCCGCACAACTCCGGCCACGTCACCGTGGATGCCTGCGCGACGAGCCAGTTCGAGCAGCAACTACGCGCGGTCTGCGGTCTCCCCCTCGGCGCGACGGAGCAACTGCGCCCCGCTGCGATGGCGAATCTGCTCGGCGATCTCTGGGAGCACGGCGAGCCGGACTGGGCGGCGGCCTGCGCCTTCCCACACGTCAAACTGCATCTCTACGGCAAAGCGACGCCCCGCCCCGGCCGCAAGATGGGCCACCTCACCGCATTGGCGGGCGGCGCCGATGACGCCGTGCGCACCGTCCGCGCCGCGCGGGAGGCGCTGACACGACACGCAGGCGTGCGACGAGAAGCGAAATCGCACGGACCCCGTTCGATGCCGTGATGATTGTTGCCATATGTGGCGTATGGTATAAATGATGGCATGGATAAAACAACGTTGTACCTTCCGACTGAATTGCACCGTGCGATCCGCGAGATCGCCCGACGAATGGGCCGTCCACAAGCGGAAGTGATGCGCGATGCGTTGCAGACATTTGTGCAGGAGCACGCAGAACGACCGATGCCTCGTTCCATCGGCATCGCGGAATCGGACCTCCATGGCGCGGACAGCGAAGACTGGTATCGCGCGAACTTCCGGCACGAATGATCACGCTCGATTCGTCCGCGCTCTTCGCTTCGATGAATCGCAAGGATCGAGATTTTGACCGGATACGAGTCGTACTCGTAAGAGAGCCACGGCCATGGCTCGTACCCGCAGGTATCCTTGCGGAGATTACCTACCTTATCGAACGCGAACTCACCCTTGTCACGTTGGAAACGTTCCTTTCCGATCTCATGGACGGCCCCTATACCCTCGATTGCGGGGAGGAGGACTTACCGCGCATTCGCGCGCTCGTACGGCGCTACGCGGACCTTCCCCTTGGCTTTGCCGATGCCGCCGTGATTGCCTGCGCGGAGCGTCACGGTGGACGAGTCCTCACGCTTGATCTTCGGCACTTCGGCATCGTCGTGCGCGAAGGTACACTGATCGTATTGCCGGAATAATTGGCATCGTCCGGCGTCGCAACGAAATTCGGGGGAGGAAGCGCCGTGCATATCGTCTGGCCCCGCGAAGCGATTATCGAAATGACCCGCCAATATAGCGGCGAGCGGTTCCCGGATGGGCGCCCGAAGGTGCCGGACGACCTCCTTGACCGCATGCGTGCGGTTTCCTCCGAGGAAGCGTGGGGAACGCTCCGCAAACTCGGCTACCCGCGGCAGTTCGTCGGCGGCTGGTTCGAGACGCATCCGGGTCGCATCCTCGTCGGGCGGGCGGTCACGGCAATCTTCCTCCCCCACCGGCCCGACTTCCACGACCTCGTGCAGGAGACAGGCGAGGCCGAGGGGCGCGGCAACCGGGGTGGCCAGAACTCCTGGGTGATCAATACCCTCGAACCACGCGATGTGATGGTCGTGGATATGTTCGGTAAGGTCGAGGGCGGGCCGTTCGTCGGTGACAATCTCACGACCTCCGTCGCCAATCGCACCGGCACGGGAGCGGTGATCGAGGGCACCGTCCGCGATTATCGCGGCATCTCAGAAATGCCGGATATCAACATTTTCTGCCGTGGTCTGCACCCGTCGTTCATTATGGATGTGACGCTCGGCGGCATCAACCTGCCGATGCGCATCGAGAATGTGACGGTACTCCCCGGCGATGTTGTCCTCGGCACGCCGACGGGCATCGTCTTCATCCCGGCGCACCTTGCACAGGAGGTCGTCGAGACCGCCGAAACGATCATGCAGCGCGACGCCTTCAGCCGCGAGCGACTGACGGCGGGCGTCTACACCCCCGGCGAGATTGACGTGCCCGAATGGACAGCAAATATCGAGTCGGACTTCCAGCAATGGCGGAAGAACAGGACTGAGGACTGAGGAAGGATACTCTCCCATCATGCTCCGAGCATGATCTGTAGAATGCCTGACGCACCATGAGGGACGGAGACCGCTCAGTCCTTTGAATGAGGGTAAGCAGACCACATGAAAATCACGGACATTCGGACGGCAGAGGTCAAGGGGCACGGCTACTCGACGTACGTCCGCATCTACACGGACGAGGGTGTGATCGGCAACGGCGAGTGCATCCACGGCGGCGAGGGGTGCCCGGCAATGATTCATGCGCTCAAGCAGTATGTGATCGGCGAGGACCCGGTCAATGTGGACATGCTGTTCGAGAAGATGCGTCGCTCCCGCCTCTTCGATGGCGCGATGTCCGGCGCGACCGTCACGGCGATGACGGGCATCGAGATCGCCTTGTGGGACCTCGCGGGGAAGATTCTCGGCGTGCCGGTTTATCAACTGCTCGGCGGCAAATTCCGCGACACCGTCCGCCTCTACTGCGACAGCCATGCGGGCAAGGACTTCTCCCCTGCCTCGTACGCGCAGCGGGCGAAGGAAGTCGTCGCGCTCGGCTTCGACGCGATCAAATTCGATGTGGATGAACGAAGCCACGGCTTCCGCAACGACCGGTGGAACTGGAACGCCTCCGGCCCGGAAGTGGAATGGATGACCGACCGCGTCGCGGCAGTGCGCGAGGCCGTCGGGCCGAAGATTGATCTGGCGATTGACATGCATGGCCGGTACGACACAGCGAGCGGCATCCGCGTCGCGAAGGCGATGGAGCCGTTCAAACTACTCTGGCTGGAGGAGCCGGTGCCGCCGGAGAATGTCGCGGCGATGCGCGAGGTGAAATTGCATTCGCCCGTGCCGCTCTGCGCGGGCGAGAACTTGTATTTGCGGTGGGGGTTCCGCGATCTGATCGAGCAGCAGGCGGTGGATACGATCATGCCGGACATTCCGAAGTGCGGCGGCCTCTCGGAATGCCGGAAGATCGCCAATATGGCGGAGGTCTACTACATCCAGTTCGCACCGCACAATGTCTGTGGCCCCCTGGGCACAATGGCCTCGGCGCACGTCTGCGCGACGATCCCCAATTTCCTCGTCATGGAATGGCACTGGGTGGACTACGAGGGCTGGAACGACTTCGCGACGGGAGCGCAGCCCGTCATTCAGCACGGCCATGTTACCCTGAGCGACAGACCGGGCATCGGCCTCGACGTCAACGACGATGCCCTCATCCCCTACCTCCGCCCCGGCACGACACTCTTCGGCGCGACACCGACCACGCCGTGACGAAGTCCAAGGGCTGCGAATCAGTGGTGGTAGGAGAAAAGGCGCCAGCATGA
>Ga0102924_1000843_pt1 | contig 36591 bp, 27 predicted proteins | sample PaiPotPPM11metaG_FD_80116 | JGI IMG/M metagenome (GOLD analysis project Ga0102924, IMG submission 80116) | Iron sulfur acid spring bacterial and archeal communities from Banff, Canada, to study Microbial Dark Matter (Phase II) - Paint Pots PPM... ...
CGCCGGCGCCGGCGCGCCGTCCGGCGGTGTCCGCGCGGGCGCGGCGGCCGTAGGCGCAGGCGAACGGACCCGTGCGAGCGGCAACGGGGCGCGTTCGTCAGGCGCCGCGAAGCCCTCCGGCAAGGGCGGCGCGTTCAACCCGACGACGCTCTGACCGTCCCTTCGAGCGCCCGTCGGCGGGGCTATCCTGGGGTATGCCGTTCTTTCAGGAGCCGCCGGCGCTCGAGAATTCCTACGGGAGCGATCGTGCGCTTCGCTCGTACCTGCGGCGCGTGCTGCCCGGGGACGTGCAGGCCGCCATAGAGCCGGAGCTCGCGGCGATGGGCGAGCTTTCGACCGGGCGGCTGCTGTCGCTGCAGCAGCGCTGTCGCGGGGACGAACCGCGGCTTACGTCGTGGGATCCCTGGGGGCGGCGCGTCGACGCCATCGAGCTCACGCGCCTGTGGGAAGAGGCCGCGCGGATCGCGGCCGAGCGCGGGGTCGTTGCGACGGCCTACGAGCGCCGGTACGGCGCCCACTCGCGCATCCATCAGTTCGCGCTCGCGTACCTGTTCGATCCGTCGACGGAGATGTACGGCTGTCCGCTGGCGATGACCGACGGAGCCGCCAAGACGCTCCTCGTCCACGGCAGTCGGGACCTGATCGATCGCGCTGTGCCTCGACTCACCAGTCGTGACCCGCTGCGCGCATGGACGAGCGGTCAGTGGATGACCGAGCGTACCGGGGGCTCCGACGTCGCCACGACCGAGACCGTCGCGCGGCAAGACGCCGGGAAGTGGCGCCTCTACGGGACGAAGTGGTTCACGAGCGCGACGACGTCGCCGATGGCGCTGACGCTCGCGCGCCCCGAGGGAAATCCTCCGGGAGGTGACGGCCTCGCGCTGTTTTACGTCGAGTGCCGCGACGAGGGCGGGCGGCTGCGCAACATCACCGTGAACCGACTGAAGGAGAAGCTCGGCACCAGGATGGTTCCGACCGCGGAGCTCACGCTCGAAGGGGCCGAGGCGGTCCCCGTCGTCGGGCTCTCGGGAGGGGTCAAGCACATCGCGCCGATGCTCAACGTGACCCGCACATGGAACGCGGTCCTCGCCTGTAGCCACATGCGCAGGGCGCTGGATCTGGCGCTCGCGTACGCGAAGAAGCGGGTCGCCTTCGGGGCGCCGCTCGCGCAGAAGCCGCTGCACGTGGACACCCTCGCCGCCCTCGAGGCCGAACACCACGGCGCGCTGCTCCTCGCGTTCCGCGTCGTCGAGCTGCTCGGTCGCGAGGAAGCGGGGGCTGCGACCGACGAGGACCGGGCGCTCGCGCGGTTGCTCACGCCCATCGCGAAGCTGACCACGGGAAAGCAGGCCGTGGCGATCGCCAGCGAGGTCCTCGAGGCGTTCGGCGGGGCGGGCTACGTCGAGGACACCGGCCTGCCACGGCTGCTGCGCGACGCGCAGGTGTTGCCCATCTGGGAGGGGACCACCAACGTCCTGTCGCTGGATGTCATGCGCGTGCTCTCGCGCGGCGCGACCCTCGCACCGCTGCTCGGTGAGGTGCAGCGCTGCGCGGTCCGCGCGGAAGACGCCGGCTGCTCGGGCGCCGGCGAGGTCGCGTCTCGGGCCGTCGAGCACGCCGACGCCTGGTTGCGGCGGGCCCGCGCGAGCGGCCCCCCTTCGCTGGAGGCCGGCGCCAGAAGGTTCGCCATGACGCTGGGACGATCGCTCGAGCTCGCGCTCCTCGTGGAGCACGCGGCCTGGGCCTCGGCGCACGGAGACGCGCGCCCTGCCGCCGCGGCGCGTCGCTTCGCGCGCCAGGGCGTCGATCTCGTGTGCGACGACGATATCGCCGAAGACGCCCACACGCTCTTCGGGGACTGACCGAGCGCTCGGCCCCTTACGCTCCAGCTGCGAAACGGTCGCGGCGCGGTCCTTGCGATCCCGCCGGGCATACCATGCACCTACGCAAAGCCTGCGGCGGGCTCGTGGGCCCGCTGCTCTTGGGAACGACCGCGTCTTGCGCGGTTCGCGTCGGGTCGACTACCGCCACAGAGGAGCCCCCTCCGGCGTGCACGCGCCTCGCCAGCGAGCTGCAGTTGCCACTCGGAGCGGGTAGCGAAGCCTTCTCCTTCCTCTGGGACGCCGACCACTACGTCATCGCGTACACGGACCCGCACACGGGCAACGGCGACATCTACGTCGCAAAGCTCGGCGCGGATGGGTCCCCTATCGGGTCGCCCGTCGTGGTGGAAGCGACCCCGGCGAAGAGCGATCTCCCGAGCCTCGTGAAGACGAGCACGGGCTACCTCGTCGTGTGGCAGGAAGGCACCGCCGGCCTGGCGGTCGTCGCGCACGCGCTCGGTCCCGACGCAACGCCGGTCGGCGCAAGCATCGCCGTCGCGTCGACGCAGTCGTCCCAGTCGCGCCCCGTTCTCTCGCACGCGCCGGGCGGCGGGATCGCCGTCACGTGGATGGACTCGTTTCAGGGTAAGGGCGGCGTTCAGGTGGCGATGCTCGACCCCTCAGGCAAGATGGTCGGCCCCCAGCGCATCTCGCCCAGCGACATGGACGGCTGGCCATGGGTGGCCGGCGACGACAAGACGCTCGGTCTCGTGTGGAGCGATGACGCGACCGGGAGCTACGACGTCCACTTCTCGCCGCTCGACCCCAGCAGCCTCGCGACATCGACCGGGGTATCGCTGCGCGGCAAGTCGACGGGGAACGCGCTCCTTCCGCGCATGACGAAGACGACCTTCGGGTTCCTCGCGGCCTGGGAGGACATGCGCGATGCCAGCAACAACCAGATCTACATGGCCCTGGTCGACGAGACGGGCGCTCGGCGCGGCGGTGGCCTCGTCGAGGAGCCCGGAACCGGAGACGCGAACTGGCCGAACATCGCCTGGACGGGCCGAGAGGCCGGAATCGTCTACTACCAGTGGCGCGACAGCCGTCCGCAGATCTTCATGACGTTCCTCGACGCGACGGGTGCCCGCGTCGGAGGGAAACCCGACCTTCAGGTTTCGAACGGCGCGGCCGGCTCGTCGAGGTACCCCGACGTGGCCTGGACCGGCAAGGAGTTCGGCGTGATCTACGTGGACGATCGAACTGGCACGGCCGCGCTCTGGATGCAGCGGGTCGCGTGCAGTCCGTAGGCCGCCGTGGCGGATCTCCGCAACGGCGCGCGCCTGCGTGCCACGATGACGCGGGCCTGGCTCGAGCGCGCGCGTTCCTCGCCTCGGAACCCGCCGCATAAGCGCGGCCACGAGGAACTGCAGCGGTGCGTGGTTCTCGATCGGAGCTTGCATCGCTTGGAGCGCGCTCGCCCGGGGTGGTGAGTTCTTTCATGACGACTTGGCCGTTCTCGAAGCGTCGAGGACGGCGAGTATCGACAAGAGGGCGCCATGACCGATGAGATGACTGAGAGGGCCGAGGCTCGCCGAGACGTGGCCGAGCCCACCGCCGAGCTCGTGCGCGAAGCGCTCGACGAGACTCGTGACCTCGTGCGCCTCGAGGTGGCGCTCGCGCGCGAAGAGCTGAAGGGCGAGCTGACCAGGGCAAAGGCTGCTGGGGTGGCGCTCGGGGCGGCGGCTGCGCTCTCGATCGCTGGCTTCGCGATGTTCATGGTCGCCATCGCGCTCGCCTTCTCCATCGGTTGGCTGGCGGCGCTCATCATCGGCGGGATCTTGACGCTGCTGGCAGGCGCCGCCTGGCTGGGGGGCTTGAAAGCGCTCCCGCGCAAGCCGCTCAACGTGACCAAGGAACGCCTGCAATCCGATCTGAAGCAGCTCAAGGAGCGGATCGCATGAACCACAACGGAAAGTCGCGCGACGAGCTGGCGCGGGAGGCGAACCAGGTGCGTTCGAAGCTGCTGCGTACCGTCGAGGAGCTCGACCGCCGTCGCCACGAAGTGCTCGACGTCCGCGCTCAGCTGCAAGCGCACGTACGCCAACTGGCGCTCTTCGGAGGACTGCTGCTCGTCGCCACCGCTGGCGCCGTCGCCGCGGTCGTGCACCGCATCTCGACCGCGGCGCAGCGGCGCCGCCGCAACCGGTGGCGCCTCGCCAAGCGCGTGTGGCGCTACCCCGAGCGAACACTCCGCAGCGAGCGCCGGTCGTTCTTCGGCGAGCTTGCCCGGTCGATCTTGCTCGCCAGTGCGAGCGCGGCGGTCACCCTCCCGGTAAGGCGCGCCGTCACGCTCTTTCTCGAGGCCGGCGAGCGCGGGTCGGCGCGGGCGCGTGAGGCGGCCGCCGGCGTAGACGCGGCGAATCGCCATGCGGCGCATTGACAGCCGGCCGAGGCGTTGCCAGCTTGCCGTGCGAGCGTGGCCCTCGGCCCGCTCGGAAGCCCGCCGGGAGCGATCAGCCTCGGCAGAAAGGTACGACAATGCATCCGTTTGGTTGGTGGCACGCGCGCGGTCGCGCGGCGTGCGGTGAAGGTTTGGGTTGCGCGCCACACCATCCCGGAGGCGCCTGGCCGCCCTTCGGCGGAAGGCCCCACGGCGGCGGAGGCGACGACTTCGGAGGCGGCAACTTCGGGGTTCGCCGTCCCTTGCGGTTCCTCGCTTACAAGCTCGACCTCGATGAGCGCCAGGTGACCGAGCTCGCGACCATTCTCGACGACCTCAAGACCGAGCGCGCGCAGGCCGCGGTGGACCACCGGCGGTCGACGGCCGTTCTGGCGGACGTCGTCGCGGCGGACTCGTTCGACGCGGACAAGGCGAAGGGCGCAACCGACGAGCGCGTGAAGAGCACGCAGCGTGTTCAGGACGCGGTGGCGGTGGCGCTCGGGCGCATCCACGCGCTGCTGCAGGGCGAGCAGAGGGCCAAGCTGGCCTACCTGCTCCGGACCGGCGCGCTCAGCGTCTGACGTCGGGTTCCGCTGGAGGAGGCGAGCCCCGCGCTCGCCTCCTCGGGCGACTCACGCGACCGCGACGTGGTATCCCTCCCGTCGTGTTTCGCAAAGCCCGGCTCGGTCTCCGCTTGGCCCTGCTCGCGCCCCTCGCGCTCTCGTGCTCGTGCAAGCGCACGCCGATGGCATCGCCGGCGCAATGCGAGAAGCTCATCGATCGCTTCATCGACCTCCGCCTCTCGGAGGATCCGCACGCCGCCGCGATGTCGAGCGAGGACCGAGCCCGTCTGCGAGGACAGATCGCGGCGCAGGTGCAGGCCGATAGCGACGTCCAACAAGTGAAGGACCAATGCCAGACCGAAGTGACCGAAGCCGAGTACCGGTGCGCCATCGCTGCGCGGACGTCCCAAGCGTGGAACGACTGCATCGAGTGACCGTGCAGGGGCCCTTTGCGGAATGAAGTTCGTCGATTCGTGCGAGATTCGCGTCGCGGCCGGCGCCGGAGGTAACGGCTGCGTCGCCTTCCGTCGCGAGAAGTACGTCCCCCACGGCGGTCCGTCCGGCGGCGACGGAGGAAAAGGTGGCGATGTTGTCTTCGTGGGCGACGAGGGAAAGACGACGCTGCTCGACGTCGCGTTGACGCGCGTGCTCGCCGCAGAGAGGGGCGAACACGGTCGAGGCAAGGACCAGTACGGAAGGGCCGGGGCGGACCTCGTGATCCACGTCCCGGTAGGCACGCAGGGCTTCGACGTGGAGTCGAACGCGCTCCTCTTCGACGTGGACGCGGGCGCCAAGCGCGTCGTCATCGCGCGCGGCGGGCGCGGCGGCCGGGGCAACATCCATTTCGCGACGCCCTACGATCGCGCGCCGCGGCGCGCGGAGCCGGGGGAGCCGGGCGAGGAGCGAACGCTCCGCCTCGAGCTCAAGGTGATGGCGGACGTCGGGCTCCTCGGGTTTCCGAACGTCGGCAAGAGCACGTTCATCCGGGCGGTGTCGCGGGCGCGGCCCAAGGTCGCGGAATACCCGTTCACGACGCTCATACCTCACCTTGGCGTCGTGTCGCCTTGGGACGACGTGAGCTTCGTCATCGCCGACATCCCCGGATTGATCCCCGGCGCGGCCGAGGGAGCGGGGCTCGGCTTGCGCTTCCTCAAGCACGTCGAGCGCACCCGCGGCCTTCTGCACCTCCTGACGGTCGATCCCTCGCCGGGTCGAGATCCGGTGAGCGACTTCGACGCGATCAACGCGGAGCTCGCGAAGTTCGATCCCGAGCTGGCCAAGCGGCCCCAGATCGTCGCGATGAGCAAGGCGGACCTCCCCGAGGTTCGCGACGCCTGGCCCGAGGTCCGCGCGGCACTCGGCCGCCGTGGCGTCGACGTGAAGCTCGTCTCCGCGGCGACCGGTGAGGGAGTGCCCGATCTCCTCCACGCGCTGTACGCTCTCGTCAGCGCGCGGTGACCGGTGAGCGACAAGACCGAAGACCCCACCCCAAAGCGGCTGCGCAAAGCGCGCGAAGAGGGGGACAGCGGCGCCAGCGCCTACGCGGCGCAGTCGGTCGCGTTCGTCGTCGCCGTCGCGCTCGCGCCCGCCGCAGTCCGCGCGCTGGCGTCGCACGCCGCGAAGCACCTGCGCGAGGCTCTCGCGTTCGCCGGGTTGCGGGCGCCGGCCGCGGAGGTCAGCACGCGCGTCGACGCGATCGAGCTCGCGACCGCGTTCGTCGCCCTTTCGGTGCCGGTGCTCCTGGCCGCAGGCATCGCAGGAGCCGTGGTCCACGTCGTCCAGACCGGAGGCGCCGTCGCGACCAGGCGCGTGGCGCTCAAGCTCGAGCGGCTGAACCCGGCGCAAGGTATCAAGGGCCTGTTTTCCGGGACGCGAGCGTTCGCCGTCGTGAGATCGCTGGCCGCGGCAGCGATCGTCTGCTGGCTCGCGGCGAGCGCCCTCCGTGAACACGTCGTCGACATCGCCGCCCTCGCCAACGGTCGCCTCGCTTGGGCCGGCGCCGTCGTGGCCGAGACGGCGGGCTCGCTCGTGTGGCGAGCCGGTCTCGTCGGGCTCGCGCTCGGCGTGATCGACGTCCTCGTCACCCGTCGTGCCTGGCTGCGTCGCCTGCGGATGAGCAAGGACGAGGTCCGTCGGGAGCACAAGGATTCGGAGGGGGATCCGCAGCTCAAGACGGCGCGGGAGCGCGCGCACCAGCAGCTGTTCGCGCAGGCGGCCATCGCGAACGTGCGCACGGCGAGCGTCGTCGTCGTCAACCCGACCCACGTCGCGTGTGCCCTCCGCTACGACGAGGGCGAAGGGGACGCGGCGCCGACCGTCGTCGCGAGCGGGGAGGGCGATCTGGCCGCGCGCATCATCCGTGCTGCCCGCGACCATGCCGTGCCCGTCGTTCGCGACGTGCCCCTTGCCCGCGCCCTCCTCGAGCTTCGCGTGGGAGACGCGATTCCCGAGGCGCTCTACGAAGCCGTCGCCGAGATCCTGCGCGCGATCGACTCGCAGGGAGAGAGTGCCGGCGTGCTACACGCACGCCGGCCGATCGGAGAGGAGTGAGCCGCGGTCACGCCGCGCTGCCGAGAATCCGGACGCGGAAACGGAGCTCCTGGCTGAGCGCGACCATCTCCTCGAAGACGTCGCCGTACGCGACCGCCGCGTGGTTCGACAAGTAGTGGGCCATGAGCGCGTCCCGCGAGACACCCATGTCCGCCGCCATCAGGGGCCATTCGCGCGTCGTCCCCTCCCACCACGCGTCGCGGACCGCGGGCGGGAGCGCGACGACCTGGCCACGGCCGACGTCCATCCAGAGCGAACCCTGCTTGATGTAGCAGCGCGCCCACGTCATTCGCCCCGGAAGGCTCTCCCCGGCGAAGGTTCCGCCCGGGGTGGGGAAATAGAGGGCCGGCTGGCGCCACGAGTGCACGCCCCGGAGCGTGTCCGGGTCGTGGTTGAACGCGTAGGCGCCGCAAGAGCCGCTGTTGAGCAGCACCCATACGAAGCGTCCCTCGTGCGGCGCCCCCCAGCGCACGTCGTGGAACATGACCGCCGGGTGCAGGCCCTTTCGCTTGAGCAATCGCTTGAGGAGCTCCATCGGGACGACGTTGCCCTGGTCGGCCTCCGTCGCGCACGCGATCGTGTCGCCGTTGCTCTCCGGGCGGCACGTCGAGTTCAAGAGCCCTTCGGCGAAGTCGCTGGGTGGCCGCAGCGGGATGAGCCCGAGCTGGTACTGCCATCCGATGCAATCGGCCTTGTACTCGGCGGCGAGATCGAGGACCGCGAGGTAGTCGCGCAGCTGCTCGCGCGTGGCCCGCTCGTCGAAGTCCTCGGCGCCGAGGGGCGCCCCGGGCGCGCGCTCCCCCCAGTGGAACGTGACGCCGCGCGCTTTGACGAAGCGCAGCGCGTCGTCGATGCGCCGTTCTTCGACCCGACGGCCGCGGTCGATGATCCACGCCTGGTCGATCTTGTGCTCGGTGAAACCGTGAGGATTGAGAAGGCGCGGCCCGAAGTAGCCGTTGATCATCCCCATCGAGGTGTCGCCGAGCATCATGACGAGCACGCGACGCGCTCGCACCTCGCGCAGCACCTCCCGGGCAACCCGCTGAGCCGCCGCCGATACCGGCGCCGAGTACGCGATCTCGTCCTCCGCGTAAGCGATCCGCCCGGTGTCGCACCACTCCGCGAGCCTCTCCATGAACACGGCGTCCTGCGTCCAATCCGTCGCGTCCGTCCAGGCGCGCGCGTGGGCGCGCCCCACGGACTCGAGGCACGCGGCCGTGTTGAGCAGGCCCACGAGCCCCGGCCAGCGACCGCTGAAGTTGCTCGCGAGGAGCAGCGGGTTGTCCTTGCCGACCACGCCGTCGGTCGTATGCGGGCCGTAAAACCAGTGCACGCAGACGCCCACCAACGGGTCGTCCACTGGCCCTAGCTTCTCGATGGCCTCGTGGGGCTTCGACAGGAACCCCTTCACACGATAGGGCGTGCGGCCGAGGTGCTTGAGCGCGCGCTCGAGCTGCTCGGTGGCTTCCTCGACGTTCGGGAGAGCTAGCTCGTTGGGCTTCGAACGCGCATCCCCGGGCCAGAACACAGCCACTCGCTTGCCGATTGCCATGACGGAGAAGGCTACTGGGCGTTCGAACGCGACGCGAGACCCGTTACGACCCGAGCCGTGGAGCCTTGCTCACCCCACGGCGCCCCCTCCGATGGGGAGCTGCTCGCGCGTGAGGTTGCGCGCTCCCGCGGACAGCACGTGAACGTCGTCCTCGATGCGCACGCCCCCGAGCGGGGCGAGCGCTCCGACGGCGCTCCAGTCGACGAGCGCCCCCTGCGGCTTCGCCCGAAGCTCGGCGAGGAGCGCCTCGATGAAGTACACACCGGGCTCGATCGTGAACACCTGGCCCGCGGCGATGTCGCTCGTGTTCCGCAAGAACGGGTTGTCGGGGCGGGGGGCGCGCAGCCCGCAGCCGACATCATGCGTCTGCAACCCGAGCGAGTGCCCGAGGCCGTGCGGATAGAAGGAGCGCGTGATCCCCGTGGCGGCGATCTCCTCCACCCCGGCGCGAACCAGGCCGACTTCGCGCAGGACCGCGGCCAGCTGGCGGTGCGACTCGTCGTGCAGCTGCTCGTACGGCACGCCGACCCGGATGGCCGCGCACAGTCGCCGCTGCATGGCCTCGACGCCGGCGACGAGCTGCGCGAACGCGCTGGCTGCCGCCCCAGACCCCTTCGTCCAGGTGCGCGTCACGTCGGCCGCGTACCCCCGGCACGTCGCCCCCGCGTCCACGAGCAGCGACTCCGCCGCGCGCTTCGGGGCTTGCCGCCCGTAGGCGATGTGATGCAGCGTGGCGGCGTTCTCGCCCAGCGCGACGATGTTCTTGTACGGGGTCTCGCTGTCGTCTTGCGCGGTGGCGCGCAGAAAGAGAAGGTGCAGGTCGAGCTCGGACGCGTCCCCACCGGCGAACGCCTCGCGCAGCGCATCGTGCCCGGCGCGAGCGCGGCGGTTTGCTTCCGCGATGCACGCGACCTCGTAGGGCGTCTTCGTCGTGCGGAGCGCGTCCAGCGCGGCGAGCAACCCCGGCGGGCAAGCGTTCTCCGCCTCGCGGATCCCCCATCGGCTCGCCTGCGCCGCGTCCTCTCCCACGAACGCGACTCTCCCGGCGCCGAGATAACTCGACGCCTCGGCGGGATCGTGGACGCTGGCCACGTCGAAGGCCTCCTCGAAGGCGTCGCTCTCCGGCGGCGCCGGCTTCTCCCAGAAGCTGTCGCTCGTCAGCCTGAGCAACCGTCCCCGCGCCCCCGCGCGCACGACGAGGAGCGCGTCCGGTTCGGCCAGCGGGGCCCAGTGCGCAAAGTGCGGACACACGCGCAGCGGCCAGAACTGGTCGTCGAACCGGCTCCGTTTCGCCAGCGAACCCGAGTGGACAGCCAGGGCGTCGAACCCCTGGCCCTGCAGCACGCGCGCGACCCGCGTCTCCAGTTCGCGCACGTGCTCGAGGTAGAGACGGTCCAGGCTCACGGCTTACACGATAGCGCCCTCGCGCCTTCGCCGGTGGTCCGCCTCGCGGGATTGCGCGGCGCGGCGCGAATCAGAAGTCGCCGAACGCCGCGACGCCGTAGCCGCCCGCGCCCATCTTCGCCGGCGAGAAGTGCAGCGACGGCTTGCTCGTCGTCGTCACCACTTCGCGCTCGTGCTCCGGCGTGAGGAAGCCCACGACCGTCGTGATCGCGCCGATCCCCTGGAACACGCCGTCCACGCCGATGAGGACCTTGTTGGTCGTCTCGGTGTCGCACGCGATGCTCTCCGGTCCGCACGAAGGCCGGTTGGCCAGGTTGAGCCAGGGTCCGACGACGGGCACGTACATGTGGTGATCGGCGCTCTGGCTGCTCTCGCTGGCGACGATCACGGCCGGAATGTACGCGAGGCCGAACGTCACGAGGCCGGTGGCGATGAGGGAGCGGCTCGGTCCCGTATACGTCTCGGTCGTCTCGGGCGCGGGGGCCGCCGTGACCGTTGCCGACGGCGGCTGCGCGACGACCGTGGTCTGCTGCGCGAACGAAGCCGTCGTCCAGGTGAGCGCCGCTGCGACCGCTCCGACCGCACCTGCGCCCGCAAGAGGAACGAAATGATCCTTCATGGTGCACTCTCCAGGCATGGGTCCGGTGCAACCAGGATGCCGCCCGGCACGCTTCCAAACGGCCATTTCTTCAACGATTCGCCACGGATGAGCGGAAGCCGCTGCTGCAAAACACCCCGCGCGGGTAGCGCGTGCCACGGGGGTCTTCGTTAGCGGGTACCGTTTACAAGGACCGGGAAGGCTGCTAAGGCACCGCCACTCGCTCCACCCGCTCAGCCGGGCCACGGGCGAGGCGAGGCGTGCTGAAGCGTCTGCGAGTCCGCAGGCGGCCAACCACTCGGAATCGCGGGCGTTTGCAGTCTCCTCCGTTCCCGCTCCGCGGGCCGGGGACCCCACCACAACCGGGGTGACCGCAGCGTTCACACATCGCGCCCTTCTCGCCGCCGCTGGCGGTGGGGGCCTCGAGAGGTTCGCATGAAGTTCACCAAGGCGCTGCTCACGACGGTAGCGCTCCTCGTCGCGTCGCTGTTCTGCTTCGCCGCATTTGCGCACGGGCAGCTACCCACGGCCATGCCGGTGCATCACGGCGGAGGCGAGGATTCGCTCGTCATTCCCAGCCAGATCGACACTCTCCCGTTCTTCGGCATACCGGCGAGCCAGCTTCTGATGCTGGGCCTGATCGTGTCGGGCTTCGGGGTCGCCTTCGGGCTCGTCGTCTACGCCCAGCTGAAGAACGCACCGGTCCACAGGTCGATGCGAGAAGTTTCGGAGCTCATTTACGAGACGTGCAAGACGTACCTGTTCACCCAGGCGAAGTTTCTCGGCCTGCTGTGGCTTTTCATCGGGGCCGTCATCGTCATCTACTACGGCGTGCTCAAGGGCGAGCCCATGGGCATCGTCGCGCTCATCCTCGTCTTCAGCATCATCGGAATCGCCGGCAGCGCCACGGTCGCGCTCTTCGGCATCCGCGTGAACACATTCGCCAATTCGCGCACGGCATTCGCCAGCCTCCGCGGCAAGCCGTACCCGGTCTACGCGATCCCGCTCAAGGCCGGCATGAGCATCGGAATGTTGCTCATCAGCATCGAGCTCGCGTTCATGCTGATGATCTTGACGCTCGTCCCGCACGAGTACGCTGGCAAGTGCTTCATCGGCTTCGCCATCGGCGAGTCGCTCGGCGCGGCCGCGCTGCGCGTGGCGGGCGGCATCTTCACGAAGATCGCCGACATCGGCTCGGACTTGATGAAGATCGTCTTCAAGATCAAGGAAGACGACGCGCGCAACCCCGGCGTCATCGCCGACTGCACGGGCGACAACGCGGGCGACTCCGTCGGCCCGAGCGCCGACGGCTTCGAGACCTACGGCGTCACCGGCGTCGCGCTCATCGTCTTCATCCTGCTCGCGGTCGCCGACCCGCGCGTTCAGGTCCAGCTGCTGACGTGGATTTTCGTGATGCGCATCCTGATGATCATCTCGAGCGCGATCAGCTACTTCGCCAACGAGGCGGTTACGAAGGCCCGCTACGCCAACGCAGACAAGCTCAACTTCGAAGCGCCGCTCACGCAGCTCGTGTGGATCACGTCGATCGTCTCGATCGTCTTCACCTTCGCTGCGTCGTACCTGCTCATCCCGACCCTCGGCGGGGACGATTCGCAGTGGTGGAAGCTCTCCACGATCATCACGTGCGGCACCCTGGCCGGCGCGGTCATCCCCGAGCTCATCAAGGTGTTCACGTCGACCGAGAGCGCCCACGTGCGCGAGGTCGTCACCTCCTCGCAGGAGGGCGGGCCCTCGCTGAACATCCTCTCGGGTCTCACCGCCGGAAACTACAGTGCGTTCTGGATGGGCATCGTCCTGCTCGCGCTCATGGGTGCCGCCTACTTCGTCAGCGGCATGGGCCTCGGGGCGACGATGACGATCGGCGGTCACGACGTGGCCCCCGTGTTCGCGTTCGGCCTCGTGGCGTTCGGCTTCCTCGGCATGGGCCCGGTGACGCTCGCGGTCGACTCGTACGGCCCGGTCACCGACAACGCCCAGAGCGTGTACGAGCTCTCGGTCATCGAGAACATCCCGAACGTCAAGGCCGAGATCAAGAAGGAGTTCGGCTTCGACGTAGACTTCGAGAAGGCGAAGCACATGCTCGAGGAGAACGACGGCGCCGGCAACACGTTCAAGGCCACGGCGAAGCCGGTGCTCATCGGAACGGCGGTCGTCGGTGCGACGACGATGATCTTCGCGATCATCGTGCTCCTCACCGACGGCCTGCGCGACCCCGACAAGATCCAAAAGCTCTCGCTCCTCCACCCGCCGTTCTTGCTCGGCCTCATCGCCGGCGGCAGCGTGATCTACTGGTTCACCGGCGCGAGCACGCAGGCCGTCACCACAGGTGCGTACCGCGCGGTCGAGTTCATCAAGGCGAACATCAAGCTTGAGGGCGTCGAGAAGGCCTCGATCACCGACAGCAAGAAGGTCGTCGAGATCTGCACGACCTACGCGCAGAAGGGGATGTTCAACATCTTCCTCGTCGTCTTCTTCGGGACGCTCGCGTTCGCCTTCCTCGATCCGTTCTTCTTCGTCGGGTACCTCATCTCGATCGCGCTCTTCGGCCTCTTCCAGGCGCTGTTCATGGCCAACGCCGGCGGAGCCTGGGACAACGCGAAGAAGATCGTCGAGGTGGAGCTCAAGGAGAAAGGCTCCGAGCTGCACGCGGCGACCGTCGTCGGCGACACCGTCGGCGACCCATTCAAGGACACGAGCAGCGTCGCGATGAACCCCATCATCAAGTTCACGACGCTCTTCGGCCTCCTCGCCGTCGAGCTCGCGAACGACGACGCGCACCCGATCCCGCGCGAGACGACGGGTGTCATCGCCGCCGTCTGCTTCGCGATTGCGGTCTTCTTCGTATGGCGCAGCTTCTACGGGATGCGCATCGACACGCGCAGCAAGGCAGAGGCGCCTCGCGCCGAAGCCAAGCCGAAGCCCGCGGAGTGAGAGCGGCCGTCGAGAAATCAGCGGCATGATTCTCGAGCGAGAATCATGCTCGCTGATTTAGCTGCTGGACGGACGGAGTCGACGCAGGATCCGTCCGGCGGCGGGCCGCGCGATCTCGGTGAAGAAGCAGTGCGCGCGCCCCCGTGCGGTAGGCGCGTAGAGCGTCACCTCGACGTGGGGACGCGACTCCTCGGTCCACTTCAGCTTCCAGGGCGTCGCTTGGCCCATCATGTCGAAGCGCTGCAACCCGCGCTTACCTGCGTCGATTGCCGTCTCCCGAACGAGCAGCTGCCCCGGGCCGAAGTGCGCGTACTCCGGATCGTAGCCGGTCTTCACCAGATAGAACGTCGTCGCGTCCTCGACGCAAAACTGCGCCGCGATGCGCTTCCCCTGAGCGCGCAGGAACGCGAGCGTGAGCTGACGGCGGCGCGCGAAGATGCGCGCGAGCGCCGCGTACATCCGCGCGACGCGTTCGTCGCTCGCGATGGCCGTGCCCGCCGCGCCCTTCCAGGCTGCGGCCTCGAGGCGTAGCACGTCCCATAATGCCTCACGGTCGTACGACGTGATGCGCTCGAGCTCTACACCGCCCAGCTGACGCTCGAGCCGGCGCATGTCGCCGCGGAAGCGGCGATGAATGCGCTGCTCGATCCCGTCCACCAAAAACCAAGGGGACCTGTGGGTCTCGCGCACCCGCACCGCGAACCCGTCGCCTTGCGCGAGGCGGGGCAGTTCGGTCACGAGCGGAGAATCGCCCGGCACTCCGCGGAGTTCGAGCACGTCCCACGCTCCCGCGTCACGCACCGACGCCCATAGGGTCGGTAACACGGCCGAGTCTCCGACGAAGTCCACCCGAGGCGTGTGCTCCGATCGCAGCGCGACGAGCCTACGGCCGCGCCGCGCCAAGGGGAGCGCGGCCACGAGCGCGGAGCCCGTCCGCGCCCCGAAGAGGATTGCGTCCCTCTCGTGGCTCAGGCGCCCGCCGAGGAGCGCGACCTCCGGCGCGAAGAGCGGCTCCGCCTGGGCCGCAACTGCTCGCCACTCGGCCATAATGGGCGCGAACGCTGCCGTTCCGCGCTCGATGGGAGCCGAAAACGGCTCGGGCGTTCGCGGCGCGATGCTGAGGCGCGGCAGCGGCGTTGCCGCAGCAGAAACGGAGGCGCCGGACCCCGCCCGATCCTTCAGCCCGTACTGCATGGGTGTCTGCATGGGCCACCCCCGGTGCCAGAGCCGTGCCTCCTAGGCTCGACCTTTCCCTCGCGGCGCGTGCGGCGCTACCGTTCGCCGGACCATGGCCCATGCGGTCTCGCACCTGATCCAGGCAATGGAAGCGATCGCGCCCACGCGTTTCGCCGCGGCGTGGGACAACGTCGGCCTCGTCGTGGGCGATCCGTCGGCGGTGGTCTCCTCCGTCCTGCTCGCGATCGATTGCACGCGCGCCGTGGTGCACGAGGCCCTCCGCGAGCGCTGCGAGGCCATCGTCGCCTACCATCCGCCCATCTTCGATCCCCAGAAGCGATTCGTCGCGGGATCCCCCGCGTTCGAAGCCGCGCGCGGGGGTCTCTCCGTCTTCAGCCCCCATACGGCGCTCGACGTCGCCGAGGGCGGGACCAACGACGTCCTCGCGGACTCCGTCGGCATCGAACGGCGCACGCCCCTGCGCGCGGTCTCGCACCCCGACGCCGAGTACAAACTCGTCACATTCGTGCCCGCGGACCACGTGGAGGCGGTGAGCCGCGCAATGTTCGCGGAGGGCGCTGGTCGCATCGGAGGGTACTCGTCGTGCAGTTTTCGCACCCCCGGAACAGGGACTTTCTTCGGCGAGGCGGGCGCGCAGCCGGTGGTCGGTGAGGCGGGACGGCTCGAGGAAGTGCCCGAGCTCCGCCTCGAGACGGTCGTGCCCGCCGCGCGCGCGTCCGCCGTCGTTGCGGCGCTGCGCCGCGCGCATCCTTACGAAGAGCCCGCCTTCGACCTGGTGCGCCTCGCCCCAGCCGCGCCCCCCGGAGGCATCGGTCGCGTCGGAGAGGTGCGACCGTCGACGGCCGGGGCGCTCGTCGAGCGCGTGAAAGGTGAGCTGGGGGTCAGCCACGTCCTCGTCGCGGGCGATCTGGATGCGCAGGTCTCGCGCGCGGCGGTCTGCGCCGGTTCCGGCGGTGACCTCGTGCCCGACGCCATCGCGGCGGGCGCGCGGTTCTTCCTCACCGGAGAGCTGCGGCATCACGACGCGCTCCTTGCGGTCGAAGCCGGGCTGGTGGTGGCGTGCGCGCGCCACTCGACGAGCGAGCGCATCGCGCTGGGTGCTCTGGCGCGCAGCTTGTCGGCGAGGCTGCCCGGGGTGAAGGTCGTGCAAAGCCAGCAGGATCGCGAGCCGTTCGCGTTCGTTTGAAAAGATTCCCTGGAAACCGAGAAAACGGGCAGAGGGCAATCCGGTAAACGCCGCTCGATACGGAATGGGGCAATTAGCGATCAGGACATTCGAAACGCCTATTTCCGCGACGGCCGGGAGGCGATCGCGAAGATCACGGACGCAGCGTACCACGAGCCTCCCGAGGCCGAGCGGGCCAGGTGGGAGCCTAAGTAAATATAAAGAATTTACTTGGGAGCCTTTTTCGCGCGCACTCAAAGTTGGGTAGCATGCGTGGGGGGCCGGGTGTATAAGCCACTCGTGCGCATCGGACAGATCGGACTCGTCGGGGCTTTCTGTCTTTCGGTCGGTTGCGCGGAGCGGGCGCCGCAGGCCGTTCCCAGCAGGGCCGTCCCTGTAGCCACTGCGCCTCCGCAGGACGGCGGGCTCACGGTCGAGCCGCACGCCGTGACGCTGCGTACGGCTGCAGGGACGATCTCGGTCACGGCGGTGAACGACGTTGTCTTTCGCGTCCGCGCGTCGCGCGACGGAACGTTCGCGAAAGACTTCTCCTGGGCTGTGGTGTCCGGCGCGAACGCTCCGACCGGCGCGCTCACCGTGCGTGACGAAGGTCCGGCGGTCGTGGCCGTGACGCCGCAAGTGCATGTGCGGATCACCAAGGACCCGCTCGGCGTCGCCTTCCTCGACACGTCCGATCGCATCATCTCGGCCGACGATCCGCGCCACCCGATGACGCTCGGGGCCGAGGGGTTTCGGGTCGCCAAGGCGATGCCCGAGGACGAGCACTACTACGGCCTCGGCGACAAGGCAGGCGCGCTGGATCGCCGCGATCGCTCCTTCCAGAACTGGAACACCGACGCGTACGGCTGGCAGGAGTCGACCGACCCGCTCTACAAGAGCATCCCGTTCTTCATCGGGCTCCGCAAAGGGCGCGCGTACGGAGTCTTCCTCGACAACACCTGGCGGACGTGGTTCGACTTCGGGACGGACGCGCGCGACTCGTACTCCTTCGGCTCGGACGGCGGCCAGCTCGACTATTACTTCATCGCCGGTCCACACCCGAAATCGGTGATCGAGCGGTACGCGGCTCTGACCGGAAAGACGCCGCTCCCGCCCCTCTGGACGCTCGGCTTCCAGCAATGTCGCTATTCGTATTACCCGGAAGCGCGCGTTTACGATGTGGCGCAGACATTCCGCAAAAAGAAGATCCCTGCGGACGTCATCTACGTCGACGTTGACTATCAGAAAAACTATCGCCCATTCACGGTCGACCGCGACCGGTTTCCCCATTTCGAGCAGATGGTCGCCGACCTCGGAAAGGAGGGCTTCAAGGTCATCGCCATCACCGATCTGCACATCGCCAAGGCCTCGGGCGCCGGATACAAGCCATACGACGAGGGCATCGCCGGCGACTACTTCGTCCACAAGGCGGACGGGTCGGTCTTCGTCGGCACGGTGTGGCCGGGCGACAGCGTGTTCCCGGATTTCACGTGGGCCCCGGCGCGAGCATGGTGGGGGACGCTCTACCGGGACTTCGTGAACGCCGGCATCGCGGGGTTCTGGAACGACATGAACGAGCCGTCGGTGTTCAAGACCCCGTCCAAGACGATGCCGCTCGACGCCGTCCATCGGGTGGACTCCGGAGGCACCGCCAGCCATCGCGAAGTGCACAATGTCTTCGGCATGGAGAATTCGCGCGCGACGTACGAAGGGCTGCGCGAGCTGCAAGGGAACCGCCGTCCGTTCGTGCTGACTCGCGCGACGTACGCCGGCGGTCAGCGGTTCGCCGCGTCGTGGACGGGCGACAACAGCAGCACCTGGGCCCACTACCGCATTTCGGTCCCCATGCTCCTCAACCTGGGCCTCTCGGGATATCCGATGATCGGTGACGACATCGGCGGCTACAAGGGCAGCCCGGCGCCGGACCTCTTGACCCGGTGGATCGAGCTCGGCGCCTTCAACCCGATCTTTCGGGACCATACCGAAAAGGGCACCGCCGATCAGGAGCCGTGGGTCCACGGTCCGCAGCACGAAGCCATCCGCAGGCGATACATCGAGGCCCGATACCGCTTGATGCCTTACGTCTACGCGCTGGCCGAGGAGGCCTCGCGGACCGGCATCCCCCTCATGCGCCCGCTCTGGCTCGAGCACCCGGAGATGGGGGGTCCCGGCGCCGAGGCCGAGGTCGCCGCCGACGCCGAGGACCGAATGTTCCTCTTCGGTCCCGACCTCCTCGTCGAGCCGAAGCTCGACGAGACGCTCGAGCCGATCCACGTCATCGTTCCGCCGGGCGTCTGGTACGACTACTGGACCGGCGAGCGCCGGTCCGGTCCGTCCGACCTGAACGTCCCGGCGGGGCTGGGCGATCTCCCGGTGCTCGTCCGTGGCGGGGCGATCGTGCCGCATCAACCGCTCGTGCAGTCGACGGCCGAAGTCCCGAAGGGCCCGCTCGAGCTGCGCGTCTATCCGGGGCCGGACTGCAAGGGGTCCGTCTACCTGGATGACGGAGTCACCTTCGATTACCAGAAGGGCGCGTTCCTGCGGCTCGCGGCGACCTGTCAGGAGGGCGCGGACGGCGTGAGCGTGACGACCGGGGCAGCCGAGGGCTCGTACAAGCCCTGGTTCGACTCGATCGCCTTCGTGGTCTACGGGGTTCGCTCGCGGCCGAAGCAAGTGGCGGTCGACGGGAAGCCCGCGCGCGACTTTGCTTACGACGGCGCCAAGAAGACCGTTACCGTCGTGACTCCGTACGCAACGAGCGGACAGGTCGTGAAGGTGACGTATTGATGCGCTCCCATACCGGCTACGCGATTTTTCTCGCGGGCACCGCCGCGCTCGGCGGTTTCCTCTTCGGGTTCGACAGCGCTGTGATCAACGGCGCCGTCGGCGGGATCCAGCAGGGCTTCGCGTCCTCGAACGCGGGGACCGGCTTCGCGGTCGCCTCGATCCTGCTCGGGTGCGCCGCGGGCGCCCTCGTCGCCGGCCGCCTCGCCGACAGGTGGGGGCGGCGCCTGGTGATGATCGCATGCGCCGTGGTCTTCGCCCTCACCGCCGTCTGGGCCGGCGGCGCAGCGAGCGCCACGCAGTTCACGATCGCGCGGCTGGCGAGCGGGCTCGGAGTCGGCGCCGCGAGCGTCGTGTGCCCCGCCTACATCGCGGAGATCTCTCCCGCGCGTCTGCGTGGCCGGCTGGCGTCGCTTCAGCAGCTGGGCATCGTCATCGGGATCTTTGCGGCCCTGCAGTCCGACGAGTGGCTGGCGCGCATCGCCGGTGGCGTGAGCTCGCCGCTGTGGGACGGCGGCGAGGCGTGGCGGTGGATGTTTTACGTCGAGGTCGTGCCGTCGCTCCTCTTCGGGCTCGCGGTGCTCGCGGTGCCGGAGTCGCCTCGCTACCTCGTCGCGGTCGGTCAAGAGAGTCGGGCGCTCGCTGTCCTCCGACGCATCGAGCCGTCCACGCCCGACGGCGAGATCGCCGACATCCGGCGAACCGTCGAGGCGGATCGCCCTCCCCAGCTCGCGGATCTGCGCGATCCCGCGGGCGGCGTTCGCCGCATCGTCTGGATCGGCGTGGGATTGTCCGTGCTCCAGCAGTTCGTCGGGATCAATACGATCTTCTACTACGGCAGCGTCCTCTGGAGCGTGGCCGGATTCACCCAGGCCGATTCCCTCAAGCTGAACGTGCTCACCGGCGTGATCAACGTGGCCTCCACGCTCGTCGCGATGGCGTTCGTCGACAGAGCGGGGCGCCGCCCGCTCCTTCTCTGGGGCTCGGCGGGGATGGCCGTCACCCTCGGCGCGCTCGCGTTCGCGTTTTCCATGGCGGGTGAGGGCGAAGGCGGCAGGCTCGTTCTATCCGGTCCCATCGCCGGCCTCGCGCTCGTCGCCGCGAATCTCTACGTCATCGCCTTCGGCATCTCCTGGGGTCCGTGCGTCTGGATCCTGCTGGGCGAGATGTTCCCGAATCGGATCCGCGGCGCCGCGATGGCCGTCGCCGTGTTCGCCCAGTGGATGGCCAATTGGCTGGTGACCGTCACGTTCCCGCCCATCGTCTCCTCGATGAAGCCCACGGGCGCGTACGCGATCTATTTCGCGTTCGCGGTCGTCTCGTTCTTCTTCGTGCGGCAGTGGGTGGACGAGACCCGCGGGAAGACGCTCGAAGAGATGTGAGCGTCAATCCGCGAGGTCGATCTCCAGGTCTTCCAGACCGACGACTTCGAGGGCGGATTCGGGCTGCGGCTGTCGCGACCTGGCCGTGGCCAGGAGAGCGAGGGGCGGCGGCGGCGCGGGAGCGGGAGCGTGCACGGGAGCGGACGGCGAGCCGGCCGCAGCGGCTAGGGCTTCCTGCGCCTGCTCCAGCGATCGCTTGCGCATGGCGGCGGCCATTTCGTCTCGTCGCTCCATCTCTTCGAGGAGGTCCGCCGTGCGCGCGAGGGCGTCGCGCGCCGCGGCGAGCCCGACCTCGGCCGCCGCGGCCTGCTGGCGGGAACGCGCCGCCGTCGAGCGCTCGTCTTCCAGCGCCCGCGCCGCCTGCCGCTTCGCGGCCGCGTGCTCGTCGCGCAGCGCGGCCAGCTGCTTCGCGTGCTCGGCTCGCGCCGACTGCGTGGCCTTCTCGTGGTCGTCGCGCAGCGCGGCGAGCGCGTCCGCGCCCTCGCGCCGAACGCCCTCGATGGCCCTTCCGTGCTCCACCCGCAGCGCCTCGAGCGCCGCGCCGTGCTCGGCGCGCAGCTCGTCGATCGCCTGGGCGTGCTCGCCTTGCAGGCGGCCGATGCGCGCCTCCAGCTCGCCGGCGCGCGCCTGAAGCGCCGCCACTTCGCGCTCCCGCTCGGCCTGGAGCGCGGCGGTCGCGCGATCTCGCTCCTCCTGCGTCGCCGCCGCCCGCTCGCGCTCGGCGTGCAGCTGCGCCATCGTGCGGCGCAGCTCCTCTCGCAACGGCGCCACCTCCGCGGTCTCCGCCTCCAGCTCCTCGGCGCGGACGCGCGCGTCTCCGAGCCGCGCGCTCAGCTCCTCGAGCTGCGCGCGCGACGCCCCCAGCGCATCGCTCAGTACCTCCACCTCCGAGCGCAGCCGCGTCAGCTCGGCTTGCGGAGCACCCGCGAACGCGCGAGCTTCCGCGACCTGCGCTTCCAGCTCCGCGGCGCGCGTCTGCGCCCGCTCCAGCTCTCCGAGGAGCGCGGCCATGCGTGCCGGTTCGCTCTCCGCGGTGTCCTGCAATCGCTCCTCGAAGTCGCGGGCGCTCGTGGCCAGGACGAGCGCGCGCTGCTCGGCGGCGGCCCTCTCTCGCTCGGCGTTGGCGACGCGCACGAGCATCGCCGCCATGTCGTCGGCGTCCGCCGCGCGCTCGGCCCGGAGCCGCTCGACCGCGGACTCGAGCGCCGCCATGCGACCGGACGTGGTTTCCAACGTCCCGCGTGCGGGGGACCCCGTGTGCTCTTCGTCGGTCGAAGGCGGCGCGCTATCGAGGCGGGGATCGCGCGGCTTGCCGCGTCGCTGGCTGCTGCCGTTGTCCGACATCGATGTCCCGACAACTTTCAGTATGCCCTTTTCCCGGCTCGAGCGCGCGTGCGAATCGCTTGCTAGAGCCGCGGTGTTCGGGTCCGATGGGGCGGCATGGAGGCGAGCACGGGCGCCGGTGAGCCGCGCCCGGCGGCGTGCGTGCTGGGCGTCGCGGCGGCCGTCGGCCTCCTCGCGGTCCTTCCTCCCTGGCTGCCGGCTACGGACCTTTCCCTTCACGAGGGCATGGTGGCCCTGCTGGTGCACCACGGGGACCCGGGCTTCGCGCCGCCGGTCGTGTACGTCCTGTCCCTCGGCCACCATAACCAGCTCTTTTACCTCCTGGCCTGGCCGCTGGCGCTCGCGTTCGGCAGCCGCATGGCCTGCAAACTCGCCGTCGCGACGACCCTTGGGCTCACCTTTTTCTTTGCCGCGCGCCTGGCGACCTACCTCGGCCGTTCGCGCTGGGCGGCGCTCGCGGTCTGCCCAGCGGCGGTCGGTTGGGCATTCTACCACGGGTTCGTCCCGCAGATGCTCGGGGTGGCCTTGTGGATGGGTGCGCTGCCGCTCCTCGACCTGGCCGCTCGCCGAGCGTCGCTGCGCAGCGTCGGGCTCGCCTCGGTCGCGACTGCGGCCCTCGGCTGGGCGCACGTGGCCAGCATGGCTTGCGCGTGCCTCGCGGGCGCGGTCTTCGCCGCGGCCCGCCCGATCGACCGGCGCACGCCGCTCCGCCTGGCGCCGGTCGCCGTAGGCGTCGCGCTCGCGCTCGGCGAGATGCGCTGGGAGAGCCGCGAAGCCACGACCGTCGGTCGCCTGTTCGCGAGCCGAGTGCTCTGGCATCCGGTGGGCACGAAGCTCCGGACCCTCGGCGCCAACCTCGTCGGGGGGCAAGGCCTCGTCGTGGAGGGGTCTCTGGCCCTCCTCGTCGTCGTCGCCGCGGTGCTCTGGCGGCGCCCGGACGGCCCCGACGGCGCGGCCGCGGCGGAGCAGGCCGCCCCCTGGATCGATCGCCACCGCTTCGCGCTCGTCGCGGTCGCGCTCGGGGCTGCGTACCTGGCGGCGCCGTATTCGGTGAACTTCGGGGCGCTCCTCTACGTTCGCTTTCTCGCGCCTGCCTACGTCCTGGGGGTCCTCTTGCTGGGGCCTCGACGCGGCGCGCGCGGGCCGATCGTGTACGCCCCCGCGGTCGCGCTCCTCGTCGCTCCATTGCTCGCAGCGATGCCGCAGGTCGCGGCAGCATGCCGCCAGTTCTCCGCGGTCGAGCCGCTCCTCGCGCGCATCGACGAGGGCAGCGCCGTGGGCGTTCTGCATTTCGGCAAGCACGATCGGTCGATTTGTTTCGACGCGACTTCGCTCGGCAACCGCGTCCTCGCCGAGCGCGGCGGCCGCCTGCTCGCTTCGTTCGCGGAGTACCCGATCGCGCCGGTCAAGATCCGGCCGGAGGTCGCGTGGGGATCGCTCCTCCTCAGGCTGTCCGGGCAGCCAGGCGCGTTACGCCCGGCCGTGGACCTCGCGCGCCTCCGCTGGCTGCTGGTGCACGTCGTCGACGCGTCGCTCGTCGAGCGCGTCGTCCGGGCCCTCGCCCCGGAGGGGCACCTCGTGGCGGCCGAGGGCGAGTGGCTCCTCTTCCGTTCGACGTTGCCGCCGTTGCCGCTGACGGCGCCGGACGACTCCGCTCCTTCCCCGGCGGAGACGCTCGAGGAGCGCGTCCTTCGGCAAGCGCGCGTCTCGAGGCCCGAGGGCAGGGCCGACTGAGGGAACGGCTGGGCGGCGCCGGCAAAAGACGCTATTGGGCGGGTAGTGAGCGATACTCACGCCATCCTCCGGGAGCTGCTAGAGCGGCGCATCCTCGTCCTCGACGGGGCGATGGGCACGATGCTCCAGCGGCGCGGCCTGACCGAAGCAGACTTCCGCGGATCGCGGTTCGCGAACCACCCTCGCGACCTCAAGGGCAACAGCGACGTCATCGCGCTGTCCCGCGCGGACGTGCTGCGGTCGATCCACGAAGCCTACTTCGAGGCGGGAGCCGACATCGCCGAGACGAACACGTTCGGAGCGACGCGCATCGTCCAGGCGGAATACGGGCTGGAGGACGCCGCCTACGACATGAACGTCGCCGCCGCGCGCGCGGCCAAGGAGAGCGCGCTGGCCTGGACCGCGCGCACTCCCGAGCGCCCGCGCTTCGTCGCGGGCTCGATGGGCCCGCTCAACAAGACGCTCTCGCTGTCGTCCAGCGTGAACGACCCCGGGCACCGCGCGGTCACCTTCGACGAGGTGCGCGTCGCGTACGCCGAGCAGGTTCGCGGCCTGATCGAGGGGGGGGTGGACCTCCTCTTGCTCGAGACCGTGACGGACACGCTCAACGCGAAGGCGGCCATCGTCGCGATGGAAGACGTCTTCGACGAGCTCGGCGTGCGCTTGCCGCTGATGATCTCGCTGACCATCATCGACAAGAGCGGGCGCACGCTCTCCGGTCAGACGGTCGAGGCCTTCTGGGTGTCGGTCGCGCACGCGCGGCCGCTCTCCATCGGCATCAACTGCTCGCTCGGGGCCACCGAGATGCGCCCCTACGTCGAGGAGCTCTCGCGCATCGCGGACGTGTTCGTGAGCTGTTACCCCAACGCCGGACTGCCGAACGCGTTCGGCGAGTACGACGAGACCGCCGAAACCACGTCGTCGCTCGTGCGCGGCTTCGCCGACGAGGGCCTCGTGAACTTCGTCGGCGGCTGCTGCGGGACGACGCCCGAGCACGTGCGTGCGATCGCGGCGCGCGTCGACGGGCTGACCCCTCGCAGGCCGCCCAAGGTGGATCCGTTCACGCGCCTCGCCGGGCTCGAGCCGCTCGTCATCCGGCCGGACTCGAACTTCATCATGATCGGCGAACGGACGAACGTCACCGGATCGAAGCGCTTCGCCGAGCTCGTGAAGGCCGGGGATTACGCCAAGGCGGTGGAGGTCGCCCTCGACCAGGTGCGCGGCGGGGCGAACATCCTCGACGTCAACATGGACGAGGGGATGCTCGAGGGCGAGCGCGCGATCACGACATTCCTCAACCTCATCGCCAGCGAGCCGGAGATCGCGCGTCTCCCCATCATGGTCGACAGCTCGAAGTGGAGCGTCATCGAGGCCGGGCTCAAGTGCATCCAGGGCAAGGGCATCGCGAACTCGATAAGCCTGAAGGAGGGCGAGGACGACTTCCTGAGCAAGGCGAAGAAGATCCGTCGCTACGGCGCGGGCGCCGTCGTCATGGCCTTCGACGAGACGGGTCAGGCCGAGACCGTGGAGCGCAAGGTGTCGATCTGCCGTCGCGCGTACGATCTGCTCACGAGACGCGCCGGCTGGGCTGCCACCGACATCGTCTTCGACCCGAACATCCTCGCGATCGCGACGGGTATCGAGGAGCACGCGGCGTTCGCGCGCAACTACATCGACGCGACGCGGATCCTCAAGGACTCGTGCCCCGGCGCGAAGGTGTCCGGCGGCGTGAGCAATCTCTCCTTCTCGTTCCGCGGGAACAACGTCCTGCGCGAGGCCATGCACTCGGCCTTCCTCTACCACGCCGTCCGCGCCGGGATGGACATGGGCATCGTCAACGCCGGGCAGCTCGGCCTCTACGAGGAGATCCCGAAGGACCTCCTCGATCACGTGGAGGACGTGATCTTCGATCGCCGGCCGGATGCGACCGAGCGCCTCGTCGCGTTCGCAGACTCTGTGAAGGGCCATACGAAGAAGAAGGAGCTCGACCTGGCGTGGCGCGACGCACCGGTCGCCCAGCGGCTGGCGCACGCGCTCGTGCACGGGATCGTCGATTTCATCGAGGCCGACGTCGAGGAGGCTCGCCGGGGTGTCGCCCGCCCGCTCGAGGTCATCGAGGGACCTCTCATGGCCGGGATGACCGTCGTGGGTGACCTCTTCGGCGCGGGCAAGATGTTCCTTCCCCAGGTGGTCAAGAGCGCCCGCGCGATGAAGCGGGCGGTCGCGTACCTCCTGCCGTTCATGGAACGCGAAAGGGAGCAATCCGGCGCGAGCGCCCGCTCGAACGGCAAGGTGCTCCTCGCGACGGTGAAGGGCGACGTTCACGACATCGGAAAGAACATCGTGGGCGTCGTCCTCGGCTGCAACAGCTACGACGTCGTCGACCTCGGCGTGATGGTGCCCTGCGACAAGATCCTCGACACCGCGATCGAGCAGGGGTGCGACATCGTCGGGCTGTCGGGCCTGATCACGCCGTCGCTCGACGAGATGGTGCACGTCGCGAAGGAGATGAAGCGGCGCGGGATGAAGATGCCGCTGCTCATCGGCGGCGCCACGACGAGCCGCCAGCATACGGCCGTGAAGATCGCGCCCGAGTACGACGGCGCGACCACCCACGTGCTCGACGCCTCGCGCGCCGTATCGACCGTCGCGGCGCTGCTCGACCCGAAGCAGCTGGACACCTTCGTGTCCAAGACGCGGGAGGACTACGAGCAGCTCCGGCGGCTGCACGCGCACAAGCGGGCCAAGCCGCTGCTTCCGTTCGCCGTCGCCAACGAGCGACGCCCCCGGCTGGCCTTTGGCCCCGAGGAAATCGGCAAGCCCGCCTTCGCGTCGCTTCGCGTCCTCGACGACATCGACCTCGGCGAGGTCGCGAAGTACATCGACTGGACGTTCTTCTTCACGGCGTGGGAGCTGGTCGGCAAGTTCCCGGCGATCCTCGAAGACCCGCGCCACGGCGCGGCGGCCCGTGAGCTCTACGACAACGGCCGCACGCTCCTCGATCGCATCGTGCGGGAGAAGCTCCTCGTCGCGCGGGCGGCGTACGGCCTGTGGCCGGCGCAGAGCGAGGGTAACGACATCGTCTTCTACGAGGACGAGTCGCGCGATCGTCCGGTCGCGCGCTTTCCGATGCTCCGCCAGCAGCAGGAGAAGGCCGACGGGGAGCCCTACCGCTGCCTCGCCGATTTCGTCGCTCCGGCGGGCAGCGGCGTGCACGACTGGGCAGGGGGCTTCGTCGTCACCGCCGGCATCGGCGCGAGCGAGCTCGCTGCGTCCTTCGAGAGGGACCTCGACGACTACAACGCGATCCTCGCCAAGGCGCTCGCCGACCGCCTCGCCGAGGCCCTCGCCGAGATGCTTCACGAGCGCGTGCGCCGCGCCTGGTACGCGCCGAACGAGCGCCTCTCGGGGGAGGAGATCGTCGAGGAGAAGTACCGCGGTATCCGCCCGGCGTTCGGGTACCCCGCGTGCCCGGACCACACGGAGAAGGGAACGCTGTTCGAGCTTTTGCGCGCCGACGGCATCGGCGTCACGTTGACCGAGCACGGAGCCATGCTCCCTGCGGCGAGCGTCAGCGGCCTCTATATCGGGCACCCGTCCGCGCGGTACTTCAACGTGGGACGTGTCGGCCGCGACCAGGTAGAGGACTACGCCCGCCGCAAAGGCATGACCGTCGCCGACGTGGAGCGCTGGCTAGCGCCGAACCTCGCGTACGAGCCCGTCGCCGCTGGGGCTCCCGATCCCCGCACCTAGAGCGGCGCTGCCGCTCGCGCGCGAGGATGCGCCAGCGCATGCAATATTCTGCTGCCCGAGCCCTCGGCTTCGTTGTCGCAGGCGTAGAGCGGGCGAGCTCGAAGACGCGAGGCTCGACCCCGGCCGCGCTCGCCCTGACGCGACGCGCTACCCAGGGCGAGCGCCCGCGTGCATCCCAACCTTCCGATGTCGCCGCGTGCGCGCTAGACAGAACGAGGAGCCTCCTACGTGACCGCGACGACCTACCGCGAACCCGCATTCCCGGACGAGAACGCGCTCGCTCCCGAGCTGCTCCTGCGCATGCACGACATCATGGTGCGCGCTCGATGCCTCGAGGAGCGCCTCATCCGGATGAACAAGCAGGGCGACGGCTTCTTCTGGATCGGCGGCCCCGGCGAGGAGGCGCTGAACACCGCGCTCGGAATGCTGGTCCACAAGGGCCAGGGGCCGAACTACGACTACTTGCATCTGCACTACCGTTCGAGCGCGACGGTGCTCGCGATGGGCATCGATCCCGTCGACGCGCTCAGGCAGCAGAAGAACACCGCCACCGACCCGTATTCGGCGGGGCGCAACTTCTGCAATCACTACGCGATCCGAAAGTGGAACGTCCTTCCCGTGTCGTCGCCGATCGAGGTTCAGTTCTCGATGGCGCCCGGCACCGCGCTCGCGAACAAGCGCGCCGGCGGTCGCGGGATCACGATCGTGCAGGGCGGCGACGCCGGCACCGCCGAGGGCGATTTCGCGACGTGCCTCATATGGTGCTCGCGACCGGGTGCCGAGCTGCCGTGCTTGATGATCGTCGCCAACAATCAGTGGGGCATCTCGACGCCCGCCGGCGAGCAGCACGGCGAGAAGCACATCGCCGACCGTGCGCGTCCGTTCGGTATTCGCGCCGCCGTGGTCGACGGCAACGACGCCGAGGTCGTGTATCGCGAGCTGAAGAGGGCGATGGATTACGTTCGCACCGAGCGAAAGCCCTTCCTCTTCGAGGCGATGGTTTCGAGGCTGTACGGTCACTCGTCCGCGTCCGGCGCCAACTTCGCCCCCGGGGAGGCCGACTGCCTGCAACTTTTCGAGGAGAAGCTCGAGGACCGCAAGATCCTCACGCGAACGGCGATGGACGAGCTCCGCGCCAAGTATACGCAGGAGCTCCTCGAGGCCAGCAAGCGCGTGCGGGAGGAGCCGCAGCCGACGGGCGACACCATCTGGCAGCACATCTTCGCCGACGGCACGTCTCCGGCGCATCCCCAGGTCCTGCCGGAGCGTGGTCGAAACTCGGACGGCACCTCGCCGGCTTCGCCGGCGCGCGGCGCCGGCCACAAGCGGAACGGAACCTAGCCGTGGCCACGCTCGTCCAAGCGATTCGACTTGCGTTGCACGTCGGCGAAGAGCGCCTCGGCGTCACCGACATCTTCGGCGAGGACGTGGGGCCCCCCCTCGGCGGCGTATTCACGCAGTCGCAGGGGCTGCGCACGGCATGGAACACGCCGCTCGACGAGCGCGGGATCGTCGGTACGGCCATCGGCCTCGCGCTGGCGGGGCAGCGGCCTGTCGCGGAGATCCAGTTCTGCGATTACGCCTTCAATACGATCGACCTCCTGAAGCTGGCGGGCGGCATCTCCTGGTCGTCGGCCGGCGAGTTCGATTGTCCCATGGTGCTGATGACGCCCGTGGGGAGCGGGATCCGCGGGAGCATCTACCACTCGCACTCGTTCGACGCGCAGGCGACGCGGGTCCCGGGCTGGAAGATCGTCGTGCCGAGCAATCCGCTGGACGCGTACGGCCTGATGCTCTCGGCGATCGCCGATCCCAACCCGGTCATGTTTCTCGCGCCGAAGGCCCTCATGCGCGCGAAGGCGGCCGTCGGCGAGCGCATCCCCGGCGAGCCCGACGACGAGCGCGCGCTCTCGCGCATGATCGACGCACCCCTCGGCGATCGTTCGCGGTGGCGCCCGGAGTGGCCCGACGTCGCGGATCACTTCGTTCCCATCGGAAAGGCGCGCGTCTGCCGCGAAGGGCGGGCGGTGACGGTCGTCACGTACGGGCGAATGGTGCCGGTCGCTCTCCAGGCCACGGCGCAGCTCGAAGGCGAGGGGATCGACGCGGAGGTGATCGACCTGCGCTCGCTCTGGCCCTTCGACTGGGACGCCGTGAAGACCAGCGTGCGGAAGACGAACCGCGTTCTCTTCCTCAACGAGGACACCGAGGTGACGAACTTCGGCGAGCACCTCCTCCGGCGGACGATCGAAGAGCTCTTCTACGAGCTGCACGCGCCGCCGAAGCTCCTCGCCGGCGCCCATGTGCCGGGCATCGGTCTCGCCGACGCATTGGAGCGGGCGAGCGTCCCGCAGGTCGAGGGCATCGTGGACGCGTTGCGCGACCTGGTGCGCCACGAGCCGTAGAACCTCCTGGGGGTGACGGCGCTCTCGGCGTTGCTCTCGCGGTCACGCGCTGCGATTCGAGCGGGAGCGCCGTTGGGAGAGCGGATCCGATCGATCGGGTCTGCAAAACTCTCGATCGGAGAGCAAAAAGTATCGTTCGAGGACGCGAGACATCCCCTAGAGCGGTCGATCTTCCATTTCTGGAAGCACGTCAAAAACGACGATTTTGGGATCAAAAACCCGCGTTTTGAGGCTCGAACTGCACTTTTTCGAACCGAATCGATCGGTTTTGGTCTGCGAGCCTGTCCCGACGGCGTTCGTTCGAGATTCGTCGTTCTCTTCGTGGTCGTACGACCACGAAAAGAACCCAGCAGTCTCCCGTGGGCGCCCACGAGAGTCAGTAGCGTTCCTTCGGTTCGTCCGTGGTAGTCACCCGCACGTTCGGGAGGACGTCCGCCGCGAAGCGGTCGCGGACCGCTTTTGCGCGTTCGAGCTCGTCACGCGCCGGCACGGCGATGCCGAGGACGAGGCAAGCGCCCTTCCAGGCGGGGTAGGTCGCGTACGCCACCGCGTACGCGTCGCGTACGCCGAGTGTCGCCGTCGTCGCGACGAGCGAATCGATGTCGGCGATCTTGCCGGTCCACGGCACGGCGCGGGGAGGGTCGTGCTCGATCGCGACCTCGAACGAGTCGACCCAGGGTTGGGCCCAGTCCTCGAACGCCTTTCCGCACACGCCCGGCGCCGTCTCGTCGTCGACGTGCACGACGAAGCCGGCGACGATCGCGTGATGGTCCTTGCCGTAGCGATACCCGACGAGGCTCTTGACCCCCCAGAACTTCACCCGCATCCAGTGCTCGGCGTCCGGGAGCTGCATGCGCACGCTGTTCTGCCGGTCGACTCGCCACTCCAGGCGGCCCGTCTTGAGCTCTTCGAGTGCCGCCGCGTGCTGGAGGCCGCCCTCGCCTCCCTGGGCCGGCTTGCCGTCGTCCTTCGGAGGGGGAGCGGGCGCGACGGGCTGCGGGTGAGCGGGCGCCGCCGCGCTGCAACCGAGAGAGGCTGCGGCGACGAGGACGCCCGCCGCCAGCAGAGGAGCCCGAGAGCGGCCGCGCTGCGAGCCGCGCGGCGAGCGAAGTGGACAGCGAACGGCAAACCGAAGGAACGTCACGACCCCTCTACGGCGTGTCCGCATACGGGGGCATACGGGCACGGTGAGCCAGGGGTGGGCAGGCTGAAGGGGGGCGCGGTTTGCGCCGCATCAATGAAATGAGCTGCCGCAAGCCTCGGAGCGCGGGCGGACGGGTCGGAAGGCGCGGCGGAACTTGCGCAGCGGGAAGAAGAGGAAGAGCGGGAAGAGTCGCCGCGCTCGCGCAAGGCGGAGCTTCGCGCCCGGCTTCGAGGGTGCGCGGCACGGGCAATGGAGGTAGAGCGAGAAAGACACCCCGTACCGACTCGCAGAGGAGCCGAATGCCCACGAATGCCCCGATCGATCATGCTGGCAAGCCCCCGACGAAGAACCAGCACCTCTGCCGCTGGGTGGACGAGATGGCCCGCCTCACCAAGCCAGACGCCATCGTCTGGTGCGACGGCTCCGAGGAGGAGAAGCACCGCCTGACCGAAGAGGCTGTCTCGAACGGCATTTTGATGCGCCTGGATCAGGAGAAGCTCCCGGGCTGCTATCTCCACAGGTCCAACCCCAACGACGTCGCGCGCGTCGAGCAGCTCACGTTCATCTGTACGCCGACGAAAGCAGAGGCCGGACCGACCAACAACTGGATGGCTCCTGACGAAGCGTACCGCAAGCTGGGCGCGCTCTTCGACGGGTCGATGCGGGGGCGCACCATGTATGTCGTGCCCTACGTCATGGGTCCGCCAGGGTCGGACCACTCGAAGGTGGGCGTCGAGCTAACCGACAGCATCTACGTCGTCCTCAACATGCGCATCATGACGCGCATGGGGCGGGTCGCGCTCCAGATGCTCGGCGACTCGGACGCCTTCAACCGCGGCCTGCATGCGGTCCTCGACTGCAACCCCGAGCGGCGCTTCATCTGCCACTTCCCCCAGGACAACACGATCTGGAGCGTCGGCAGCGGCTACGGCGGCAACGTGCTCCTCGGCAAGAAGTGCCTCGCCCTGCGCATCGGGAGCTATCTCGGCCGCAAGGAGGGGTGGCTGGCCGAGCACATGCTCATTCTGGGGGTCGAGTCGCCCGAGGGCGAGATGACCTACGTCGCGGCCGCGTTCCCGAGCGCCTGCGGCAAGACGAACTTCGCGATGATGATTCCGCCCAAGCGCTTCAAGGGGTGGAAGATCTGGACCGTCGGCGACGACATCGCGTGGATGCGCGTCGGGGAAGACGGGCGCCTGTACGCGGTGAATCCCGAGGCGGGGTACTTCGGCGTCGCCCCCGGCACGAGCGTGAAGACGAACCCGAACGCGATGCAGACGATCCTTCGCGACACGATCTTCACGAACGTCGCCGCGACCAAGGACGGCGGCGTGTGGTGGGAGGGGATGGACGTGGACCCGCCCGCCGGGCTCATCGACTGGACGGGCAAGCCGTGGGATCCGCGCGCGGGAACCAAGGCCGCGCACGCGAACGCGCGCTTCACCGCGCCGGCCACGAACAACCCGGTCCTCAGCAAGTTCTGGGACGACCCGAAGGGCGTCCCCATCAGCGCCATTGTCTTCGGCGGCCGCCGCGCGACGACGATCCCGCTCGTCATGCAGGGCTTCAACTGGGTGGTCGGCGTCTTCTTCGGCGCGACGCTCGGCAGCGAGACCACGGCGGCCGCGGCGGGGAACGTCGGCGTCGTCCGGCGCGACCCGTTCGCGATGCGTCCCTTCTGCGGCTACGACATGGGCGACTACTTCCGTCACTGGCTGGCGATGCAGTCGCAGATCGCGATCATGCCGAAGTTCTTCCTCGTGAACTGGTTCAGAAAGGACAAGGACGGGAAGTTTCTCTGGCCCGGCTACGGCGAGAACATGCGCGTCCTCAAGTGGATCGTGGACCGGGCGCGCCTTCGCGTCGGCGGGCAGGAGAACCTGTTCGGGTGGGTGCCCAAGGCGGGCGACCTCGACCTCTCGGGGCTCGACATCCCGCACGAGCAGGTCGACGAGGCGACGCACGTCGACCTCGACGAGTGGCAGACGGAGCTCGAGAGCATCGGCGAGTTCTTCACGTCGCTCGGGCCGACGTGCCCGCGCGTGCTCGAGCTTTACCGCGAGTCGTTGGTCGAGCGGATCAAGCTGATTCGCGAGGCCAAGAGCGGCTCGTGATGTCCGGCGCGGGCGCAACGCCGTGGTGGTGGGTCCTGACCGCGGCGCTCGCCGGTTCGGGCTGCACGATCACGACCTCCGATCCCGGCGCCGACGGCGGCGCGGCGTCCGACGGCGGGGGAGGGACCCAGAAAGTCGGCGATCAGTGCGAGGAGATCTACACGGAGCTCTGCACGCAGGCCATCAATCGGTGCGGCATAACCGGGTACCCGCTCGACCAGTGCGTCGCGAGCAACAAGCAGGCGTGCTGCCAGGGGAGCGTCTGCGACCAGATTTCCCAGTCGCCGTCGAGCGCCGTCGACGCCTGCAAGAGCGCGATCGACGCCGAGGACTGCTACGCCATCTCGATCGACAACAACCCGCCCGCCTGTCAGGGAGTCCCCAAGAAGCCATGACGGAGATCGAAGCGTTCGTCGCGGAGCTGGACGAGGAGAACGCGCGGGCGCTGGCGCGCATCGGTGCGGCCTCCTCGCGCGAGCCCGGCGACGACGTCACCGTGGCGAGGCTGCTTCTACTCGCCCTCAAGAACGAGCTCGAGGCGACCGAGTGTGCGGCCGCCTGGATCGCTTCTACGCCCGAAGTCGACGTGAAGCTCGCGCTGGCGCGCCAGGCGGGGGACGAGGCGAAGCACTTCGGGCTGATCCAGAAGCGTCTCGGCGAGCTCGGCGTGAGCACGGCGGGCTTCGATCCCGGGCCGCGTTCGCCGCTTCTGCAATACCTCGCTTCGCTCGAGTCGACGGTCGAGCGCGTGGCTGCGGGGCAGTTCACGCGCGAGGCTCTCGCGCTCGTACGCAACGACGAGTTCATCCGCCTGTGCAAGGCGCGCGGCGACGAAGCGACCGCCGCCCTCTACGAGGAGGTGATCCAGCCCGACGAGCGCCACCACCACGAGCTCGGGCGCCGGCTGCTCGCGCGCGTGGCGACGACGGACGCCGCGCGGGAAGCTGCCCGCCGGGCCTCGCGACGCACGCTGGAGCTCGCCGAAGAGCTCCAGGAGATCGCGCGAATGAAAGCGGGCATCTCGCGCGCGCCGGGGTGTTAGCCGTGTCCTACGTTGCCAGCCCGAACACGAGGCTGAGGACGAACGCCAGGATGACCGAGTTGTAGGCGAAGCTGATGACCGCGTGGAGGAGGACGGCGCGACGGATCTGAGGGCTCGTCACGCAGACGTCCGACACCTGGAAGCACATTCCGATGGTGAACGCGAAGTAGGCGAAGTCGAAGTACGTCGGAGGCGCGTCCCCCGGGAGCGTGATCCCGCCCACACCCTCGGCGTCCTCGCGGTAGTAGAGGTGGGCGTAGCGGAAGGTGAATGCCGTGTGCGTCATCGTCCAGGCGAGCGCCACGGTCGAGAGACAAAGCGCGGCCACGACGTCCGAAGAGGCGGGCGGCACGTGGTGTCCCGCGCGCGAGAGCAGCGTGGCCGCCAGCAGGCTCACGGCGGAGGTCAGGACGACGACGAAGTACACGAGCGTCCGCCCCGGGTCCTCGAAGCTGGCGCGGTAGCTCGTCTCGCTCGCGTCGGTGGCGCCGATGATGGTCCACGAGAGCGCCAGCAGGACGAACCCCGCGGTGTCCCATCCGGCCAGGCCCGCCGCGAGCGCTGGCAAATGGGGGGCCGCCGCGAGGTACGCGCAGACCCCGGCGACGAGCGAGATGCCGACGCGCGTGAGGACCCGGCGAGGTGCGATGCGCCGTCCCGAGGTCACCGAGCAGGCATCCTAGGGTCGCGTCGCCGTGAACAGCCCCGGTCCCGACGTGTCCGTGCCGCGGAAGTAGAGCGTCTCGCAGTTCTCGTCGGGCGCCGCCTCCGGAGTCTGGGGGACGTCGACGAACGTACCGAACGGCGCGGAGGGGTCGTTCCGCCAGGCGGCGCGCTGCTTCCCGCTGACCTCGTCGAAGAAGAAGAGAGTCCGGCGGTCGGCCGAGGCGCCCGTGGGCCGCCGCAGGTGATTCGCGTCGATGATGGCGAACTCCGGGTTGGGGAGCGGGTTGCCGGGATCCCAGGCCCGCATCGGCGCATTCCACTGCGACTCGTACAGGAGCGGGCCCGAACCGGCGCCGAGGACGATCACGTAGAAAAGCGAGAGGTTATCCGCGCTCACGACGGGCTCTGATAGGGAGCCACCCAGTTCGCCGGTCGCGGACTCGAAGTTCGCGAACTCGTTCGCCAGGGGGTTTCCCCAGGGCGCGCCCACGGATGCCCGGACGAAGCTCACGAACGTTCGTCCGTCGGCGCGTGGAACGATCAGCTTCAGCCCGGAATCGGCCAGCGCGACCCTGCCTTGGCCGATCGAGACCGACCCGGGGTTGATGGCCACGGGCGCGGCGAACGCAGCGCTTGGGGATGCGCGGTCGGCCACGAAGACGCCGCCGGTCGACGTGGACCAGGCGACGGTGCGCCCGCTCGACGAGACGGCGCCGAAGCGATCGAAGCCCATCGACGCGATCGACGGTACGCGAGCGACCATCGGCCACCCGAGCGTCGGATTGCACAGCGCGAACGTGGCATCGGCCCCGTCGCCGGCGTCCGCGTCGCTCGCTGCGTCCTGCGACGACCCTCCGTCGCTCGACGCGACGTCGGCCGTCGCGTCGTGGGTTGCGGCGTCTGGGCCGGTGCCGGTCATCTCCTCCGGAGGCGTGCTCTTCGAGGTGCACGCTGCCACCGCGAAGGCGACGCCGACCGCGCCGATCCAGAGCCCCAGCGTGCGCCTCATCGGCCCCTACTCCGAAGGCACGCAGTCGGCCTTGATCTGCCACTGGATGAGGTCCGGCGACGCCGTCTTGTTCGTCGTCGGATTGAGCGTGACCGTCAGGCGCAGGTTGGAGAGCGACGCCACCGGCGGCGTCGCCGAGTTGAACGCGCCGGGCATCGAGGCATCGGCCCCGACGTCGATGTACGCGCCGTCCCACTGGGCGGGTAGGTTGGGGGTCGTCGTAGTTGCGTCGACGAGCTGCACCGATTGCGCATTCGTGTAGTCGGGCGCCCCCCCGTCGACGGGGCTCTCGGCGGTCTGCGCCGAGAACACGATCGACGCCGTGTCCGGGATGATCGCCTGCCAGCTGAGCGCCCGCCAGACGACGTGGGTACCCATGCCGCACGCGTACTGGAAGTCCTCCGTGAACGTGACCGGCGCAAAGCCGACGGCCGGAGGCGGCGGCGAGCTGCACGCGGTCAAATCGAGGAGCTCGAACTCCAGCGCCTTCTCCTGCGGATCCAGCGGACCGCGCGCGCACGCGTACGGGAAGGCCTGGGTGTTCCCGCTGCACGTCGCCGGGGGTGGGGAGCCGAGGTTCCCGTTGCTGCACGTCGACGGGCTCTGGCACTGGTACACGGTGTAGCAGCCGCTGCAGGTCCCGTTGACGCACACCTCGCCAAAGCAGTCGCTGTTCGTGCTGCAGGGGTTCGGAGTGCACATGCCTTCCCCGGCGCCGTTGCAACCGAGCGGGGTCGTCCAGCAGTCTCCGCCGAAGTAGCATGTCGGCGTCGAGCATTGGCCCGCCACGCAGGTGCCGCCTCCGAGCGGGCTGCAGTCCGCGGTGGTCGCGCACCCGCAGTAGCCTTTGGTCGCTCCCTCGCAGGTGAAATGGCTGTCCCCGCAGTCGTTGGCTTCGGTGCTCGGCGTGCACGCGGCCAGCGTGCACGTGGCAGGCGTCCCCGAGACCGTGCACGTCGATCCGTAC
>Ga0102924_1000844_pt1 | contig 36591 bp, 31 predicted proteins | sample PaiPotPPM11metaG_FD_80116 | JGI IMG/M metagenome (GOLD analysis project Ga0102924, IMG submission 80116) | Iron sulfur acid spring bacterial and archeal communities from Banff, Canada, to study Microbial Dark Matter (Phase II) - Paint Pots PPM... ...
CCGGATCACCCTGCGTAAACACAAACCGGGGGGCCCGCGTCTCCGTCACCGGACCCGCCGCAGCCGGCATACTTATCGCACCCGGTGAAGCCGTCTCCGCAGTTGTCGTAACCCTCACCGGCACAGGTGGCTTCACCCGAAACGGAACCGCCAGCGGAGCAGCCGACACAAAAGGCAACGCCGCCGGCCGCAACAGCGGAATCAGCAGCACAACCCCCACCGCCGCACACTGCACTGTAAGAGAACCGAGCGCCGTCCACTTGCGCGCCCCCGAATCCACCAGTCCACGCGACTCCACCAGACTTCCCTCGAACATACGGCACCTCCATCCAACCCAGGTGCGCATTTGCGAGGAATGCGGCCACTCCAATAGACACCGCCGCCCGCCGAAGGTTCCCGCCGATCAGTTCCCTGACAACTAGCAACTGAAAACTGACAACTGCACTTATGATGGTTCCCACATGTCCTCCGCCACCATCGTCGTTCCGCAGCGCGCCCTCGCCCAACGCGTTCTCTCCGTCGACGTCCTCCGCGGCCTCACCATCGCCCTCATGATCCTCGTCAATGATCCCGGCGACTGGTCGCACGTCTACGCGCAACTCGACCACGCCACCTGGAACGGCTTCACCCTCACTGACCTCGTCTTCCCCAACTTCCTCTTCCTCGTCGGCGCGTCCATCATCTTCTCCATCGACTCCCGCATCGCCCGCGGCGAATCCAAACGCACCCTCGCGCTGCACATGTTCCGCCGCGCCCTCACCATCTTCGCCATCAAGATGCTGCTCACCGCATTCCCGCACTTCCACATGACCCACCTCCGTATCTTCGGAGTCCTCACCCGCATCGCCGTCTGCTATCTCATCGCCGGCCTCATCTGCCTCTACACGCGGCGCGCGCGCGCACTCCTCGCCATCACCGCCGTGCTCCTCGTCGGCTACTGGGCCCTGATGCGCTTCGTCCCCGTCCCCGGTTACGGCACCCCAACCGTCAACATGCCCATCCTCAGTCCCGACGGCAACCTCGCCGCATGGCTCGACCGCGGCTTCAATGCCTTCACCCAGCGCTGGCTGCACACCGGTACGCTCTACAACCACACCCGCGATCCCGAGGGCCTGCTCTCGACCATCCCCGCCATCGCGACCACTCTCCTCGGCTCCGTCACCGCGCTCTTCCTCCGCCGCGCCGGCAAAGGATCAGCTACTGCCATCCCTCCACGCCAAATCCTCCGCCTCCTTCTCCTTGCCGGCATCGTGTCGCTCGGCCTTGGCCTGCTCTGGTCCTTCGCGATGCCCATCAACAAGAATCTCTGGACCAGCTCTTACGTCCTCTTCGCCGCCGGCTGGTCCCTCCTCCTCCTCGCTCTCTGCTACTGGCTCATCGACATCCGCCGCCTCAACGACCAGCCGGCAGGGAAGTGGCTCCTATGGCCCTGGCTCGTCTTCGGCTCCAACGCCATCACCGCCTTCATCGTCTCGAACTTCCTCGTCGAAGTCGCTCTCTGGATCAAGGTCCCCGCCGGCGCGCTCGTCAACGCCGCCGCCCCTGCCACTCGCATCTCCGCCTGGCAATGGATCTACCGGCACATCTTCGCCCGCCACGACTCCACAACCGTTACATCCCTCGCCTTCGCCCTCGCCTTCGTCGCCCTCTGCTTCCTGCCAAACCTGTTCCTCTGGCGCAGGAAAATCTTCCTGAAAGTCTGAAGCTCCTCAGCGAGAAGCCACCCCAACGCATCTGCTAAAGTCGTCAGGAATGGGTGCATCGTCCCTCATCGCACGTCTGCGCAGCTCGGTCGCGAAGAACGGTCCAGGCCGCACTCTGCGCCTCCTCGGCCCGCGTCTGTACCGTCTCGCCTTTCCCGTCCGCATCCCCACGCACCCGTTCGATCTCCGCTACGGTGTCGACACCAGCGGCCTCATCGACGCCGACGCGCTCACCTCCGGCCACGCCCACGACTCCTACATCACCGCCTACTGGGGAACCTCGCCCTCAGTCCTGCGCAGCCTCTTCACTCACTGGCAGCAGAGCCTCACCCAAACGCCCTACACGCTCCAGGACTACGCCCTCATCGACATCGGCTCCGGCAAGGGCCGCGTCGTCATGATGGCCTCCGACTTCCCCTTCCGCAGCATCCTCGGTGTCGAACTCAACCCCGCCCTCACCGCCATCGCCAAGGCCAACTTGGCGAAATGGACTGCCACCCCTCATGCCTGCACCGGCCTCCAGGTGCTCAACGCCGACGCCCTCGGCATCCCGCTTCCCGACTCGCCCACGCTGCTCTACCTCTACAACCCCTTCGACGAACACGTCCTGCAACCCTTCCTCGACCGTCTCTACGCCGCGTCGCAGACCCGTACCCCCCCCATCGATCTCATGTATGTCCGCGCCGAACACGCCCACCTGGTCGAGTCGGTCCCAGGCATAACTCTCCTCTGGGCCGGCGACGTCCCACTCGCCCCCGAGGACACGGCCGTCGACGCTTTCCAAACCAAACAGCAAGACGCCAAAATCTACCGTCTCCCCGGAACCGCACCCGCCGGAGTGCCGGCTTCCTGACAAAAAACCGCGAGTGACCCGGTAAATTTCCTTAACAACTTTTTTACGACTTTCTTACGTTTCCTTTATGATCTGGACATGGGCGTATCCTCGCTGGTCACCCGTTTCCACCAGGCTCTGCGCGCTCACGGCCCCCGCCGGACCGCCCGCCTGATCGGCAAACGCCTGCAACGCGAGTTCTTCCCACCGCCCGTCCCCATCCACCCCTTCGACCTCCGTTACGGCGTCGACACCAGCGGCCTTCTCTTCTGCGATCAGCTGGCCTCCGGCCACCCCCACGACGACCACATCAACGCCTACTGGGGAACCCCGCCTTCGGGTTTCCACGGGATCCTCGACAAGTGGCAGCGCGCGCTTACCGGCACGCCCTGGTCCATTGAGGACTACACCTTCGTTGACGTCGGCTGCGGCAAAGGCCGCGTCGTGCTGCTGGCCTCCGACGCGCCCTTCCAGCGCATCGTAGGCGTCGAGCTGAACCCCACGCTGACCTCCATCGCCGAGGCCAACCTGACCAACTGGAACGCTTCCCCGCACGTCTGCAACGACATCGCCATCCTCAACGTGGACGCCCTCGCGGCCCCCATCCCGGACTCGCCCACCGTCCTCTACATCTACAATTCCTTCAACCTGTACGTCATGCTGCCGTTGCTCGAGCGCCTTCAGGCCCTGTCGCTCACCCGCACCACGCCCATCGACCTCATCTACGCTAAGCCCCAGCAGGCCCTCCTGGTCGACGCTACGCCCGGCATCGTGCTCCTCAAGACTGGCAGCATCCCGCTCTCCGCCGAGGACCGTGCCTCCTGCGCCTTCGCCACCACTCACCTCGACTTCCGCATTTACCGCTTTGGCGGGGCAGAACGTAGCTCCCAGGAAGCGACGTCCTCCCAGCGGGAAACCCTGGCGAGGTAGTCGCTTCCTGCCTTTTCTATTGCGAAAAGCCCGGCAAAAAATCGCTTGTCAAGCCCCAAAATGCCCTATCTCTCTCAATCCAACAGGAATAGACTTGTCCTGTTTGCCCCCTCCAACCAGATAAACTGGATATAGGGGATTTTCGAATTTCTACTGCGCTGTAATTGGTGGTTTCCTGATAGGCCGGCACTTCAGCGCCGGCATCAAGGCCAGCAAATCGACCCGGGCTTCAGCCTGTGCGACCTGCTTTTCGGCCTTTCAGCATGACCACCGAAAACGATCAAAAGTATATACAAGGCCGTATATATAAACCGACAATTGCCTCATTCTAAACTTCTTACTTTGATATACCCCCCGGGGGGGGTAGCATCACCCAGGAGCCGCCCGTGCCGTACACAGATCTCCGCGAATGGATCAAGCAGCTCGACAAGGCTGGCGAACTCCGCCGTATCAGCGTACCCGTTAGCCCGAATCTGGAAATGGCCGAGATCGCCGACCGCACCGCCAAGCTCGGCAAGGGAACCCCCACCGCTGGCGGCCCCGCCCTCCTCTTCGAGAACGTCACCGGCTATCCCGGAGCCCGGGTCCTGATGAACCAGTTTGGCTCCCTTCGCCGCATGCACCTGGCGCTCGACACCGACTCGCTCGACTCCATCGCCGGCCGCATCCGTGACCTGATCCATCCTGAAACGCCCGTCACCATGATGGACAAGCTCAAGCTCCTGCCCAAGCTGGCTGAGGTCGGCAACTTCTTCCCCAAGGTCATCGCCGCCAAAGATGCTCCCTGCAAGCAGGTCGTCCATCGCAGCGAGGCCGACGGCGGGAAGGGAATCGACCTCCTCAAGCTCCCCGTCCTCACCACCTGGCCGCAGGACGGCGGCCCCTTCATCACGCTGCCGTGCGTCGTCACCCGCGACCCCCGCACCGGCAAGCGCAACGTCGGCATGTACCGCATGCAGGTCTACGACGGCCAGACCACCGGCATGCACTGGCAGCGCCAGAAGAACGCCGCCGAGCACCTCCGCGACCACCTCCGCGCTGCCACAGACTCGGGTGCCCCAGGTCTTCAAAAGACCTGGGATCGGACCACCTTAGGTCTCGCAGGACGGGTCGACATCATGGCCCAGACTTCCGGCGGCATTGCCCCCGCCTCCAACCCTGCCTCGATCCCGCAATCCACCCTCACCAAAGTCCGCGATGGCCGCATGGAAGTTGCCGTAGCCATCGGGACCGACCCCGCCACCACCTTCTCCGCCATCGTTCCCGCGCCGCCGGACGTCGAGGAATACCTCATCGCCGGCTTCCTGCGCGGCAAGCCCGTCGAGCTGGTCAAGTGCGAAACCGTCGACCGCGAAGTCCCCGCCCACGCCGAGTACATCCTCGAAGGCTACGTGAACCTTGCCGAGCTCCGCACCGAGGGCCCCTTCGGCGACCACACCGGCTTCTACACCATGGAGGACCAGTACCCCGTCTTCCACGTCACCTGCATCACCCACCGCAGGGACCCCATCTACGCCGCCACCATCGTCGGCAAGCCGCCCATGGAAGACGCCTGGATGGGCAAGGCCGTCGAGCGCATCTTCCTGCCGCTCATGCAGCTCACCCTGCCCGAGATTGTCAACGTCTGCCTCCCGCCCGAGGCCGTCTTCCACAACCTGATGATCGTCTCCATCCGCAAGTCCTACCCCGGCCACGCCCGCAAAATCATGAACGGCATCTGGGCCATGGGCCAGGCCATGTTCACCAAGTGCGTCATCGTCGTCGACGAAGACTGCGACGTGCAGGACCTCGCCGAAGTCACCCTCCGTGTCGCCAACAACATCGACCCCGAGCGCGACATCCAGTTCACCCTTGGCCCGGTCGATTCGCTCGACCACGCCAGTCGCCTGCCCAACTTCGGCTCCAAAATGGGCATCGACGCCACCCGCAAATGGGCCGCCGAAGGCTTCGCGCGCCCCTGGCCCCCCATGCTCCAGCAAGACCCCGCCGTGGTCGCCAAGATCGACGCCCTCTGGAAGAAGCTGGGGATATGATCGAATTCAACCAAGACTTCCGGAGCGGAGTGCCGAGCGCGAAATGATCGAAGCCATTGATGTTATTGGCTGTATCGCTAGCATCGCCGGACTGGTAGTTAGCGTTTTCGCTCTGGCAGCTGCGAGGTCAGCAAAGGTAGCTGCGGAAGAAGCGCGAAACGCTGTTCATCGCGAAAATCTGAAGGAAGAACTTGCTGATATGACTATTCTGTCAGCCCAGATGTTGTCGTCTATCAGACGGAAGGATTCTGAAGCGCTGGGTGCTGCGGCCGCTAACTTATTGGCACGCACCGAGCACGCAATCTCGCGTTGGGGCAGGTACCTACGGCAGGATCAATTGATAAGGCTGAAGGAGGTCCCAAAGTTACTGGCTAGCATTAATGGCACGGTGTTGCTCCACGACATACCAACGGATCCACCTCAGTTGCGGAAAATGGTGGATCGATGTCAAACCTCTATGCGCACGATGAACTCAGTACTTGGTTCGATTCAAATCGAATCGGAGTCTAGCGATGAATAGTAGACAAGACCTTGAGGAAGCAGCCAAACTGGCTAGCTCATTGTTGGATCGCACTCGAGACGGAAAAATTGAATGGACCGTTCTCGATGAGGATCAATTCGTATACTCGACCCCACGGGGGATCGATTTCGTTGTGTCAGGCTCGGACAACGGGCTGGGTTTTAGAATGCAAGACCAGGGAGGCCATAATCTGATATCGGTTGTGACCGAGTCAGGCAGAGAGTATTGGGAGATGGCAGAAGGAGAGGCAGGCCTAGCCGAAGCCTTGACTCCCTTGTATGACCTAGCGAGGCGTTCCGCTCTCAAAGTGGACGAAAAAGTCAGCGAAATCAGCAAATATTTGGAAAGCCTTTGAGATTCGTGGAGCCGATGCTCACTTACGCCTTTGCCGGCGCCGGATTCGAGATCAGCAGAAACGTCACGCTGTCCTCGGTGCTCCGCTTGTGCAGCGTCCCCCGCGGAATCAGCAGCATGTCGCCCTTGCCCAGCACCATCGATTTGCTCCCCGTCGAACCGGTCGCATGCCACTCGCCCTGTCCCGGCATCACCTTGGTGCCGGTCGGCGTGCCGCCAATCTCGTACACCGTCGAACCGTCGAGGACGTACAACAGGTGGTCGCGCCCTTCGTGCCATTCAAACTCGGTGGCGCTCTTGCGCTTCTCCGTGGTCAGGATGATCTGCTCCGGAATCGCCTTCGACTCGTACAGCCGGTTGTCGCCCGGCTTCGTATCCAGCGCGGCGCGGTCTGCATCCAGCTCCTTCGCGCTCCACAGCTTGAACGGCTGCGCCGCCGCGACCACATCGGCGCCCGGGGCCGCCTGGGCCAGCGCCGTCAGTGCATCGGTAAGGGTGAATCCAACTACGGCGGCTACAGGAGCCGTGCGGAGAAAGTTGCGCCGAGAAGTCTTGTTAGCCATGCTCGAAAGTGTTCCACACTCCGCGTCTCTCTGCCAAGCGCCGGCACCTACTCCGCGGTCTTCAGCGAGATCGCCGTCAGGTTCCGAACCCAGCGTTGCGGCTTCTTATCTTCGGTCGACACCAGCTTGAACGCGCCGTCCGCGCCCAGGTCCTTGCCGCCCGTCGCAATCGCGACAATCACGTCGCCCAGGTGCTCCGACCCCTCCACCTCGGTCACCGAATACAGCACCCAGTACTTGTCGGTCCCGCCGGCCTGGACGAAGCTGCGCAGCATCTTCTGCTGGGTCGACTTCTCCGCCACAAATCCAGCCTTCGCCAGCAGATCGCTCAGCGCCACACCCGAGTACGTCTCGTCCGAGTTGTTATGCGCGTTGTGGACGCTCACGGTCTTCTGCGGCATGGCCTGCAAATCCGCCACCGAGAACGTCGTCGCCTTGCCATCTACGCGCACCGTCAGGCCCGTCGACGGCACCGCCGCCAGCTTCGCCATTCCATCCATCGAACCCGCCTGGGCCCGCGCCGCCGGGGTGCAGCCGGCCATGCAAATCGCCGCAACCAATGCCGTCAACATCCGGTTTGTCATAAGGTCCCTTCGCCCCATGGTTATCAGGGTATCCTGCCCTCGTCGTATACTCAAAGTATGTCCATCGTAAAGAACGCGGCTGCCATCGCTAAGGGAATGAGCATCACGTTCGGCGAGATGTTCAAGCCGACCGAGGTGGAGAACTATCCCGACGGGCCCGGTCCCCTGCGCGGCGCGATCCTGCAGGAGCGTTTCCGCGGCAAGCACCAGCTTCAGCGCGACGAGAACGGCCTGGAGAAGTGCGTCGCCTGCTACCTCTGTGCCGCCGCCTGCCCCTCCAACTGCATCTACATCGAGGCGGCGGACAACACCGCGGAGACCCGCATCTCCTCCTCCGAGCGCTACGCGAAGGTCTACAACATCGACTACAACCGCTGCATCTTCTGCGGCTACTGCGTCGAAGCCTGTCCCACCGATGCCATCACCCACGGTCACGGCTTCGAGCTCGCCTCGCTCAACGCGACCACGCTGGTCATGCGCAAGGAAGACCTGCTGGTGCCGCCGGCGCGAATGCCCGACGCCATCGCGTCGGAAAAAGACGAAGCTGGCGTACTCGCATAGCGAGCCCAATCCCATCCCCTGAGCAGCAATCCCGAGCGTCGAGCCCGCAATGGCTCGCCCAGTCACGATCCGCGCGAAACCGCACCCCGCGGTCGAGAGAGGACATCCGATAACCATGACGACAGCACACCAGCATCCGCTGCACGAAGTCCTGAAGAATCGCATCGCCATCATCGACGGAGCCATGGGCACGACCATCCGCACCTACGGCATGAAGGAAAGCGACATCCGCGGCGAGCGCTTCAAGGACTCGACCAAGGACCTGCTGAACAACGGCGACCTGTTCTCGCTGACCCAGCCGGACATGATCTGCGACATCCATCGCCGCTTCCTCGAAGCCGGTGCCGACATCATCGAGACCAACACCTTCGGCGCCACCAGCATTACGCAGAGCGAGTTCTTCGTCGACGATCCGCGCGAGCATGGCGGCCGCAAGGATCCCGAGTTCTACCAGAAGATCATTGATGACCCCATGCTTAGCGGTCTCGCATGGGAGGTGAACGAGACGTCCGCGAAGCAGTGCCGCGAGTGGGCGGATCGCGTCGGCAACGCTAGCGGCCGTCAGCGCTTTGTCGCAGGCGCCATCGGCCCACTGACTGTGTCGCTCTCCAACTCGCCCGACGCCGACGACGCAGGCTTCCGCGTGGTCACCTTCGACCAGGTGAAGAAGGCCTACGCGGAACAGGTGCGCGCGCTGATCGCGGGCGGCGTCGACGTGCTGCTGGTCGAGACGATCTTCGACTCGCTGAACGCCAAGGCCGCGCTGGTCGCCATCCGCGAAGTGTTCGACGAGGATCGCAAGGAGCTTCCTGTGATGATCTCTGCCGCCGTTGGGCGTGGCGGCGAAACCATGATCTCCGCGCAGACCACCGAGGCGTTCTGGAATGCAGTGAAGCACGTGAAACCGCTCTCCATCGGCCTGAACTGTTCGCTCGGCCCCGACTTGATGTATCCGTTCCTCGAAGAGCTTTCGCAGAAGGCGGACGTAGCGATCTCGTGCTACCCCAACGCCGGCCTGCCGAACCCACTGTCGGAGACGGGCTTCGACCTGGGCCCGGACGACATGGCGCGTTACCTGGGCGACTTCGCTCGCGGCGGCCTCATCAACATCGCGGGCGGCTGTTGCGGTAACACGCCCGAGCACATCGCCGCGATCGCAAAGTCGCTCGAAGGCAAGCATCCGCGCGAGTGGAGGTCGGCACGATGATCGAAACGAAGCCTCTGCGTCTCTCTGGCTCGCAACCCTTCACGCAGCAGCCCGGCGTCTACATGATGATCGGCGAGCGGACCAACGTCGCCGGTTCGCCGAAGTTCGCCAAGCTGGTGAAGGAAGGGAAGTACGAAGAAGCGGTCAGCATCGCAAGGCAGCAGGTCGAGAACGGGGCAAACGTTATTGATATCTGCATGGACGAGGGCATGATCGACGGCGTCACCGCCATGTCCCGCTACCTGCAGTTGCTGGCCAGCGAGCCCGAGGTCGCCAAGGTTCCGTTCATGGTCGACTCCTCAAAATGGGAGGTCATCGAAGCTGGCTTGAAGTGCCTGCAGGGCAAAGGCATCGTCAACTCCATTTCACTGAAGGAAGGCGAGGCGAAGTTTCGTGAAAATGCCCGCAAGGTCTTGAAGTATGGCGCGGCCGTGGTGGTGATGGCATTCGACGAACAGGGGCAGGCCGCGACCTACGAGGAGAAGATCCGTATCTGCGAGCGCGCCTACCGCATGTTGGTCGATGAGGTCGGCTTCCCGCCCGAGGACATCATCTTCGATCCCAACATCCTCACCGTCGCCACGGGCATGGAGGAGCACAACAACTACGCGCTCGACTTCATCAACGCGACGCACTGGATCAAGCAGAACCTGCCGCATGCCAAAGTCTCCGGCGGCGTCTCCAACATCTCGTTCAGCTTCCGTGGCAACAACAAGGTTCGCGAGGCGATGCATTCGGCGTTCCTTTACCACGCCATTGGTGCGGGCATGGACATGGGCATCGTCAATGCAGGCATGCTCGAGGTGTACGAGGAAATCGACCCTGAATTGAAGGTACTGGTCGAGGATGTGCTGCTGAATCGCCGTCCCGACGCGACCGAGCGCCTCGTCGACTTCGGAGAAAAGCTGAAGAGCGCGGGCACGGACTCCGTCGCCAGCGAGAAGAAGGCCGAGGAGTGGCGCAACGGCACGGTCGAGGAGCGGCTCTCGCACGCACTGGTCAAAGGCATCGACGCCTACATCGAGATCGACGCCGAGGAAGCCCGCGTCAAACTGGGCCGCCCGCTGCTCGTCATCGAAGGCCCGCTGATGGCCGGCATGAGCGTGGTCGGCGATCTCTTCGGCGCGGGCAAGATGTTCCTGCCGCAGGTGGTCAAGTCCGCACGCGTGATGAAGAAGGCCGTCGCACACTTGACGCCCTTCATGGAAGCGGAGAAGGCAGAGCGGGTCGCGGCCGGCGAGGTCGTCAAGGCGCAGGGCAAGATCGTGCTCGCCACCGTCAAGGGCGATGTGCACGACATCGGCAAGAACATCGTCGGCGTTGTGCTCGCCTGCAACAACTTCGAGGTCATCGATCTCGGCGTCATGGTGCCGAGCGAGAAGATCCTCGAGCGCGCCAGGGAAGAGAAGGCGGACATCATCGGCCTCAGCGGCCTCATCACACCGTCGCTGGACGAGATGGTGCACGTGGCTCGTGAGATGGAACGCCAGGGTTTCAAGCTGCCTTTGCTCATCGGCGGAGCAACCACCAGCCGGCGGCACACCGCCATCAAGATAGCGCCGCACTACAGCGAGCCGGTCGTTCACATTCTGGATGCCAGCCGCGCCGTGCCGGTGACGACGACGCTTCTGAACGACGACGACAAGCTGACGTTCGTCGCGAAGCATCGCGAGGAATACGAGGCGTTGCGTAAGGCCCACACCGCGCCGAAACAGAGTGTGGTCTCGATTGAGGTTGCTCGCGAACGGCGCACTCCGATTCAATGGTGTGCGAAAGATCTGCCGGAACCCGAGTTCACTGGTGTGCGTGCGCTGGATAATTTTCCGCTTGCGACTCTGCGCGAGTTCATCGACTGGTCGCCGTTCTTCCACACCTGGGGATTGAAAGGCGTCTACCCGCGCATCCTTGAGGATGAGGCACAAGGCGTTGAGGCGACCAAGCTGTTCAACGATGCGACCGCACTTCTCGACCGCATCGTCAAAGAGAACCTGATCACGGCTCGCGGCGTCTACGGTCTCTTTCCTGCCGCTGCCGTGGGCGACGATGTGGAACTGTACACGGACTCCACCCGCACCGCCAGGCTCGATTACTTCCACTTCCTGCGCCAGCAGGCCAATCGCGAAGGCAGCGAGCCCTGCCGGTCGCTCGCCGACTTCATCGCACCCAAGGAGACGGGCTTGCCCGACCACATCGGCGCCTTCGCCGTCACCAGCGGCATCGGCCTGAAGGAGTTGTGCGACAAGTTCAGAGCCGACAACGACGACTACAACGCCATCATGGCCGAGGCCCTCGCCGATCGCCTGGCTGAGGCTTTCGCCGAATGCCTGCACAAGCGCGTGCGCGATGAGTGGGGTTACGGCCGCGAAGAAAACCTGAGCAACGAAGATATGATCCACGAGAACTATCGCGGCATCCGACCGGCTCCCGGGTATCCCGCGTGCCCGGACCACACGGAGAAGGGAACCATCTGGCGTCTGCTGGACGTGCAGGCAAACACCGGCATGATCATTACCGAGTCCTTCGCGATGTGGCCGGGTTCGAGTGTCAGCGGGCTCTACTTCGCCCATCCGCAGTCGCGCTACTTCTCACTTGGAAAGATCGATCGCGATCAGGTTGCCGACTATCACGAACGCAAGGGAATGAGCCTCGCTGAAGTTGAGCGCTGGCTGGGCCCGAACTTGAACTACGACCCAGAATGACAGGAAAGCTATTGGGTTGAACGACATAGAGCCCGCCTGAGCCCCGCGTCGGATCGGCAGGCAATGTGGCCCCTAAACCCCTCCAATTCTTATAGTCTTAAGTCAAAACGAGGCCCTTCGTGACCGATCCTTCTCCCAGCCAGACCCCTGAATCAGATCAGCCTGCAATTCTCCACGTCTGCAAACGCGAAACGCTTCGCCCCCTCCGCGATCAGATTCTGCGCGTCTCCGGGTTCCAGGTCGACTCCACGCTCAGCACCGCGGAAGCGTTGACGAAGTTCGCAGAGGGCAAAAACAACTACGCGCTCGTGCTCGTCGATGTGGAGGGCGAGCGTGGAATTCCCGAGGCGGAACACATGTGCTCGGAGATCAAGACCGCGAGCCCTGGCCAGCTGGTCGCCTTCGTCTGCAACTGGCGCGTCGCCATCCAGACGGATTGTCCCGACGAGATTGTGCGCACGGAGTTCGACCCCGCCGCATTTGTTGCAGGAGTGAGGCAAGCCCTGGAGAAGAACTAAGACTCAATCGTGACGCATGCTACTGGCCGTTCTCCGCCAGTCCCTGCCTTTCGACGACCTGGCGCACAATCTTGTAGCTCGCCGGCGGTTCGAAGGTCTTCGGGGTAGGCTCCTCGAGCGACAGGTCGGACACTGTAAAGTTCTGGCTGCCCGAGCGCGGATCAAACCGCTTCGTGATCAGATTCAGGCCCAGTCGCGGCGAGTACCAGAACTCCTTCACGACCGGCTGCGGCTTATCGTTCCCGAAAGTGCCCGCGGGCAGCGTGGTGATCTCGCGCGAGCCGATCGCGTCCACGTCCTCGATGGTCTTCTGCCCCAGCGCTTCTTCCTGGACGGAAACGCCTTGTCCGCGCCGGCTTGCGCATCCGCATGCCTGCAGGCCGCCCATTCCTTCCGGCATCGCCGTCAACGCCGCCCTGCGGTAGGTGGTGATGTAGCAGGTCCGCTCTGCCACGATGCAGTCATAGATTTCATGGCGGCTTGGATCGATGTATTGAAGCGCCCGGATGCGAGGTTGCGTATCGCCGTTCGGCAGGAAGAATGCCCGTTGCTGAAAGATTCTTCCGGTACTATCCCTCGCCACCAGGCGACGGTTCTTGACCGTTGAAGTGGAGCCATCCGCAAGCGTGCGTGTGACGTCCGTTGTAACCGCGGCCGTGAAGGGAGCGCCAGTGAGCGGCACAATCGTGATGTTTTGAATCATCTCAACCGACCCGCCGTCGGGGGCATGTACCGTAGACCCCTGCTGAGCATGGGCCGCGCTCCCGATGACGAGCGCAAGCGCGCCCGCAGCCGAAACAGCTTTCGTCCAAAGCCTTATCATCGCTGGAACTCCGTGCCGCCAGCGTCCCATAAGCCGGCGCACATGGTCAAGTCAATATTCTGCGGATCAGTCGCGGCACTGGTTTTGGGACAACCCCGCGGCTGTGCTATAAGTAGGTATTCCAGTCTGCTTTCGGGCAGATTTGAATTTCATGCAGAGTGGTTGAGGGACGAGCCCTGCGACGCCACGACAACCGGACAGAGCACAGTACCGGTGTCAACTCTCTCCTGATTGGCTGTTATGGCCGCAGGGAACATGAGATTCGGAGCACGCAGCGCACCGGTACGCCCTGCACCCGCAATTCTCCTTCCTGCGCCTTCGCGGCAATCCAGTCAGAGTCAGGCAGCAGCAATCCCTCTCCATTCGGAGAGAGCTTGATGGAATATTCGTGTCCCAACTACGAACTCATGTGTAACGAGTGCGGCAAGCGCTACGGCAACCGCCCGCTCTCGGGCTGCCCCGACTGCCTCGCCCCGCTCGAAGTCGTCTACGATCTGCTCAGCGCGAAGGGCGTCTTCACCCGCGATTCGATCGCCCGTGGTCCGGCCAGCATCTGGCGGTATGCCCGCCTGCTGCCCGTCCCCGAAGGCTTCCAGCCCGACCTCCCCGTCGGTTTCACGCCGCTCATCCGCGCCAGCCGGCTTGGTGCGCGCATCGGGGCCGACAGCCTTTACGTCAAGAACGACGCCGTCTGCTTCCCAACGCTCAGCTTCAAGGATCGCGTCGTCTCGGTGGCACTCGCGAACGCGCGCAAGTTCGGCTTTGACACTGTTGGCTGCTCGTCTACCGGCAACCTCGCGAACTCCGTTGCCGCGCAGGCCGCGCGCCTCGGACTCAAGGCCTGCATCTTGATCCCGGCGGATCTCGAACCCGCGAAGATCCTCAACACCCTCGTCTATGGCGCGCGCCTCATCCGCGTCGACGGGAACTACGATCACGTCAACCGCCTCTCCACGCTCATCGCGGACGAGTACAACTGGGGCTTCGTCAACGTGAACCTTCGCCCTTACTACGCCGAGGGCTCGAAGACAGTCGGCTACGAAATCGCCGAGCAGCTCGGGTGGCGCCTGCCCGACAATGTCGTCGTCCCCATGGCCGGCGGCTCGCTGATCCGCAAAATTCGCAAAGCGTTCAACGAACTCGTGTTCCTGGGCCTGGTCAAGAAGCCCGCGCGCCCTGTCCGTTTCTTCGGAGCGCAGGCCACCGGCTGCTCGCCAATCACGACTGCGGTCAGGGATGGCTCAGACGACATCGTCCCGCAGCGGCCCAACACCATCGCCCGCTCGCTCGCCATCGGCAATCCCGCTGACGGCCCCGCCGCTGCGAAGATGATTCGCGAAACCGGCGGCTGGGCAGAGGACGTTTCCGATGTCGAGATCGTATCCGGCATGCAGGAACTCGCCGAGACCGAAGGCATCTTCACCGAGACCGCCGGCGGCGTCACCACCGCGGTCACCGCGCGCCTCTATGCCGACGGCCGCATCGGACGCGAGGAAACCACCGTGGTCTGCATCACGGGCAACGGCCTCAAAACCACCGACGTGCTCAACCACCGTCTCGATCCTCTCGGCGCCCCGGCAATCCGTCCGCGCCTCGCCGACTTCGACGCCTACTTCCGTTCACTCGACCCGGTCACTGAACCAGAACTCATCGCCGCAGGAGATTGAAAGTGTCCATCAAAATTGTTCTACCGACCGCCTTCACCCGCCATACCGATGGCTGTAAAGAGTTCGACTCCGCCGCGGCCAACCTACCCGCGCTGCTCACGGAGTTCGACACAACATTTCCCGCGCTCTCCACGCAGATCAAGGATGAGAACGGCAAGCTGCGGAAGTTCATCAACATCTACATCAACGACGAAGACATCCGCTTCCTCGGCGGTGATGCCTACGCGTTCCAGGACGGCGATGAAGTCATGCTGATTCCGTCCATCGCCGGCGGCCGCAGCTAAGAGAGAAGCGAATCTCCCGGAAAGGCAATGGGGCGCCGGCGACGGCGCTCCTTTTGCATTTCACGCGATGGGTCGAGGGCGTTGCCACCGTTCACAGATTGCCGTTGACCAGCGCCACGATCAACACAATCAGCAGCAGCAATCCCAGTCCGCCGCTCGGGTAGTAGCCCCAACTCCGGCTATACGGCCAGGTCGGAAAAGACCCAAACGCCAACAGCAAAAGAATGATCAACAGAATAAGCATCGTTCCTCCTTGAGTGATCGCTCAAAATCGAACAGGTTGCATAGATGCCTATGCCGTTCGCCACGTTATCTCGACAGCGGAACCGTATTTGTTTCGACCGTCAAGCAACGCGCGGCCGCTTCTGCCTCTCTCACTAGGAGCAGTTCTCGCCAGGTGCGAGATAGAAAGAGCGGGGGGGTGCCCATGTTTCTAGTACTTGCAATTATTCTTGTGTTGTTGTGGGTCGGCGGGTTCACACTGATGCACGTCAGCAGCCTGTTCATCCACTTGCTGCTACTGTTCGCAGTGATCTCGCTGATTATGCACTTCGTGGGTGGCGGCCGCCGAACGGTCTAATCGGCGTTCCTGCATAGCAAAGGCCGGGCCCGTAGGCTCGGCCTTTTGCCATTGGGGGTTGCGAATTATTGATGAGCGATGGGCTGCGTAGCCGGCAGCACCGGAGGCATCACCGCGGTCAGAGCCGCCGGAGTCTCTTCCTGCAATTCGGGCAGCTTCTCTTCCAGCGCGATCTGCAGCACTTCATCCATTTGCTCGACGAAGTGTAGCTTCATCTCCGTCTTCAGCAACTCGGGCATCTCGGCCATGTCCTTCAGGTTGTCCGCTGGCGCGATCACCTCGAAGATGCCCGCGCGGTGTGCCGCCAGCAGCTTCTCCTTCAGGCCGCCGATCGCCAGCACTTTGCCGCGCAGCGTGATCTCGCCGGTCATCGCGATATCGCGCCGCACCTTGATCTTCGTCAGCGCGCTCGCGAGTCCGGTGGCCAACGTAATTCCAGCCGACGGCCCATCCTTCGGGATCGCTCCCTCCGGCACGTGTACATGGATGTCGACGTGGCGATAGAACTCTCTGCCGAGCCCAAGATGCTGCGCACGCGAACGAATGTAGCTCAGCGCAGCCTGCGCGGACTCCTGCATCACCTCGCCCAGTTGCCCGGTCGTGGTCAGCTTGCCCTTGCCGTCGAGCACCTGGACCTCAGTCTGCAGAATCGTGCCGCCGACCTCAGTCCACGCCAGCCCAGTCACCAGGCCGACCTCGCTCTTCTCATGCACCTGCGAGTCGCGGAACTTCGCCACACCCAGCAGGTCGCTGACGTTTTCGCCGGTCAGTACTTCGCGATGATCCGGGCCGCCCTGCACCACCTTGCGCGCCACCTTGCGGCACACGTTGCCGATCTCGCGCTCCAGGTTGCGCACGCCGGCTTCGCGCGTGTAGCCGCGAATGATTCCTCGCAGAGCATCGTCCTCGAAAACTACCTGCTCTTCGCTGAGTCCCGTGCCTTCGCGCTGTTTCTTCACCAGGTACTGCTTGGCAATCTCCAGCTTCTCGATTTCGGTGTAGCCATGCAGCCGCAGAATCTCCATGCGGTCTTGCAGGGGGCCGGGAATCGTATGCAGCACATTCGCCGTCGCCACGAAGAGCACGTTCGACAGATCGTACTCGACGTCGAGATAGTGGTCCTGGAACGACGTATTCTGTTCCGGGTCCAGCACTTCCAGCAGCGCGCTCGCCGGATCGCCGCGGAAGTCGGAGGCCATCTTGTCGATCTCGTCCAGCATGAACACCGGATTCTTCGTGCCGGCCTTCTTCATCGACTGGATGATCTGTCCCGGCAACGCCCCGATGTACGTCCTGCGATGGCCGCGAATCTCCGCCTCGTCGCGCACGCCACCCAGGGACATGCGCACAAACTTCCGTCCCGTTGCCTTCGCAATCGACATTCCCAGCGAAGTCTTGCCCACGCCCGGAGGTCCGACGAAGCACAGGATGGAGCCCTTGGGATTCTTCACCAGCTGCCGCACCGCGAGGAACTCAAGGATGCGTTCCTTGATCTTCTCCAGCCCATAGTGGTCGCTGTTGAGGATCGTCTCCGCGTGCTCGATCGAGCGAATCTCCTTCGAACGCTTCTTCCACGGCACCGCCAGCAGCCAGTCCAGGTAGTTGCGCGACACGGTCGACTCGGCCGACATCGGCGGCATCGCTTCGAGCTTCTTCAGTTCCTGCAGGGACTTCTCCAGCACGTCCTTCGGCATCCCCGCCGACTCAATCTTCTTTTTCAGCTCATCAAACTCGGACTTCTCCCCGCGTCCCAGTTCCTTCTGAATCGCCTTGATCTTCTCGTTCAGGTAGTACTCTTTTTGCGCCTTCTCCATCTGCCGCTTCACGCGCGACTGGATGGTGCGGTCCATGTTCAGCTTCTCAATCGCCACGTCGAGCACATCGCCCACGCGCGCCAGCCGCGTTTCCGGATCGAAGACGTCCAGCAACTGCTGCTTCTCGTCGATGCCGAGTTGCAGGTTCGCCGCGATGGTGTCCGCCAGTTTAGCCGGCTCGTCCATGCGCACCGTGGCCGCCACCGTCTCGTGGTTCAGCGACTGCTGCAGTTTCACGTACTGCTCGAACAGGCTGTGCACCCGGTGCATCAACTGCTCCACCTGTGGCGACATCTCCAGCTGAGTCTTGCCGGTGCGCACGGTCGCGACGAAGAAGCCGTCATCGTCGTTCACTTCGATCGACCGGGCCCGCTCCACGCCTTCCACCAGCACCTTGATATTGCCGTCCGGCATGCGCACGCTCTGCACGATGTTGCCGATGGTGCCTGTCTCGTAAATGTCATCCGCACTGGGCTCGTCCACCGAAGCGTCATGCTGGGTGGCGAGGAAGATTTTGCGGTCCCCGGTTAGCGCCTCTTCCAGCGCACGTACACTCGATTCGCGTCCCACCACAAACGGCGTCATCATATGGGGAAAGATGACCATGTCGCGAATTGGCATCATCGGCAGCTTGCGTACTTCGCCGGTCAAAATGGTCTTGGTCTGATTTGCCATGCTCTCCCCATTCGATGTTCCGTGCCTGGCCCAGGGTGCAACTTCGGTAATGCTTCCAGTGATTGTAATGCTTCCGACACAGGAAGGGGCCACGCACTTTCGTGTCACCACAAAAAAAGATGCGCCGGACGTGGTTCCACCAAAACCAGCGCGAAATATAGCATTTGTGGGTCGAAATGTATCGTCGGAGTAACCGGTGCGGTTACTACCGTAAGGGAAAGCCCTAGCCGGCTTTTTCCAGCAGCATCGGCAGTGTCAGGCTGTGCTTCTTCACCATCTCCGCCGTGATCGTTAGCTCCGTGATCTTCTTGTTGCCGGGCACGTAGTACATCAGGTCCAGCATCAGCTCTTCGAGGATCATACGCAGACCGCGCGCTCCGACTTTGCGCTGCAGCGCCTCGCGGGCAATCTCCTTGGCCGCGTCCTCGGAGAAGGTCACCTTCACATTCTCGTAGTCGAACAGCTTGGCGTATTGCTTCAGGATGGCGTTGCGCGGTTTGGTCAGGATCTCGATCAGCGCCGCTTCATCCAGTTCGTCGAGGATGCCGAGCACCGGCAGCCGGCCGACGAATTCCGGAATCAGCCCATACTTCAGCAGATCCTGCGGCTCCGCCTGGCGCAGCAGTTCGGTGTCGCGTTGTGCGCGGATTGGCGTCACTTCGCCTTCCTTCTCATCAGTATCGACAGCAGCGCGGAAGCCCAGCGACTTCTTGCCCACGCGACGTCCGATTACCTTCTCCAGGCCTACAAAAGCTCCGCCGCAGATGAACAGAATGTTGGTCGTGTCCACCGCGGTAAATTCCTGGTGCGGATGCTTGCGCCCGCCCTGTGGCGGCACATTGGCAACCGTGCCTTCGAGGATCTTCAGCAGCGCCTGCTGCACGCCCTCGCCGGAAACGTCGCGCGTGATCGAAGGATTCTCGTCCTTGCGTCCGATCTTGTCGATCTCGTCGATGTAGATGATCCCGCTCTGCGCCCGCGTCACGTCGCCCTCAGCGGCCTGCAGCAGCTTCAGGATGATGTTCTCGACGTCCTCGCCCACGTACCCGGCTTCGGTCAGTGTGGTTGCGTCAACGATAGCGAACGGCACGTCCAGCATCTTGGCCAGCGTCTGCGCCAGCAGCGTCTTGCCTGAACCTGTAGGACCGACCAGCAGAATATTCGACTTCGACAACTCCACATCGTTGCCGCGCGTCTTGTTCATCTGGATGCGCTTGTAGTGGTTGTAGACGGCGACCGCCAGCTTCTTCTTGGTCTGGTCCTGCCCGATCACGTACTCGTCCAGGAAGGCCTTCACCTCTTGCGGCTTCGGCAGTTGTGCCGGCGCCACACCGGGAACAGTCTCACTGCGGTCGTCTTCGAGGATCGAGTTGCAAACACCCACGCACTCGTCGCATATGTATGCCCGCGGATAATCGGACGGCGAAGAGATAAGCTTTGCCACCGCGTCCTGCGACTTGTGACAGAACGAGCAGCGGAGCGATTCGTCTGAACCGCGGGATGTTTTCATAGGGGGGACGACTCCTGAGGGTGACCGGTCAAGCCTGGAACAGAGTTAAGTCTACACCCGAACGCTACTCCGCCAGCCTACACGGAAGTCATCACGATACCTCTTTCAGGTTACATGCCTGAGTCGTCCCAGCTTGCCCCAAAAGGTAAAGGCCCGGCGCGAGGGCCGGGCCTTCACGGTTCAGATTGCTCGACTTACGTGGTCCGTGGGCGGTCGATGATGTCGTCGATAATGCCGTATTCCTTCGACTGCTCAGCGGTCATGATGAAGTCGCGCTCCACGTCCCGCTCGATCCGATCCAGCGATTGCCCCGTCGACTTGCTCATCAGCTTATTCGTGATTTCGCGGATGCGCAGAATCTCGCGTGCATGGATGTCGATGTCCGTAGCCTGTCCGCTCAGGCCGCCCATCGACGGCTGATGGATCAGAATGCGCGAGTTGGGCAGCGCGAACCGCTTGCCCTTCTTGCCCGCCATCAGCAGGAATGCGCCCATCGACGCCGCCTGCCCGATGCACAGCGTCATCACGTCGTTCTTGATGTACTGCATGGTGTCGTAGATTGCCAGGCCCGCCGTGATCGAACCGCCCGGCGAGTTGATGTACATCTGGATGTCCTTCTCCGGGTCCTCGCCGCTCAGAAACAGCAGTTGCGCGATGATCACGTTCGCGATGTTGTCGTCGATCGGCGTGCCCAGAAAAATGATGTTGTCGCGTAGCAGACGGCTGTAGATGTCGTAGGCGCGTTCGCCCCGGCTCGTCTGCTCGATCACCATCGGTACTAGTCCCATTGCACTCCCTCTTCTTTCTTGCAGCCTTTACCTGGACTGGGTTATTGGGTTTCCCTTGATTAGGTTATTGGGTTGTCATCCGCAGCGCAGCGGAGGATACTCTGCGCACTCTAGCTCGCCAGCTTCTCATACAGCGCTGTACTCGTCTTCTCGCGCCGCATCTCCTCGCGCAGCCGCGCCAATCCGCCGTCCTGCGTCAACCGCTCGCGCAGTGCCTCGTACGGCTCGCGATTCTGGAGCGAGAGCATCAGCACCTCGTTGTCCACCTCGGCGTCGCTCACCGTAACTCCCTCGGCGTCGGCAATCCGGTCGACCACCAGCGACGCGCGCACCTCGCGCTCCGCCTCGTCCCGCTGGGCCGCGCGCAGGCGCCCGAAGTCCAGCTTGCGCATATCGTCCGGTTTCATGCCCTGCTGCGCCAGCGCCCGCAGTCCACGCTCCAGCCGCGCATCTATGCGCTGTTGCACGAACGACTCGGGAACAGGGAACTGGAACCGCCCGACCAGCTCGTCCAGCATCTTGTTCTTCGCGCCCGACTCCAGCGCGTCCTTCTTCCGCCGGGCCACGCGCTCGCGCAACTGGGTCTCAAACTCCTCCCAGCTCTCCACTCCGCCAAGCTGCCGGGCCAGCTCCGCATCGCGCTCCGGATAGTTCTTCTTCTTGATCGCCTTCACCGTAACGTCGTAGCTCACCGTCTGTCCGGCCAGCTTGCGCTCGCCAAAGTCCGGAGGATAAACCACCTCGAACGTCAGTTCCTGCCCGACCTTGGTTCCGCGCAATGCTTCGTTGAACGCCGGCAGCGTATTCTTGCCGCCAATCTCGATCAGCACATCCTCACCCGTAATTGGCGCCTGTGCCGGATCGGTCGCGGTCACGCCTTCTTCGGTCACCGTCTGCGCCAGCGGCTTGATCTCGCCCTTGAACTGGATCTCCGCCCAGTCGCCTTCGACCAGTGCGCGGTCGTCCTCCACCGGCTCCACGGTCGCCTGGCTGTCCATCAGCCGGCTCAGCTCATTCTCGAACTCTTCGTCCGTCAACTCGGTCGCCGGCTTCTCCACGCGCACCTGGTCGTACCCGGTCACGTCGAACTCCGGCATCACCTCGAACGCCGCCTTGAACTTCAGCGGCGATCCGTCCGTGAGTTGCAGGTCGAGCAGTTGCGGCTCCGACACCGGCCGCAGCTTCTGCTCGTTAATCGCATTGCGGAAGCGCTCCGAAACCAACGCCTCCAGTACCTCCTGGCGCAGCTCCTTCGCGAACTTCGAACGCACCAGCGTCTCCGGCACCTTGCCTGCGCGGAAGCCCGGGATGCGCGCCAGCTTCTGGTAGCGCTTGATCACCGTGCGATAGGTCTTCGAGACCTCCTCCGCCGGCACTTCCACTTCAATCTCGCGCATCAGCGCGGGATTCAGCGACGGCCCATGGTCATGCTGGTGATCATGCTCATGGTTGTGGTCGTGATCATGGTCATGGCTGTGCTCGGAGGGCGCTGCCTCAAGCTGTTCGGGAGTCTCGCTCGACTCGTTCGTCACTGGTTCGTTTGCTTCCGTCATTTCAGTCGGGTTCAAAAAATCACTGCCTTCCAGACGCGCCCCTTGGGGCCGCTGCCGCTTATCGAATTGCGCCGAACACAGTCAACGCCTCTATCCACTCTACGAGTCTTGCTTGTGGGGGGTCAAACCACGGCGCGCGGATTCAGGCGCTTCCTTCGCCGCTCTACCGGCAATGCTCCCCAGCAAAACGGCGCCCAGCTACATCTCGGAATCACTGCGTGTCGGCGACACCAGTTCCAGCCGCACCTTCCATTCGGTCGACTCTCCCGGTTGCAGCACGACCATTCCGGTGTCGGGCTCCTTGCCCCACTCCCGCCCAAACGGATCGGGATAATTGAATTGCGGCTCGATCGACACGTAGTCCCCGTTCGCCGGCGCAGTCACGCACATGGCCTTGATCGACGAGCTCAGCGCGGTGATCCGCAACCCATAGTGGTCGACAGGATCGCTCAACTCCGCGGCCGGCCCATCGTCGAGCATGTTCTCGTGCAGCGCCCCGAAGCACGCGTTCAGGTCCGTCGTCGCCAGCGAAGCCCCGTCCGTCGCGTTGAAGTCGTAAGGCGTGTTGGTGACCGGAACCAGCCTTCCCGTGGGCAGGCCGTTTTCCTTGTCACTCGTCTCGACCCGCATCTGCCCCGGCACGTGCAACTTCAATCGCTGCCGGTCTCCGTCCAGAATCGCGAACAGCGGCCGCCAGCCGATGCCAATCGGCTCGGCCACATCGCCCGCGTTGCGCGCCCGCACCGTCAACTCGATCGATCGGCTGTTCAGCAACACATTCACCGTGACCACGGTCTTCGACGGCCAGCGCCCGCCAAAATCGTTGGCGTTGTAGATCGCCTGGGCCCCGCCGCCGTCCGGCAGAGTCGTCGTGTTCACAGAATCCGCAGCGGAGGCCAGCAAGAGGCCGCTGGTCGCCACTCCGGAGCCCCGATCCGGCAGGTTGAGCGCATGGGCGCGCCACGCACTCGCAATATGTCCAGTGGCCGTGGTCGTACCCCAGATGCCGTCTGCCCACGGCACTTCAAACGGCGAGCCCAGCGTCAAACTGGTTTGCCCATTCGCATCCGCTCCAGTGCCGGTCATCGCCTTCGTTGCGGTCTCCAGTGCAGGCGAAGCCAACAGGTTCACCTCGCCTCGTCCTGGAATGTAGGCCGTGATCTGCAGCACGTTCATGCCGCGGCCGGGCAGTAAGGTGGCGGAGAGGAACTCCGGCCGCGCGTCGCCCATCAGCAGGCTGCGTACCAGCACAATCGCGTCCTCGCCCCCGGGGCGTGGCACCGGAGCGTCCTGTCGCTCGGTGTCCATCTTTGCTTTCAGTCGATGGAAATTCCCCCGCATGTGTGCGACGTACCCGGCGGTCACGCCCAACAGCACAATGGCCAGAAAGAGCCCCGTAACCACACCGGAACGCATCAGGCCCATCCGCCAAAACCTGTGGTGCAACTCTGAGAACCATCGTCGCACCGCCGAAGAATACATCCTGCTCATCCGTGGATCGTCCAAGTAGCTCTGCCCGTTCCTCTCTCTATACTCCGATGTATTCTATCGATGTAGCGGCCACAAGGTCGCGCTATCTTCCTGACTTCTCCGGTGAAATCGATCCGCAGCATCCTTCCAGCCTCGTCGCAGCCGTCCCCGGCCCGTGTTCGCAAGCATCTAACCCAGCTTTCCCCGGCTGTGTCCGCCCAGGACCGCGTCCGCGAGGCCATCATTTCGTGCGAACTCTGCCCCCGCCTGCGCGAGTACTGCGCCCGCGTCGGCGAGAACCGCCGTGCCGCCTACCGCGACCAGACCTACTGGGCGCGTCCTGTCCCCGGCTTCGGCGACCCCAATGCCCGCGTGCTCATCGTCGGCCTCGCCCCCGGTGCGCACGGCGCCAACCGCACCGGCCGCAACTTCACCGGCGACGGCTCCGGCGACTTCATGTACCCCGTCCTGCACGAGCTCGGATTCGCCTCCAAACCGGTCGCCATCTCGCGCGACGACGGCCTTCGGCTGCGCCATGCCTGGATCGCCGCGGTCGTCCGCTGCGCTCCCCCGGGCGATAAGCCCACCCCCCAGGAGATCCGCAACTGCAGCGTCCACCTCACCGCGGAAATCGCCGCGCTGCCCAAAATCCGCGTCGTCGTCTGCCTGGGCAAGATCGCCTGGGATGGCTTCCTCGCGCACCTCCTCGCTGCGGGTGTCATCGCTCGCCGCTCCGACTACCGCTTCGCCCACGCGGCCGAATACACGCTCCCCAACGGCTTCCGCCTGCTCGGCAGCTACCACCCCTCCCTGCGCAACACCAATACCGGGCGCCTCAACCACACCATGTTCGCCCGCGTCTTCGTCCGTGCCCGCGAACTCGCCGGCCTCCGCTAGCACCCTCCGGATCCCACTGGTTAGTCACTCCGCCTCCCCTCGGCTCATGCCCGTCGGCGCCGGGCTTTGTCATTCCGTAGCGCAGCGGAGGAATCTGCTTTCTTGCAGCCCCAAACTCCGCCCGACTTCACGCAACCAATCCCCGCTCCCGCCACTCTTATCCTCCAGCAGGGAAGGCTTGCCCTTTCCATGGAGGCAGTATGAGTGCAAAAGGTATCTGGATCGCTTTTGGCCTGGGCGTATCGGCGGGTGCTGCCGTCGCTCTTCTCTACGCGCCTCAACCCGGCGTGAAAACCCGCAGACAGTTGCGTCGCAACCTCGACGAGGGTGTCGAGTACCTTGAGGATGCTGCAGCCTACCTCAAGGAGCAGGCCGAATACCTCAGCAAAGAAGCGCAAAAGACCATCAAGCGCACCAAGGGTCAGGTGGAAGAAGTCGTCGAGAAGGTTTCCGACGCGGCCAGTGGCGCAGTCAAAAGCGTTTCATCCCTGATGTAGAAGTTGCAGGTTGCCAGTTGCCAGTTGCCGGTTGTTGCTTGTAAGTGCCGTACCCGAGACTTTGCTAGCAACTAGCAACTAGCAACTAGCAACTAGCAACTAGCAACTAGCAACTAGCAACTGACAACTGACAACTACTCCGGCGGCCCAACCGTCACCACAAAATACGCAATCTCCGCATTGCTCTTGTTGGCGATCCAGTGCTCATCGCCCGCGCAGCACAATCCCACATCGCCGGCCTCCATCGTGTGCTCCGCGCCGTTCAGAAAGAGCGTCGCCGTGCCGCGCTGCATCAGCCAGATCTCGCTGTGCTTGTGCGTTCCCACGGCCTCGTGCGGCGCGCCCGGCTGCTGCACGGACTCATGCATCTCCAGCCGGATATTTCCCGCCGTCAGCATCCCGTTCAGAAACGAGTGCGACTCATGGCCACCGACCATCCCTTTCCCCGGCGTCGGCTTGAACACCCCCGAAGTCAACTCCTTCGCCGGTCGTGCCGTTGCCGCCCCCGTTGCCGCTGTCGACCCACCCGTAGCCTGACCCTCTGCCGTCCCCGCCAGCGCTCCCGCAATCGTCAACAGCGCCGGCACCAATCCCGCAAACTCCCGCCGATTCAAATTCTCCATCGCGCATTTCCTCCGCCCACCACCATATCCCAAAACAAAGCGCCCCGGCTCATCACCGGGGCACCTGTCTTTTTCTGGCTACTGGCTACTGTTCTCACACCGCGGTCAACGCCAGCCCGGCAGCCTTCTCGTCAGGATCGGCGCCGTCGGCAGAGATCGACCGGTAGAACAACTGGTTGTTCTCCATGTACACCTCGAGGAACGCCGGCCGCACCGCGATTCCGCCCGCGATCAACGCCTCCGACAGCGGGTCTTCCACGTAGCGTTGCAGTGCGCGCCGCAACGGCCGCGCCCCGTAGTTCCGCTCCGACGAAGTCTTCTCCAGAATCCACTGCTTCGCATCGTCGGTCACCGAAAGTGTGATCGCCTTGTGCACCAGGTTGACGTTGAGTTGCTGTACCAGCAGTTCCAGGATCTGCATCAGGTCCGAGTTCGACAGCGACGTGAAGATGATCGTCTCGTCCAGACGGTTCAGGAACTCCGGATTGAAGGTGCGCTTCACCTCGCCCTTTACCAGCTCTTCCATCTTGTCCAGGATCATGGCTTCCTTGCCGCTCTGGAAGCCCAGCCCTTCGCGCTTCTGCAGATGCTTGGCACCGATGTTCGAGGTCATCACGATGATCGTGTTCTTGAAGTCCACCGTGTTGCCCAGCCCATCCGTCAACTGCCCGTCTTCAAACACCTGCAGCAGCAGGTTAAAGACATCCGGATGCGCCTTCTCGATCTCGTCCAGCAGCACCACCGAGTAGGGCGACCGCTTCACACGTTCGGTCAACTGCCCGCCTTCCTCGTAGCCCACATATCCCGGAGGCGAACCGATCAGCTTGCTCACGGAATGCTTCTCCATGAACTCCGACATATCGAACCGGATCAGGCTCTTTTCGCTGCCGAACAGGAACTGCGCCAGCGTGCGCGCCATCTCCGTTTTGCCCACGCCAGTCGGTCCCAGGAACAGGAAGCTTCCAATCGGCCGCGCCGGATTCTTCAACCCAGCTCTAGACCGCCGAATCGCCCGCGCCAACGCCGAGATCGCCTTGTCCTGCGAGATCACGCGCTTGTGCAGCTCTTCCTCCACCCGCAGAAGCTTGGCCGTCTCTTCTTCCTTGATCGACGTAATCGGCACGCCCGTCCAGCGGCTTACCACGTCCTCGATGTCCTCGCGCGTCACAATGCCCGCGCTTGAATCGTCGAGGTGATACTTGTCCCGCAGCGCCCGCAGATTCTCCCGCTCCTTGCGCTCCTCGTCCGAGTAAAACCGTGCCTTCTCGAACTCGTGATTTGCAATCGCGTTCTCCATGCGGTGCACGATGAACTTGATCCGCTTCTGCACTTCAGTCAGCTCTTCGGGAAGGGAAGTCTGCCGCAGTTTCACCCGCGCCCCCGCCTCGTCGATCAGATCGATCGCCTTGTCCGGCAGGAACCGGTCCGGAATATAGCGGCTTGAATGCGACACCGAAAAGTTGATCGCATCGTCGGTGTACGAGACTGCGTGGAACTTCTCGTACTTGTCCTTGATGCCCATGATGATCTTGATCGCGTCCTCTTCGTTCGGAGGAGGCACCTTGACCGCCTGAAAACGCCGCTCCAACGAGCGGTCCTTCTCGATCGACTTGCGATACTCCGCCGGAGTCGTTGCGCCGATGCACTGAATCTCGCCGCGGCTCAGCGCCGGCTTCAGAATGTTCGCCGCATCCAGCGAACCCTCTGCCGACCCCGCACCCACCAGCGTGTGCAGCTCATCGATGAACACGATGGAGTTCTGATTCTCCATCAGCTCCTTCATGATCGTCTTCAGCCGCTCTTCAAACTGCCCGCGATATTTCGTCCCTGCCACAATCAGCGAAAGATCCAACGCCAGCACGCGCTTGTCCGCCAGGAAGCTCGGCACCTCGCCGTCGGCGATCTTCTGCGCCAGTCCTTCAACAATTGCAGTCTTGCCCACACCCGGCTCGCCGATCAGCACCGGATTGTTCTTCGTCCGCCGGCACAGGATCTGGATCACGCGGTCGACTTCGTTATCGCGCCCCACCAGCGGATCGAGTTGCTGATTCACCGCACTCTCCGTCAGGTCGCGCGAGAACTCCGCCAGCATCGACTGCTCGCCGCGCTGGCCCTTGCTGCCTTGCTGCGCCGGCGCCTTTTCCTGCGTGGTCTTCTGCAGCTCTTCACGAATCATGGGCAGCCGCAGTCCGCGCTCGGTCAGGATCTCTGCCGCAAAGCACTTCTCTTCGCGCAGCAATCCCAGCAGCAAATGTTCCGTGCCGATATGTTTGTGCGAAAGCCGCTCTGCTTCTTCCGCCGCATACGCAAGCACCCGCTTGCACTCGTTCGAAAGGGGCAAATCGACCGATGTCGATACCTTCTCCCGAATCGTTGTATGCCCTTCGATTTGCTTCCGGATTGATTCCACAGACGCATGCGAACGCAGGAACCGATTCGTAAGCGCCTTGTCCTCCCGCAACAACCCGAGCAGCAGGTGCTCAGTTTCGATATAGGGCGACCCAAACTGGCTGGCCTCGTACCGTGCAAAGAAAATCACCCGGCGCGCCTTCTCTGTATAGCGTTCGAACATGTTCCCCCTTCAAGCCGGCCACTACACCTGCCCTCGAAGCATCCCGAGGCCGCGATGCAGTGCCATTCATCCAGCCCGTCCCCGCGTCAGCATGTTCGCCAGGGACCCTTCAGGGTGCCACCGGAAACCGTCTCCAGAGTACAGAACACCCATTCCACTCTTAACAGTGTAGTCGCCGTGTCAAATGGTTCCCAATCCCTCGAAAGTTTCGACTAAGCTAACACCTTTTCCAGATGTCTGGCTGTGCAAAAAAGGCACCAATCCTGGTGCACCCGTCACAGCGACCCCACTGATAACTCGCCACTAATCGTTCAGAGCGGCTCCAGCCGTCCGTCCCGCAGGCGCAAAACCCGGCCGCACCGAACGGCAAACTCCATACTGTGTGTCACCAGCACACACGTTAATGGATGCTCGCCGCGGTACTCACGAACCAGCCTCTGGATTAACGTAAAAACCGCCTCAGCGGTTTTTCCGTCCAGATCTCCCGTAGGTTCATCGGCCAGCAGCAACTTGGGCTCCGTCACCAACGCTCGCGCCAGGCTCACTCGTTGCTGCTCGCCCCCGCTCAACTCGCCTGACCGATGATCCGCCCGCGCCGCCAACCCCACTTCGTTCAACCACATCCGGGCCTTGTCGAGCGCCACCCCACGTCGCTCGCCCCGCGCCAGCAGCGGCATCGCAACGTTCTCCAGCGCCGTAAACTCCGGCAGCAGGTAGTGGAACTGCCAGACGTACCCCACTTCGCGGTTGCGAAACTCCGCCGCCTGCCGCGCGTTCAATCCGCCGACCCGAATCTCCCCGGCGCCCGGCTCGCCCACCCAGACATCGCCCCCGGTCGGCGTATCCAGCGCCGCCAGCAGATGCAGCAGCGAGCTTTTTCCCGACCCGCTCTCCCCCACAATCGCCACCATCTCGCCGGCCGCCACCTCGAAGTCCAGCCCGCGAAACAGTACCACCTCCTCCCGGCCGCCACTACGCTCGCGCGCACCCGCCGCCACCGCCGGATAAATCTTCGTCAGCCCCACGGCCCGCAGCATCACCGCCATGTCCGGTCCGTCCATCGATTTGTCATTCCCGCTCACCCGATTTGCTTGTCATTCCCGAAGGGAATCCGCTTCTGTTTTGTCTCACCCCGCCACCGTCCCCACATGCCCCGTAAAATTCCCCAGCGAAATCGACAGCCGGTTCCACGCATTGATGGTCGTGATCACCAGCGTCAGATTCACCGCCTCCACCTCGTTGAAGTGCGCCCGCATCTCGTCGTACACGACATCCGGCGCATGCCCATCCTGGATATTCGTCACCGCCTCCGCCCACGCCAGCGCCGCCCGTTCCCGCTGCGTATAGACCGACGCCCCCCGCCACTCCGCGACTGCAGCAATCCTCTCCGGAGTCTCATTCAGCTTCTGCAACTCCGACGTATGCAGCCGAGTGCAGTACTCACACCCATTCAGCAGCGACGCCAGCAACCGCACCAGGTCCAGCAGATTCGGCTCCAGCCCCGTGCTCGTGTTTAGGTAGTGCTCCAGCGCCTTCATCTTCTCCAACCCCTCCGGCGCCAACTGCCCATACTTCAACCGAACTGCCATCCGCCCTCCTCTTCATCACCGCTTGCTGAAAGCCGATCGCCGAAAGCTGAACGCTGAATCAAAAAATCTCCTTCGCGTCCTTCAGCCGATACCCGGCCTCTGACCTACTCATACCGCAGCGCCTCCGCCGGCAGCACACTTGCCGCACTCGAACTCGGATACAGCGTTGCGATCAAACTCACCCCCAGCGACACCCCTGCCACAATCAGCGCATCCACAAACCTCGGCGCAAAAGGCAAATAATCAATCGAGTAAACCTCCGCGTTCAGCGGGAAGTGATAATGCCCCCCGAACCAGCTCACGCCATATCCGACCACCAGTCCCACCGCCGTCCCGATCACCGAGATCAGCAATCCCTGCCGCAGAAAGATCCCCCGCACCTGGTCCACCCGCACGCCGAAACTCATCAGCACCGCGATATCCCGCGTCTTTTCCATCACCATCATGGTCAGCGCGATCAGGATATTCAGCGCCGCCACGCACACAATCAACGCCAGGATGATGAACGTCACGACCTGCTCCAGCCGCAGCGCGCGAAACAGCGGACGATTCTGCTCCATCCAGTTCGTCGTCTGGAATCCCTTGCCCGCTGCCTGTTCGATCTCGTTGCCGATGGCCCCGGCCTGGTACATGTCATCCACCTTGAACGAAACCGCAGAAATCAAATCCGGTTCCGAGAACAGTTTCTGTGCATCCGCAAGTCTAATAAATGCATAACTTGAATCGTATTGGTAAAAGCCCGACTTGAAGATTCCCACGACCCGGTAGCCAACATACTTCGGCACAATCCCGAACGGCGTCAACTCGCCCTGCGGACTCGTTACCATCACCTTGTCGCCGACCTGCGCGCCCAGCGTCTCCGCCATATCCTGCCCAATCACAATCGGCGGCAGCGCCTGCCCCGCCGCATTTTCCTCATCCGGCAATGAAGGCTCGGGTGCCCCATCCATCGCGGCTGTCTCGCGATGAGTGGGGTCGTCGATCGGAGCAGGCTCCAGCGCCGCCGCACTCCCTTGCTTGACCTGCTGCAGCATGTCCGAGACCGTCCGCTGATCCGCAGGAATGATCCCCTCGACCAGCCCATCGCCGGCCCGTGCACCCTTCGAGATCAGTACCTGCCCATACAGTCCCGGAGCCGCCGCCGTCACATGCGGCAGCCCTCGCAGCCGCCCCACCAGCGGCCGCCAGTCGCGGATGCCGTCGCCCGCTGTCCGCATCAGCATCACGTGCGAAGTCGACCCGACCAGCTTCTCCTGCATATCGCGCCGCATCCCATTCGTGATTGCCAGCGCAATAATCAGCGAAGCCACCCCGGCCGCGACGCCAATCACGGAGATCAGCGTAATCACGCCCACCACCGCCTGCCGCCGCTTCGCCCGCAGATACCGCGCCGCAATGAAAAATTCAAATCGCATCGTCTTCGAGCCTACCTGTAAACCGCGCAACCTCTCATTTCCATGTCGAGCACCCACTGTGGAAGTTCCGAAGCGACCCAGCGCAGGTCAAGCTTTTCCAGCCGTTCAAGCTGAGAAAGGCATTCAGGCAGGTATGTCAGCGGATTCCCCCGCAGGTCGAGCAGTCGAAGCTTCGTTAAAGCACCAATCGACTGCGGCAGCGTAGTGAGCTTGTTGTTGCGCAAGTGAAGCTCGCGAAGATTTGCCAATTTACCAATGGAATCCGGCAAGCTTGTCAGCTGATTGTCGGTGACTCGCAGTTCAATCAGCCCGGTCATCTCGCAAACAGCCTGCGGAAACGTCACAAATGCATTCTCGCTGATGTTGAGATAGCGGAGCTTCTTCAATCGACCAAGCGAGACTGGCAAGTCGGACAGCTGATTGTCATGAAGATAAAGAAAGTCGCGCAGCCCCTCCAGGTTCCCCAACTCCTCCGGCACCTCTGCGAAAGCATTGTGACCAAGGTCGAGCATGCGCAACTGTTGCATCTCCCCTATCTTGGCCGGCAGCTCCTTCAAGTCGTTTTCAGCCAGCACGAGCGTCTGAAGGTCCAGCCTCGCCCAGACAGATTCGGGCACACGGCCGAGGTGTTCGGGCACACGGCCGAGGTGCTTTTTCCAAAGATTCAGATCAAGATCAGTTCCAGATCCGATCTCTTCCATCGTCATCGCACCACAGCCTTCACCGAGACCACATTCTCATACCGGTCATACACCCGCACCGCCAGCACATGCTCGCCGGCATCGGTCACCGGGGCACCCGCATTCACCGGAATCGCCGCCGTAAAGTCGTACCGCTCCTCCAGCGAGTCCGACACCCGCCCCACCGGCTCCACAAACTGCCACGGCCCGGCATCCACCGAGTACTCCGCATGTGCAATCGGCGAGGTCGCATCCTTCGCGCTGAACGTCGCATGGATCAGAAAGGACGACGCCTGTACAGGTCCCCCGCTCTTTGTGATCGCGGTGATAAGGCTCGCCGTCAGCACGCCCGGCACCGGCGGCGTCGTGTCCACCACAAACTCGCCGCTCACCTTCTCGCCCGTCAGCGCCGCTGCCTCGGCATGATTCGGCGCATCGCTGGCCACCACCCTCGCCTCGTACGTCCCATCCGGCAGCAGCGACGCATCAAAGCTCAAATACTTCTCCGTGATCTTGTCCTTCAGCAGCCGCCAGTTTTTCTCACCCACGCCGCGATACCACACCGCAAAAATCAAATCGTCGCCATTGTCATCGTGTGCCGCCCACCGCACCGTGACCGCGCCTTTGTCCTTCTGCGCCATCAGCGGCTGCGTTCCTGGGTCCGGGGTAAATCCCGGCGAGGTCGTCGCTGGAGCAGCGAAGTTCACCGCCACCGTCGCATTCTGCGGCTGCGGCGGAGTCGCCGCCACGCGCGCATCCGGCACCACCACCACATCATCCACAACCGGCGCCAGATTGTTCTCCAGATAATTCAGCCCCACTGACTGCACGTTCCCCGCGCCTCGCAGCACCGCCTTCCACTGCGCATACCGCCCGCCCGAAACCGTCACCGCGCCCGCCTTCCCGACCGGCGCCCAATCGCTCCAGCCCATCAGCGGACTCTCCACATTCCCGCTGCGCACAAACAAGTCGAACCCCCCGCCCGTCTCCGGCAGCACCTCCACCCGTCCCCATTGCGAGAAGATATGCGCGTCGAACACCTCGCTGGTATACGTCGCATTCGCCGCCGGCTTGTCGTCCATGCGGTACACCCGGCCGCTATTGCTGGTCGCGACCAGCAACCCGCCCGATGTGGTCGCGAACGCCATCCCCTGTGCCGCCTCCAGGTGCGTCACATCGGTGAACTGCCCTGCCACCTTGGTATCCACTCGATACACGCGCCCGCGATTGCCCGTCGCCGCCAGCAAAGCGCCGTTGCGAAACGCCAGCGCGTACACCACATCATCCTTCAGCGCGACCAGTCTGTCCGGGCTCCCATCCGCCGCAATCCGGTAAATCTCTGACCCATCCGGAATCAGCGTATTCGTATTCGCCGCATTCGCCGACCCCGGCTGCGAAAACGTAATCGTCACCCCCACCGCGCCCGTTACCGGCAACGGCGGCAGCCCGGGATTCGTCGCGCCCGGCGCCGGCTTCGTCCCCACGCCGGCCGCGTACACATTCCCCGCGCCATCCATCGCCAGCGAAGTAATCTCCTTCTTTGCCGCCGAGTAAGCCGCAAACGGCTTCGCCCCCGGCGTCGTTGTCTTCAACTTGTAGATCACGCCGCTGCCGTCGCTCCCCACCCACAGCGTCCCATCCGGCGCTATCAGCAGGCAGCGAATGTGCTGGTCCGCCGTCTTGAACGCCACTTCTGCCTTGCCCCCACCCGCAGGCACCCGATACACCACCGCCGGCGCTCCCGCGGCGACATAAAGATCCCCACCCTTACCCTGCGAGCCCGCGGCCTGTACCACGTCCCACAGATACTTCGGCTTCTCCAGTGTCTGAGCCGCGTCGAACACCACCACCGCGTCCGCCGGCGTCGCTCCCAGCCGATACAACTTCCCATCCGGCGAAGTCGCAGCGTAAACCTTCCCATCTACGCCGACCCGCAGCGCCTGCACGCCAAGCTCCTTGCCCTCGAACACCTTCATCGCCTTGCCATCCGGCGTAACCCGCATCACCACCGCGCTGCCGGCCGCCGTCCCGCCCATGCCGACATACGCATTGCCCGCCGCATCCGCCGCGACCGACCACACATAGTTCCCGCCCGTCTGGTAGAGCAGGGAAGTCGCCGGCCCCGCCTCAATCCGCCCATCGCTGCGGATCGCCACGCCCTCCGTCGTCCCGCGCTCCATCTCCTCGTACCGCGAGACTGTCCACAGCTTGGTCCCCTGCGCCACCACCGCGCCGCACGGAATCAACCCACTCACCACAACCAGCAATAGAAAACGAAGTCGCATCATTCTCCCAAAAGTCTACCCGCATTACACAGAAAGAGGCGGAGCCCAAAGCCCCGCCCCTGTCTTTCAACCAGCAACCAGCAACCAGCAACTAGCAACTAGCAACTGCCGTCAATTCGCCAACACAGCCCGATACCGCACCTTACTCTTCTTCACCTTTGCAATCGCATCGTTCGCCTTCGCCATCGGGAAGCGTTCCGTAATCGCCTTCACTCCATGCCGCGCCGCGATGTCCAGCATCTCGTGCAAATCCCGCGGGCTCCCAATGGGGCTCCCCGAGACCGCCTTCTGTCCCGCAATCAGCGGAAACGCCTGCAGCGTAATTGGCGACGGCGGCACTCCCACCACGCACATCGTCCCCTTCGGCCTTAGGCTGTTCACCAGCGCCTGCCAATCCTGGTCCGCGCTCACCGTCGACAGCAGAAAATCGAACGATCCCGCGATCCCTTTCAGCGCACCGAGGTCCCGTGTATTTACGAAGTGGTCCGCGCCCATATCCAGCGCTTCCTTCTCCTTGTCCTTCGAAGTGGACAGCGCCGTCACCTCAGCGCCAAACGTCTTCGCGAACTGGATCCCCAGGTGCCCCAATCCGCCGATCCCCACGATCCCCACGCGCGACGAAGGCCGCACCCCGTGGTTCCGAATCGGCGTGTACACCGTGATCCCCGCGCACAGCAGCGGCGCCACATTCTCGCTGTCCAGCGTCTTCGGCACCGGAATCGCAAACTTCGAATTCACCCGCACCGAATCGGCATAGCCGCCATTCCGTCCGACGCACGTCGGTTGCGACTGCGCGCACAGATGCTCATCGCCCTGCCGGCACCACTCGCAGATGCCGCAGCTGTCCGCCTGCCAGCCGATCCCCACCCGCTCGCCCACCGTGCGGTCCTTCACCCCGGCGCCCACCGCCGACACCGTGCCCACAATCTCGTGCCCGGGAATAAACGGATATTTGCTGAACCCCCAATCGTTGTCGATCAGGGCGATATCCGAGTGGCAGATCCCGCAATGCGAAATCCGCACCTCAACCTCATTCGCCTTCAACTCACCCGGATCGTACCGGTAAGGCACCAGCTGCGCGCCGGCTGCATGTACAGCCAATCCATGTATCTCAATTGCATCCATTGGGATCTTCGTCTCTCTCATCGTGCGAAACCCTGCGTGCGCACGAGCACCTCTGATGCTACATCAGCGCACCATGAAGTGATTTGCACTTCAGCGAACATCCAGCGTCAGCACTTGTGTTCCCGAAACCGCATATCCGGTCTCAATCGACCCAGCCTCCACCACGCTCTCGCCCGTCAGTTGCATCTTCTGCGAAGCCTTCAGCGGCTCCAGCACATTCGCCATCGAGATCGGCACTGCCGGCAGCGCCTGCGCCTCCAGCCCCGCCTGCGCCGCGTGGTCCAGCAGCGTGACATAAATGCAGTCGTTCGGATGCATCCGGTTCATCAGCGCCACCGTATCGGACAGCGCCATCGAGTGCTGAGACCCCAACAGCACCGGCGGCGACGTCATCCGATCCACCGTAGCGCCATCGCTCACCACCACGCGCAACGTCCCAGGCGTCAGGCTGTCCGGCAGCTTCACCTTCAGATGCACCACCTTTTCCGCCGCCTGGTACGGATGCAGGGTCGCCTCCACGTCCAGCGTGTCTCCCGGCCGCACCTCGGTCTGGCCCAGCCGTGCGCCTTCCAGCACCGCGGTCCGCCGCTCCGGCATCGCTTCCATCTTCAGGTGCAGCCCGGTCACCTCTGGCTGCTCCACCGCGTTGCTGTACAGCTTGTCGAACCGATCGTTCACGTATAGTGCCGCGCTGATCGCCCCCGACGCGGTATCCGTCGGGCTCATAATCCCCCGCAGATGCACAGGCGGCTGTCCCTTCACCGTCAACTCGCCGTCCATCCGGTAGCTCATCTCGTTCGCCGCTTCGTTCGTGCCGGAAAGACTCTGATACACCGAAACCAGAATCGCCGAGGGCGTCAGCTCCCGGTTGTCCAGTACTTCAAAGTGCATCCCGCCCTTCAACTGCGGAAGTTGTCCCTTGTCCGGCAGCGGAATCCGCCCTCCCGGACCCACCTGCGCGGAGACCTCCTTCACGTCGGCTGTGGGCGACAACGTGGGCGCCTCATTCATCGCAACATCATTCCGATGCGCGGCCGAAATCGGCACCACGTCAACCGAAACCGGAATCATGCGCGCATTGACCCCGAACCGCCCCAGAATCGCCGAAGCGCGATCTTCCGTAAACGACCCCACCGTCTCCGTTGTGTTGATGATCTTGAACGCATTCAGCGGCGACGCCAGCGTGGCCACCACTTCAGCCTTCGTCATCGGAATCGACACCGGACCGAACTGCGTAATC
>Ga0102924_1000845_pt1 | contig 36589 bp, 30 predicted proteins | sample PaiPotPPM11metaG_FD_80116 | JGI IMG/M metagenome (GOLD analysis project Ga0102924, IMG submission 80116) | Iron sulfur acid spring bacterial and archeal communities from Banff, Canada, to study Microbial Dark Matter (Phase II) - Paint Pots PPM... ...
CACGTGTGGCGCGGGAACGCCGCAAAAGACCACGCATCATCGCCCGTCCTCCCTCGCAGTGCGCGAAGACGGGCCGACTGCGCCCCGTCCGCAGTTGGTTAACCCGCCTGCTGACGGTCCCGTAGTCTGTCACCTTCTCGCTGATCAGAAAAGGGCTGGGCACCATTCCACCCGGTCCCGAGATACCAATGAGCAGAAGACGCACTTCCCCGGAGCGCTGCATCACGCCGACGTGCGTGGTCGGGGGGAGCACGGCGAGTTGGGCGTTCGGCAGGAGTCCCGAACAGCAGCCGCGCCCTCGTCCGTGCCGGGCGTCAGGTTCCTGGCGGCCGCCAGGCTCGCGGGTCAAGGACGCCGTCGACGGCAGCCCGGGCGACATCGGTGAGCCGGAGATTGTTGCTCCGGGCGTAGCTGCGCAGCCGGGAGAACGCCTCGGCCAGGTCGACTCCGGCTCGTTCGGAGAGCACCCCCTTGGCCTGCTCGATCACTACGCGGCTGGTCAGGGCGGACGAAAGCTGCTCGTTGAGACGGCGGGCTTCGGCGCTGGCCCGGTGTTGCACGATGCTGAGGGCAGCGAGGTCGGCAAAGGCCCGGGCGACGATCTTGTCGGCGTCGCCCATCGGCTCTTGCGACACGCTGAGCAGGTTCAGGGCGCCGAGGGTCATCTCACGCCACCGCAGCGGCAACGCGAAGGCCGACTGGAAGCCGGCCTTGAGGGCGGCGGTGGTGAACGACGGCCACGGGCCCGAGCCCGCGACCAGGATCTCGTGCTCGGTGCGCTCGCCGGTATGGAAGGCGTCGAGGCACGGGCCTTCCTGGGCCTGCAGCTCGAACAGCTCGAGCAAGCGCATGGCCTCGCTGGAGGAAGCCACGAGCCCCAGGCTGCCCGAGGGCGAGGCCAGCATTACCCCGGCGGCGGAAGCGCCGAGCAGGGTGACGCACCGCCCCGCGAGACCGGTCAGCAGGTCGACCACGTCATAGTCGTCGACCAGGGTGTCGGCCATCTCGACGAGTGATCTGACGACGTCAGCCTCTCGGGTCATATCCGCTCACCCCCTCGAGTGCCCGGCCCGGCCTGGGCGGACCTCGCCGGATCGCTGTTTCCAACATAGCCTCCGATGCGGCCCGCGCCAGGCGTGAGCGTGCTGCGATCATCCGAGCCGGAGCCTGCGGGCGATGATGTCTCTGGCCACATCCGTGAGCAGCCGGTCGCTGGTGAACGCGTAGGCTCGAAGGCGGATGAGCGCCTCCGTGACACTGATCTCCAGCTGAGCCGAGACCATGCCGGCCGCGTTATGCACCGCGAAATGAAAGTCGGCGCCGCTCTCCAGCTCCGCCGCCAGGACGTCGGGGGGCGCGCCGGCCTGGGCTTCCAGCACCCAGCGGGCGGCCACGTCGGCCAAGACCAGCGCGTCGGCGTGCTGATCGTCGGTCAGCGGGCCGGCCCAGCGGCGGTAGAGGTTCAGGGCGCCCAGGCGAACGCTTCCGACCCGCAGCGGGTACCCGAATACGGCCCGCACTCCCGCGGCGAGCGCGGGCGGCGTGAAGGCGAGCCACCGGGACGCGACGGGCTCGGCCAGGTCTGGCTCGGCCACCACCTGGTCCTGCTGGTAGGCGTCTACGCACGGACCCTCACCGAGCGTGTACTGCAGTTCCTCGATGAGATGGCTCACCGCGTTGGTCGTGCACAACGACCCGCGCGGTATGTCACCGGACATGAGCATCACGCCGGCGCCGTCTACCCCGACGATGTGCGGGTATGCCCCGCACAGGCCGGTTGAAGACCACGAGTCGGCACCGGCGGCCGAGAGCGCGGTCAGGATCCGGCCCAGCCTTTCTTCCGTCATTCAGCGTCACGACCCATGGCATGACTGCGGCGCACCGCGAGAGAAGCTCCGATCCGGTTCCTCAGATGCAACCCCTCCCGTTGGCCCAGGCGCTGGCGACAAGGCCGGGGCTTCCCCTCCTGAAAACTCCGGACGTCGCACAGCATCAATCGAATGCGGCGAGGCCGCGATGCCGCCAGGGTCCGGAGCGGAAAGAGTCACAAAACGCCGCTCGCCGACAAGCGGCAAACGAGTCGTGAGCCGACACAGGGTAGCGCTTGCGCTGGGTAGGATTCAAGATCCTCCGGTCAGCCGCCAGCTTGTGATCCTGCGTTGCCGGTCGCCATCTCGGTCGCCCGGTTGTGCAGGCCAGGGGCGGCCAGCTTGCTCCCCCCCGAAGCCGGTCTGGCGCACCCCCAGCCCGCACGTATTTGGGTGCCCCACGCCGACTAGGCGCGTCGGCCCATCGGGCCGCTGCGTCACTGGCCACGCGCCGGACGCGGTCGGCACAGGCCCCGGCGGGCACCAGCGCAGGCCCCCGCGGGCACGGGCCCCAGACCATGCAAGCGCAGGCCCCGGCGGGCACAGGCGCTGGACTGCGCTGGCGCGGACGCAGGCCCCGCGGGCACGTACGCGCAAACCCGGTTCCGGCGTGCGGGCTCGCCGCGAACTTTCCCGGCTGCTCCGGGGCATGCGCGACCCGCGCGAGAAATTGAGAGAAAAGGTCGGCTTTCGCCCACGATGACCCCCAGGCTAGTTTCCTGGCCGCCTGGGTCTGGGGCAGCTTTGCCGCAAAACTATTCCCCACTATCGCGGTAATCTGGCTAAATAGCAAATCGACACGATAGTAAAGTATTGCCGTTGGCGTAACCGGTGGCGATGGCCTTGACCGCGCTGGGTGACGCGCCGTAGCGTTGGGGCACGGCTGAGAAGCCAGCCGGGGATTGCGGGCTGGCTTCCACGCCTTCCCCCCTGGCTGAGGTCAGCCCGCGCCCCCCGGGGCCCAAGGACGTAAGTATCCAGCGCGGCGGCGCGTCCACCCGGATCACGGTGAGGGCTTTCTAACGGCTCCCGCCGTCCTGATCCTGGCCTCCGGCCGTGGCACGATCCCTGGCTCGCTCGACCAATTCCCTGGCCAGATCGTGCAGCTTCATGTGGCTGCGCTGAGACGCCGTCACGAGCAGCTGAAATGCCTCGTCGCCAGAACAGCCCTGCTCGGCGATGATGATGCCCTTGGCCTGCTCGATCATCCCGCGGGTCGACAGGGCCTCCTCAAGCTGGTCCGCGAGCCGCTGAGTCCGCCAGTACATGCGCGCATTGGCCAGGGCCACCGACGCGTAGGAAGCGAACGTCATCGCCAGCACCTCGTCCGCCGCGGAGAACCCGCTCTCCTCGTGACAGTAAATGTTCAGCGCCCCGAGCCCGTCTCCCGCGACCACCAGCGGCAGGGACAACGTCGACATGATCCCCGCTTCGGCGGCCGCGGCCGCAAATTCGGGCCAGCGCGGATCCTCGCTGGTGGAGTCGATGCGCAGTACCTGCTGGCGGCGGTAGGCGTCCAGGCACGGGCCGCCGCTATCGGCCTCGTACTGGAACGCGTCCACTCGGCGCGCTGCGTCGCTGGTAGCGGCCGCGCTGCGCGGTCCCTCACGGTCCAGAAGCGTGACCCCGCCGGCGTCGCCGCACGATAGCGCGGCGCAAGCCAGGTCAAGGACCTGGCCGAGGGTCTTCTCCAAGCTCTGCTCGGCCACAAGTATGCCGGCCAGGGCGATCAGAGACTCCTCCGACTGCTGCGAATGGGCCATACGCGCCTCGCTGGATCTCCAGCCAGAGGCTCGTTCCGCGACGTCCGAGGAGTTGTAGTCGCTGACGATCTTCAGCCTACCAGCCACCCGAAACACCTGACCTGCCCGGATGAGGAGCGAAGTCACCAAGCCGCCAGCATCAGGACGATGGCTCCAGCCGGACGGCGAGCAGGCAGACGTCGTCGGCGCGGGTGGGCTCGCCCTGGAGCACGCTCTCGGCGGCCGAGCGGATCTGGCCCGCAGTGCTGGCCCCGGACTGCCTGAGCGCGACGGCGAGCGCGCCGAGGCCCTCATCGATGTCGCGGCGGCGGTCTTCGATCAGCCCGTCGGTGTAGAACAGGAGCCCGGTGCCGGGCTTGAGCCGTCGCTGACCAGCGGACAGGGAGATTTCGGCGCAGGCGCCGAGCATGACGCCAGGTGCGTCGTCGAGGTACTCGGCCTGGCCGGCTCCGGCGATGACGAGCGGTGGCGGATGCCCCGCGTTGGCGTAGGTGAGCTCGCCGGTGGTCACGTCGAGCACGGCATAGACGGCGCTGGCCATCGCCTCGGGCAGCAACCGCGCCAGGGCGGTGTTGGTCCGTTGCAGCGCGTCGCCGGGGTGCGGGTAGTCGATGGCGTAGGCGCGGAGCATGCTCCGGACCTGCCCCATGATCGAGGCCGAGGTGATGCTGTGGCCGGCGACGTCGCCGATGACCAACCCGACCCGGTTGCCGCCGAGTGAGAAGACGTCGTACCAGTCGCCGCCGACATGGACGCCGTCGCTGGCGGACAGGTAGCCCGCCGCCAGGTCCAGACTGGGGATGGCGGGAAAGGTACCGGGCAGGAGAGCACGCTGCAGGGTCTCGGCGATGGTGTGCTCGCGGGCGGAGGTCTCGGCGTTGGCCATGGCATCGGTCAGGCGTCGGGCGAATTCCTCGGCCACCTGCACGTCGGTCTCGCCGAACGGGGACCGGCCGGCGTCGCGGGCCAGGGCGAGAACCCCGACCGGGCGGTGCTCATCCATCAGCGGCGCGGCCAGCACGCTGTCGGCCCGCAGACGGGCGAGCGTATCGCCCAAGTCCGCGGTCAACTCCCATTCCGGCAGCCGGGTCGCAGCCCCGCGGAGAACCTGGCTCGTCCCGGTGGTATAGGCCACCTGTATCGCCATCGGCCCGGCCGTGGGGATCTTGTGGTCGCGGAATTCCGCGAGAACGGGGGCGCGGTCAGGATCACGATGGGCGAGCGAGGTGGCGTACAGGGTGTCGTCCGCGGCCGGCAGGAACACGACGCAGTGGTCGGCCAGGCCGGGCACCACCAGCTGGGCGGCGTGCTCGAGGAGCTCGTGCCGGTTCCTGGTGGCGGCCGCGAACGCGCTGGCGCGCAGCAGGAACGTGAGCTGCTCCCGGGCGCTGTCGGCCTCGGAGCGGGCGGCCTGTTCCCGGGCCATCAGCTCGGCGCGTTCCTGCTCGGCGCGCTGGCGCGTGGTCAGGTCGACGACGAAAGTCACCCAGCGAAGCGGGTCGCTGGCCAGCGCCGCCCCGCCGACCAGCACCGGCACCCGGTGTCCGTCCCGGTGCAGGTACTCCTTCTCATACGGCTGGAACGCCCCCTTGGCGAGCAACTGCTCGAACGCGTCCCGGTCGCGGTCGGCCCACTCCGGCGCGGTGACCCGCTGGTAAGAGACGCGGCCGGCCGCCAGGTCGGGCCGGCTGTAGCCGATCATGGCCAGGAACGCGTCGTTGGCTTCATAGGCTCCTTGCTCGGAGGAGACCACCACGCCAAGGACGTTAGCGTCCCGCAACCGGCCGTTCTCCCGCAGCGCCGCCTCCGTCCTGCGCTGCTCGGTGACGTCGGCGACGATCGAGTACGCCCGCTGAGTCCGTCCGTCGTGGTCCCGGGCATCAGGCACGGCGGTCAGTCGCAGCCAGCGCAGCTCACCGGTCGGGGTGTGTGGTATCCCCATAACCGCCTCGGCCATCTCACCGGTGCGCAGCGCCACCACGGCGGGCAGGTCCTCCGGCCGGCACGGCGAGCCGTCCTCGTGTACCGCCTGCCGGAGAGGCGGCAACGGCCAGTCGGTCATCGCGGCCGCCTCGATCCCCATGATCTCGCGTGCGGCCGGGTTCGCCGCGATGACCGACCCGTCGGCGCTGTAGTGGATAACGCCCAGCGGCATGGTCTCGAACAGCGTCCGGTACCGCTCCTCCGTATCGGCCAGTTGCTCGGTCAGCCTCTCGAGCCGGCGCCGCTCGCGTACGTGCGCGGTGATATCGGCGGCGTGCAGCAGCACCCCGGCCACCCCGCCGGCGCTGTCGCGCACCGGGCGGTAGGTGAAGTCCGCGAAGAGCTGCTCGGGCCGCCCGTCGTTCCGCCGGACCCAGACCCCGCCCGCGCCGCCCACGACCGGCTGTCCGGTCTCCCTGACCTGATCGAGGATCTCGAGGCGGTCCGCGGCGGCAAGTTCCGGCAGGGCCTCCCGCGCCGGCAGGCCGACGACGTCACGGCCGCCGACCAGGCGGCGGTAGGCCTCGTTGGCCAACTCGACGACCAGGTCAGGCCCGGACAGGTACGCGACGGCCGCGGGCAGGGCCGCCAACAGCGCCCGCGTCACCGCGGGCACGCTTACCGCGCTGCCCCGTCGAGGCACCGGCACCGAGATCTCTGCACCCCCCGTGCGACCCGGCATGGCCACCTACCGTTCATGGTAGCTTGTCCGACCGGCGTCATCGCAGCTCAAGAAGCTCGCGAGGTCCCGAGCGCGAACTCGCCCGCAGGGACGGTTTCCTGGAGAAACATGCGGGTTTGACCATGCCTGCGGGGTCGCAGCATCGCGCGGGCCTACGGTTCCTGTCGCGCTCAGCGCATGAAGCGCTGGAGGCAGGCGGTGATCCGCTCGGTGGCTTTGCCGTCACCAAACGGGCAGGGGACGCGGGCCAGGCGGTCGGCGAGCCCGGGGTCGTTGATGAGCTGGCGGCCGAGGTCGCTGATCGCGGGCCCGGGCCGGACCAGGCGAGCGAAGCCGGTCTCGATCGACTCCGGGCGCTCGGTGGAGTTCCTGACCACGATCAGCGCCCGCTTGAGCACCGTGCACTCTTCCTGGACGCCGCCGGAGTCGGAGACCAGCAGCCGGGCGAGCCGGGCCAGCCCCAGGAACGTCCGGTGGTCGGCCGGGGGGATCGGGTGCAGCCGGTCGAGCGCCGCGGTCAGGCCGTGCCGCTCGGCCGCGATCCTGGTCCGCGGGTGCAGCGGCAGCAGCACCGGAAGTCCCAGCTTGCTCAGCTCGTCGAGGATCGTCTCCAGCCGCGCCGGGTCGTCGGTGTTCTCCGGCCGGTGGATGGTGGCCAGGACGTAGTTGCCCGGGTCCGCGCCCAGCTCCGCGGCGATCTTCCGGGCCTCGGCCTCCCCGGGCAGCATGCCCAGGGTGGCCTCGACGATCGTGTTGCCGGTCAGCTCGATCTTCGCGGCCGGGACGCCCTCGGACCGCAGGTTGGCCACGGCTTGCGGGGTCGGGGCGCAGTGCACGTCGGCCAGCACGCCGGTGAGGCACCGGTTGATCTCCTCGGGCATGGCGCGGTCATGCGACCGTAAGCCGGCCTCGACGTGCACCACCGGCACCCCGGCGTAGTTCGCCGCCTGCGCCGCCGCGGACACGGTGTTGGTGTCGCCCTGCACCACGACCGCGGCGGGCGGCTCGGCCTGGAACATGGTCCCGAGCTGCTCAATGATCCGCCCGACCTGCGCGTGCCGGGGCGCGCCGCGGATGCCGGCCAGGGTCTGCGCCTGGCGGATCCCGGCCGCGGCCAGGAACACCCCGGACAGCTCCCGGTCCTCATGCTGGCAGGTATGCACCAGCCGCCCGGCCGACCCCAGCATGCGAGCCAGCGGCGCGAGCTTCACGATCTCCGGCCGAGTCCCCACGACAATAGCAATATAACGAGAATCCTTATTCTGTAACATTTTCGCCTCTCGCCCGGCCGACTGGCGGGCATGCGACAGCGCGGCGCGTCTGTCCTTTTCCCCTCGGGCTGATCTGCCCGTCAGAATTCTAGCGACAGCGGCCCCTGGTCCTGCGGGAATTCCGCGGGCGACGTCCTCCGCGAATGCCTTAGTGGTCTATTTCGGGCCGATCGCTTTAAGTATGCCGGGAATGTGGTTGCCGTTGTGGCGGAGGGCCGGTCCCAGGGCGAGGTTGCCCGGCGTACGGGTGCTTCAGGGCTGGGTGTCACGGCTGGAAGGCAATTAGCCGGGTGCAGGCGCGCGAGCGCGCTGACGGCGGGCGGGTGGAGCTAGGGGTCGCCCTCGCCGGTGCCGGCTCTCACACTTTGCGACAAGTCATTACTGAGAGTAGTAGCCTCGTGCTCGATCGCTGGAGCAACCGGGAGGATGTGACGGCATGCCAGCCGGGACGAGGACGGCACGGCGGGCTGTGCGGCCATGGCTGTTCATCCCTGCGGCGGTGGTCTTGCTTGCGGCCGGGCCCGGTCTGGTCGTGCCCCCGCCGCATGCCGCGGCGGACGTGACCCGGACGGCCGCACCGCCTGGCCTGTCGGCAGAGCCGGGAAGGTCGGTCACCGTGTACGTCGTCAACAACAGCTCGGACACGGTGAGCCCGATCGCGACTGCGACCAACACCGTCGGCCCAGCGATCCCAACCGGAAGAGACCCAGCTGCCATCGCGATCACGCCTGATGGCAAGACCGTCTACGTCGCCAACATCATCCCGGGTACCGTGACCCCGATCGCGACTGCGACCAACACCGCAGGCTCGCAGATCCCGACTGGCAGCAGTCCCGAGGCCGTCGCCGCTACACCAGATGGCAGGACGGCCTACGTCGCTAACTTTGGCTCGGCGACGGTGACCCCGATCGCGACTGCGACCAACACCGCTGGCCTACCGATCCCGGTCGGGGAGTCGCCCGTTACCATCGCGATCACGCCAGACGGCAAGACCGCCTATGTCGCCAGCAATGGCGCAGGGACAGTGACCCCGATCGCGACTGCGACTAACACCGCAGGTCCGCAGATCCCGTCTGGCTCGGGCCCCGATGCTATCGCGATCACGCCAGACAGCAGGACCGCCTACGTCACGAATTACGACGGGGGGACGGTGACCCCGATCGCGACCGCGACCAACACCGCAGGTGCGCAGATCCCAGTCGGCAACAATCCGGGGGCCATCGCGATCACGCCGGACGGCAAGACCGCCTACGTCGCCAACGCCGGCTCGGGGACAGCGACCCCGATCACGATCGCGACCAACACTGCCGGGCCGCCGATCCCGGTCGGCGCCTTCCCCACTGCCATCGCGATCACGCCGGACGGCAAGACCGCCTACGTCGCCAACCGGCTCTCGGGCACGGTGACCCCGATTGCGACTGCGACCAACACTGCCGGGCCGCCGATCCCGGTCGGCGTGCAGCCACGGAGCATAGTGATCACGCCGGACGGCAAGACCGCCTACGTCGCCAACGGCGGATCGGGCACGGTGACTCCGATTGCGACCGCGACCAATAATGCCGGTCCGGCGATCCCGGTCGGCACCCTACCCCTTGCCATGGTGATCACGCCCGCCGCCGTCACTGAGATGCCTTCCTTTACCAGCAGCTCCGCGGCCACGGCTGCATACGGGGTCGGCTTCTCCTTCAGGGTCACTACGACGGGCTCTCCGGTCCCAAAGATCAGCGCGGCTGGCCGGCTGCCGTCGGGCGTGCGTTTCACCGACAATGGAAACGGCACGGCCACGATCTCCGGGATCCCGAGGAGCCGAGCCGGGGTGTACCGGCTGACCCTATCCGCCAGGAACAGCTACGGGACTGCAACTCAGCCGTTCACCCTGACCGTGACCCGACCCCCGGCCATCCAGTCGACCGCGTCCGTCCTGACCACGGTGGGCGACGCCCTGCGGCTGATCATCCGGGCCACCGGATACCCGGTTCCGGCCCTGGTCGAGTCCGGGCCACTGCCCGGCGGCCTGACCTTCAACGACAATGGGAACGGGACGGCGACCATCGCCGGGACCGTGGCTGTCGGCAACACGGGCCGCTTCCCGGTCAGCATCACTGCCACCAATGCCCAGGGGAGAGCCACGCGGCACTTCGAGATCGTCGTCTCCTAGCGCCGCAGGAACCTGGGTCCTCGCTTACTACGACCGCTTCAGCGAGATCTCGGGGCTGGAGAAGCCCGGATCTCCCGTCTGGATGGCCCCGACCTTAGATTGGGGACACGACGCCCAGCCCGGCAAGGAAAACCCGCAGCCTGTAATGGGTCCGCTTCACTCGATAGCGGACGTTCCGGGCGGCGCCAAATATAGCTCATAGCGCTCTGGTCTTTCCGGCCGAATGCCGCATAACTAGATATCGGTTACTTAATGGCGGCTGGTGTGCTCGTACTCAAACCAGTCAAGGAAGCCGGCCACGGGTGCTATGTTTCAGTCGGGTCGGGATCGATCTGCCTACCCCGTTGGCTGCTCCGACAAAGGGGACCTATGCGTAATGGGACAAATCTGGAAGGTTCCGGTTGGTGAATAGGAGGCTTCCGGCAGTTCCGTTCAAGGATCCCAGGTCACGGAGCGCCCGGTGACCGGCCGGCACCGAATAGCAATAGTCGGCCGACACCGAATTTCACGAGAGCGGCGCGAGCTGTACGCGAACACTATCGCCTCATGGATGTGGTCCCAGGGGACGCTCGCCGTCTCGATCCTGACGCTGCCACTGCTCACGCGCTTCCTCAGTCAAGCGGAATACGGACTGTGGACGCAGCTTCTATCATTATCGGCGGTCTCCGATGCGGCCGATATGGGAATGTCTCTCGTATTCCTGCGCAGGATCACCGATAGTGACAGCGCGGACAGCGGCTCGATCCTGCGGAGCGCTTCGGCCTTCTACCGGGTCAGCACCACCGTTCTGACCGTAGTCCTGGTCCTGGCGTGCATGGTTCCCGGAGGCCTGCTCAGCCCCTACGTCGGGAAGACAAGCATGCCCTGGCCGGCCGCGCTGGCCGTTATAGCGGGAATCGCCGTCAATCTGAGGTGCCAGACATCTGCGCTGCGCCTCCTGGCGCGGGGGCGCATGGACCTGACCCAGTTCTTCGGGGCCGGGCCGGCGGTCGTAGGAACGATTGCCACCGTCATGGCCGCTTACTGGTTCAAGACTGCCGTTGCCGTGGCCTTCGCCTATGCGGCGGTGGAGATCGTCTTCGATATCGCCCTGGTCATCGTCGCGCACGAATATGGTCTCCGGAGGAGCGCGGCGGCGCGGGTCGCGAGTCGTACGCTCGGCTGGTGGGGCCGCCTTTGGTACGAGTCCACCGGCGTGCTGATCATCGATATCGCGCCGACGATCAGCCTGCTCATCGGCATCACCGTCGTAAGCCACGTCGTGGGACCCGCGGCGGCTGCCGTGTACGGGGTGGCGGGCAAGGTCGGTAGCCTCGTCCGGCGGTTTATCATGCCCTTTACCGAGAGCCTGTACGTGTCCCTGTGCCGGGCGACCGCCAGCACGATCGGCACGGTCGCGGTGCTGATCTTGCGGCTGGCCATCGTTGGCCTCGCGACCGGTATCACCGTGGCCTTCGTGGTCGTGGCCGCGGGTCCGGCCGGCATGCGGATAGCATTCGGCAGCGGTTACGGGTCGGGCGTATGGGTCGTCCTGGTCGTGATCTTGGCCGATACCATTCGCAGTACCTACCGGCCATTCCTGCGCAAGATCCAGTCCGAGAACGGCATGGGCTACCTGCGGCTCTGGTTCGTGATCAGCATGATCGCTCAAGTCCCGCTGGCCGTACTGGCCGCGGCGCGCTGGTCGACCGTGGGAGCGGCCATAGCCGTACTGGCCTGCATCTTTGTGTTCGAGGCAGTCGCCACGGCCTGGAAGCTCGCCGCCGGCGGCCGGGTCCGGCGAGCGGTCACCAAGCCTGTCCTCGGGCAGGCTCTGGCGGTGCTCGGGGGCGCCTGTCTTGCCTTGCTGCTGGCCTGGGGACGGCAGCAGATGGGCATCGTCGCCGTCAGCGTCGCCTCCGCCGGGGCCATCGCAACCGGGCTCTTCGCCGGCCTGCAGGTTCTGAGGTACCTGGCGGCGGCGCGTCCAGCGCGCAACCCGTTACCGGGGCCAGACCAGGCCGGGAAGCGGGCCGGTCCTGTTCCCGCGCCAGCTGCGGCAGCCGGGGCCGTCCGCATACCGCAATAGTCCGGATGAGCCACCAGCCCGCCAAGCAACACGAATCCGCCCGAATAAGCCGCGAAATGACACCCCCTTTCTAGATAAATCAAATTTGGGGTAAGCTGCTCATTTCTCTTACGGCGACCCGGCATTGTCGACTGGCTGATAGGGTGGAGGCGTGTCTACTTCGGCTGATGAAGCCCGGCCAGATCAGGATATTAGCGCAGATGCGGAGCGCCGGGCCTTAGGCCGGGTGCTAAAAGGCGCCGCCAGGCGCGTGCTGAACCCGAGCGACGCGCGTATCATGCGGAGCTTCCCGATGTTCACCCCGGCTTCGGCGGGCTCGGCCCGCGACCTAGCGGCGCGGGCGATTCAGGGAGCGGAGCAGGTTTTCCCGCTGCTGCTCAGCATTACCTCGCCGGACGGCCGGGCTGCGATCGCCAATGTCCCGGTTACGTCCTTTGCTGACGACGCAGGCAAGCGGAATGCCGCGGTCAGGCTCAAGGAACTGTATGATCATTATGGCAGCGATAAGGCCAGGTACCATGACTATCACCTGCTCTATGGCCCGCTACTATCTAAGCCATCGTCAGTAACCGCTCTGCTGGAGATCGGGCTGGGGACGAACAACCCGCGGCTGGTCTCGAATATGGGGAAGAAGGGCAGCCCGGGAGCCTCGCTGCGAGCGTTCCGGGACTTTCTGCCGAAGGCTCAGGTCTACGGGGCTGACATCGACCGCAAGATCCTGTTCCAGGAAGACCGGGTTGCGACGTTCTTCGTCGACCAGACCGACCCGGCATCGCTCAAGGCCCTAGGCGGCATGGTCGGCGACGACTTCGATCTGATCATCGATGACGGCCTCCATTCGCCGAACGCGAATCTCGCTGTCCTGGACTTCGGGCTCCGCAAGCTCAAGGTGGGCGGCTGGCTGGTCGTCGAGGACATCAGGCGCGAGGCACTGCCGATCTGGCAACTGGCCGCGGCCATTATTCCGCGGCAATTCGAAGCCAGGCTCGTCGCGGCTAGGAAGGCAGCGCTCTTCGCGGTCCAGCGAGTCGCGTGACCTGGCGACGCTCTCGGCCGCGCGCGCTCGGCTCTTTCGCCAACCCAGCTGAAATGTCAGCACGAAAGTTGGGGTCATGACACAGCGCCAGCAAGGGTATTACACCAAAACGGCCGCTGAATATGAGTCAGCACACGTCAAGCCGGGCGACGAGCACTTCATCGCACTGGAGTACGCGGCCGCGCTCCTTCATCTCGTCCGGGCCGAGAGCGTCCTAGACGTCGGGTCCGGTACAGGCCGGGTCAGCCGATTCCTCGCCGAGCGGCGTCCCGACGTAAAGGTCGAGGGAGTAGAGCCAGTCGGCGCCCTCCGCGAGCAAGCTCAGGCGCTGGGGACGGTCCTGCACGACGCGAGCGGAGAGGATCTCCCGTTCAACGACGGCAGTTTCGACGTCGTCATGTCGTTCGGCATGATGCACCACGTTCCGGATCCGGCGCCGGTCGTGACCGAGATGATGCGGGTAGCACGGCTCGGGGTCATGGTCAGTGATGCCAACCGCTTCGGGCAAGGCGGCGTTGCGGCCGGCTTGCTCAAATTGGCAATTCACCGTGCTGGCCTGTGGCCCGTATTCGAGCGCGTCCGGACTAGGGGTCGTGGATACATGGAGTCCGCGGGAGACGGCATCTTCTACTCTTACAGTATCTATGACTCGATGCCTCAGCTGCAGGCATGGGCCGACCGGGTGTTCGTTATACCGACCTTGCCGCAAAAAAGCATACTACTTGCCCATGTCTCCACGGGCCATGGTCTGCTGGTTGCCCTGCGCGAGCCATCCGGCCCCGGATGGGCCGGATGCTAGCAGCCAGGTAATCGCGCATCAGGCTTCGTGTCTGGAAGTGGCAAAGATCAAGTGCTATAAGCAGCTCTCCAGATACGCTGTCAGCATTCCTTTTGCGCTCGACTGAGCATTACGGGCATCTCGGCACGTGCTACCAGTAAGGAAGGTGTTGCATGTCACTGCCCAGGCTCTCGACTAACGGTGAAGTGGAACTTTCGGGCGGACAGCTTCCGCAGGACCAGCGAGACCTTTCGCCGAGTGCTCCGCCTTCTCGTGACGCGCATGGCGGAGGTCAGTCCGTAAAGGTCTTGTACATCGTGGGTGTCGGACGGAGCGGAAGCACACTTCTGGACCGACTTCTGGGCAGTGCCCTGAGCCTGCACAGCGGCGGGGAGATAGGAGGCGTGTGGACGCAGGGGCTTATCGATGACCGGCTTTGCTCGTGCGGCGTTCGCTTTTCTTGCTGCCCGTTCTGGGAGGCGGTGGGGAGCCGCAGCTTCTCGTCTCTACAAGCCGACGACGTAGATGCGATCCTCCGATATACCCGCGGCGTGTTCCCAGCCCGCCAGATGTGGCGCCTTTTGCTCAGGCCGACGAGACGGGGTATGCTCCGGTCTGCCCCCGCTGGCTTCTGGGATGCTACCGGGTCGCTATACGCGGCCATCCGCGACGTCAGCGGGCGTCAAGTCGTGGTCGACTCGTCGAAACTTCCGACCTACCTGGCGATGCTTGCCCAGGTGTCCTCGATTGACGTCCACATCATCCACCTGGTACGCGACCCGCGCGCCGTCACCCATTCGTGGCTGCGGCCCCGGGTCGCTGATCCGGACGGCCGCACGACCATGCCTCGCTTCAAGGCCGTCAAGTCCGCACTGCTATGGATCATCATGAACGTGACGGCCGAGTGGTTCGCGTTCCGCACTGGCCTGCCGTACGTACGGGTTCGCTACGAGGATCTCGTCGCCGACCCGAACCGGATCATGGGGCAGCTTCGGTCAGGCATCCTGAGGGAGGCGGGATTAGAGCTCGCGGAAGCTGGGACTCTGGACGAGAAGGACATCAAGCTGGACGTCTTTCACAGTATCTCGGGCAACCCGATGCGATTCCAGCAAGGCCGTACGCCCATAGTTGAAGATGCCGCATGGAAGGGCGACTCACGGGGCCGGAAGGCGATCGTCGGGGCGCTCACGTTCCCCTTGCGGTGGCGTTACGGGTACCGAGGCCGGGCGGGATGACGACGGTCAGCGCGACCTGACCAGCTCCTCGTAGTTCGACTCCACCGCCAGCATGTTGCTGTGATAGTCGGCCCGCTCCCGGATCAGGCGCTCGTTCTCCTCCCGCGCCGCGTGGATCAGCGCGTCGTCCATCAGAGCCCTGGTCAGGGCGGAGGCGGCCGCGGCCGGGTCCGGGCCGGAAACGAGCAGGCCGTTGCGGCCGTCGCGAATCCATTCACGCACCGAGGCGATGTCGCCCGCGACGGGGAAGGCGCCGCACGCCATCGCTTCCAGGAGCGTGTTCGGCGTGCCGTCGTGCTCGCTGAGCGACACGCTGACCCGGCTGGCCCGGAAGGCCTCGGCCATCAGCCGGTGGTCCAGGGCGGGCAGCAGGTGCACCCGGCGGCGGTCAAGGTGGGCGGTGGTGATCAGGTTCTCGGCGTAGCGAGAACCGGCCATGCCCGGGCACGCCACGTGGGCGTCGGGGAAGCTCTGCAGCACCGGAGTCAGCGCGTGGAAGAAGACATCGTTCCGGACATATTCCCGGATGCCCCGCGGGTTCAGGATGAGCGTCGCCTGCTCGGGCAGGCCGAGGCGGGCACGGAACTCGCTCCGGCCCGGGTGGAAAACGGAGCGGTCGACGCCGCCGTTGCCCGGGAAGACCCATGTCGGGCGGCTGGCGGGAAAGCCCCATTCCTGCGCCATCCGCGCGTCGCGCTCGCAGTCGCAGTGCAGCGCCTGCGCCGCCGCCAGCGTCCGCCGCGTGGCCTTCGCCATCATCGGGTTCCGGCCGGCGAACAGCGTGAAGTCGTTGCCCCAGACCGAGACGACGACCGGCAGTCCGGTCAGCGCGCCGGCCGCGATTCCCTCGAAAGGGATGCGCATGGCGTGGACGAGATCGGGCTGGTGCCGTTCGATCAGCCGCTGCAGGCGGCCGCGCTTGGCCTGCACTAGGGACGGGCCGCAGAAGCTCCGGACGGCCGCCACCCGCCCGGGCGTGACCCACTGCGCGGCGCGGGCCTTGACCGACGGCCGGTCGGCCCGGCCATCCGGGCCGTCGCGGCCAGGCGGGCCGGGTCGACGCGATCCGGGCACCTGGCCGCGGCCGCGGCCGGGCAGGACCAGCGGAAGCGACGTGGTCTCGGTGCCCGGGAGCACATCGTCGGGTACCGGGTAGGAGGAGATCGCCTGAACCTGGTACCCGCGGCCGATGAAGTACCGGACCCACTGGACCGCGATCGGGCTGCGCAGATCGGCCAGATAGGTCAGCCTCACGCGACCGGTCCTCCGGCTGAGGCCGCGTACCGGGCCGCCTCCGCTATGGCGGCGGCCACGGCCTCCGGACGGAAGGCGGCCCTGAGCCCGGGCGGCACGACGCTGTATTTCGCCCGGCGGGCGGCGTCGACTAGGTCCTCCACCGTGGCCGACGGCATCGCCGAGACGGCCTCGCCCGCCACCTGCCGCAGATCGGGCAGCGAGCCGACCCCGGGGCCGACGACGATCGGCCGGAGCGCGACTAGTGCTTCGCAGGCCACGAGCGGCCAGGGATCCATCCGGCTCGGCAGCAGGACCACGCCCGCCTGCTCGAATAGGGCGGCCTTCTGCGCGCCTTCCACGAAGCCCGCGTACTCGAACCCGGGCAGCCGCGCGGCGAGGGCCTCGACGGTCGGCCGCAGCGGGCCGTTGCCCGCCACGATGCAACGGGGGAACATCTGCAGGATCCGCGGCGCCGCCTCGAGGAGGATGTCTACTCCCTTCCGCGGCGACAGCTCCCCGACGAACAACGCCGCCCCCTGGGGCGACGGCTCGCCGATCGAACGGAGGTCGGGCGCATCCACCGAGTTGGGTGCGTGGTGACAGGGGAGCGCCGGCGCTAGTTGGCGCACGAACGCCTCGGCGGCAGCCCCGGGAACGATCGCGGCCGAGCAGGCCCCCAGAAAGCGCTGCCGGACGGCGTTGCTCAGCGCGCCCCGGCGCGATCCGGTATGTTGCGCGCTCTCGACCCAGCTGACCAGCGGGACCCGCCGCCGCCGCGCCCAGCGGTGGGCGGCCCAGCAGGCGTGCACGTCCCATCCGCCCAGCACAATCGCTCGCGGCTTCAGGTCATCCAGGGCGGCCCGGACGCCGTGGGACACCTCCAGGGTCCCTCGTCCGACGTTGAGGCGGTTGCCCGGCAGGACCACGACGGGGCAGCGGAGCTCGGACCACGCCAGCGTCCACTGCCGGTTGGGCGTGGGATCCGAGCGCGTGAGCATCAGCGTGAAGTCGCCGTCGAGCCGGTCATGCAGGCTGTTGAACAACGATATCCGGTAAGGACCCAGCGATCGCTGGAACAGGACGATCATGCTTCCCGGCCCCCGTTGAGCGCCAGCGAGACCGAGCCCGGGGCCGGCGGCCGCGCCTGCCCGGGACGGACGCTAAGCACCTCCGGCGGCCCAGCTGCGGCCAGTACGGGCGAGCGCCGTCGGCAGGCCAGCCCAGCGGCCAGCAGGAGTCCCGCGAACGAGACGAGCATGGGGGCGATATCGCCGCGGGCGAAGACATCCAGGAGAACCGCTCCGCAGATCGCGATGAACACGCATTCCCGCATGCTCGTCGAGCGGGCGAACTGCCGGGAGAGCAGCTCGATCAGCGCCCCCAGCAACAACGAGCCGATCACCACGCCGGGCAGCCCGAAGTTCGCGTACATCTCGCCGAACTCGGGAAAGGCAAGTCCCGAGTTTCCCGGGTCGAAATCCGACGTGTAGCGGGAGATGGACCCTTCAGGCTTGCTGCTCCACAGCCTTCGCGGCACAAAGAAGGCACCTGTCTCCAGGTAGCTCGTCCCGTGCAGATATGGTTCCTGCGCCGGCACGATGGTGGCCAGGCCGGCCATCGGCAGGAACAGGTTGTTCGCGCCGACCGACGCCGTGACCACGCTGCCCACGTTCACGTGGCGAGTGCCGGCCGCTCCGCGGGCCACCCCGATCAGCCCGCCGATCGTGATCAGCACCAGCACGCCGGCCACGGCCAGGCGCCGCGGCGGAAGGCTCCTCTTGCTGGTCTTCAGCCAGACCAGGGTCGCGGCCAGCCCGACGGTGAAGAACCGGTCCCGCTGACCGCCGCCCAGGAGCACGACAGTGGCCAGGACCGAGCACAGCAGGACCGGCCAGCGGCGGTAGCCCCCGCAGCTCAGCCGGAGCGGGAGCAGGACCAGGGCCAGCCCGGCAAAGCCCTGCAGCGCGACCAGGTATCCGAGGTAACCCGTGGTCTCCCGGGCGAAGGTGCCGTAGCCACTGGACGTGGTAAACACGAAGAAGCTGCTCAGGCTCGCGCCGCCCAGAGCGCTCAGGCCGACGACGGCCAGCACTCCCACCCAGACCGACCGCCAGGCCGCCCGGCTGATCCGAGTCGCGGATAGTTCCGGGAATGTCCTGACGAACGGCGGGAACGGCCACACCGCCCGCACGGCGACGGCGCCGGCCAGCATGGCGCACTGGGCCAGGGCGGCGATCTGCAGGGCCTTGACGACACCGCCGCTGTAATCCTCGGTGGCGATCGTGGTCATCCCGGAGAGCTGAGCCGCCGTGGCCGGGAGGATCACGAACAGCAGCATGACCGCCATGATCTCCGCGAACAGCAGCGAGAACGATGGCCTGGTCAGCGCCCAGGCCACGGCGAGGATCCACGCCGCCCAGAGGATCGTCAGCCAGAAGGCACCGCCCGAGGGGGGCATCCACATGATCGCGAGCCCGGCGATGATCAGCACGCCGAAGCACAAGCCGACGGTGCCTCGGCTCATCTCACGGTCACCACCTTGCGCAGGGTCTGGCGGACATGGTCGACTTCGCCCTCGGTCAGCGAGGGGTAGATCGGCACCGAGACCAGGCTGCGCCGCAGCCGGTCCGAGACCGGGAACTCGCCTCGGCCCGCCCACCGGGCCTCGGGGACCGGCTGGCTGAAGCCGACACCGTCCGCTCGCGCCTGGTCCACCGCGCCGGCGGCGTCGCCGTCGACCGCGACCAGGTACCGCCACCAGGTACCCGACCGGCCGTCGGGCGCGCGCAGGACGCGGTGCGCTTCGGCGCCCAGGGCCTCGTCATACCCGCGCGCGATCTCCGCGCGGCGGCGCACGAACTCGGCGAGTCGGCCAAGTTGGACGCGGGCCAGCGCGCAGGTCAGATCGGGCATCTTGGCGTGCGGGACGGGCGCCTCGGCGGGCAGGTCCGATTCCGGGTCGGTCCACCGCCTGGCCTCCGCGATGTCCTCAGCCGATCCCGCCAGGGCGCCGCCCTCCCCGCCGCACAGCATCTTGGTGGCCGAGAAGGACATAACGACAAAGCGCCCGAACGAGCCGATCGCCCGGCGGTTCAGCCATCCGCCGACACCAGTGGTCACGTCTTCGATCACAGTCATCGGGAGGTCGCCGGTTTCGGCCGCGGCTGCGGCCGGGAGGCCGAACTGGTGGACCAGGATGGCCGCCTTGCAGCGCCCGGCCAGTGACCGCAGGGCGCCGGGCGGGAAAGAAAGGTCGACCGGGTCGGCATCGACCAGGTGCGGCCGTCCGCCGGCTCGCACCACGGCCCGCTCGATCGAGGCGCAGGCGAACGCCGGAATGGCCACCCGTTCGCCGGCCACGCCGGTGACCCGCAGGGCGATCTCCAGCGCCGCGGAGCCAGATGAGACGGCCAGCGCCGCGGGGCGCCCGACGGCCGCGGTCAGGCTGCTCTCGAGTTGCCTGCTGGCCTCGCCCCCGGCCCCGACCCAGGAGCGGTCCATCGTGGCCAGGACCGCGGCGCGCTCCTCGCGGCCCAGTTCGGGCCGCGAGTGCGGGACCGACGCGCTGAGCGACGCGTTAGCCGACATTCAGATCCAGGGAGACTTCGGAGAGGACGTCCCGGGCCGCGGGGATTCCCTCGTTCGCCAGCAGGTCGAGAATCGACGGATTCGCCAGGCCGCGCCGGGCGACCGGGGCCTTCCATGCCTGCGCCACGACCTCGACGCCGTCGCGCCGGAAGCAATCCAGCGGCAGGTAGGACAGTCCCGGGGCGCCCGAGATATAGGACGTGCCGCCGACCTTCTTGACCAGGTCCAGGACGAGCTGGCCCTTGGCCGAGTGCACGTCGAGGTCGGAACTGCGGACCACCCGCGTCTGCGGGGCCAGGAGCTGGAGGCAGACCTGAAACGTCCGCCAGCAGGCCTCGTTGATCGTCTCCGCGTCGCGTCCGTAGACCGCCTCGACCGGCTCCGCGATCGCGTCCCAGTACGGCCGCTTGGCGTAGCAGTGCTGGATCGTGAGCATGTGCTTGCGCCAGGCGGGCTGTAATCCGGCCTCCGACCACAGGGCGAGCCGGGATCCCTTGAGGGGCAGCCGCAGCACCACCTGCCGCCCGTCGGACGCCTCGACGATCGTCCGGTCCTCCCACTTCGTGGCGGAGCGGGAGAACTTGACCGAGTCGAGCCAGATGAACACGTCGCTGGCAAAGATGCGGTTCCACACGTGGGTGCGAGCCCAGTAGGTGGGCTGCAGGATGGCCACCCTCACCGCGGCTCCCCGACCGTCAGCCGCAGCGCCCGGAAGGCCTCGGCGTACTCCAGGCCGGCGAAGGCACCGCGCAGCCGGGCCCAGCTCGTGACCACGTCGGGATCGATGATCTGGCGGCCAGCCTGCGAGCCGTTGTAGCGGCAGACGGCGGCCAGCTTCCTTTCCATGACCGGTGAGATGTCGACGTAGTAGTTGAGCTCGGCCTCGCGTCCGTCGTAGGACCAGGCCGAACCCGGGTACTCGTATGACAGCACGGTCCGGGCCACGTAGCCCGACCGGGACAACGGCCGGGTGGCCGCCAGGCCGGTCTCGAACATCACCACGTGATCCTGGTGATATGAGGGGGAGGGGATGCAGACCGTCTCGGGGCTCTCCGCGGTCAGGATCTTCTCGACCTTCCCCACCAGCACGCGCCGGTCGAGGGAGAGCATCCTCGCCTCGTACTCCTTGCCGTTCAGTACGACGAAACGGAACCCAAGCTCGGCGGCCACCTCGTCGATCTCGATCCCGCTGTCGCGCGACTCCACGCCGAAGATGACCAGCGGGTCAGACGCGCGGGCCAGCAGGCCGCCGCAGCCCAGGGTCTCGTCGTCCATGTGTGGCGCGATCACCACCAGGTCAGTCACGGTCCCCCCTCTCTTGCTTGCTGACCGGTCCGTCGAGTGCCAGCACCCGGCCGTTCTCCGCCACGGGGGTGAACCCGATGTCCAGCAGCGCATGCCTCAGGTCGGCCACACTCACCGACGCTTTCCCGTACGCGGTCTCGTGCAGTTCGATCACCAGCCGTCTGGCTCTGGTCAGCACGGGCTGGGCCGACATGATCAGCGCGGCTTCCGCGCCTTCGATGTCGCACACCAGGGCGTAGTCGGTCCAGTCCCGGACCAACTCGGCCAGGTCGACCGCGGGCACGCGCACCTGCCGGGCCGCGCCGTCCGGGGCCGGGCTGGCCTGCGACCCGAGATGAGAATGGCCGAGCATGAACCAGACTGACTGCGAGCGCGTGAGCGGGTCGGGCGGGACGGCGCCGTGGATGGTGCGGACCGTGGCCCCGGCCTTCTCGGCCGCCGCCGCGGTGGTGGCCCGCAGCGTGGTCAGCAGCCGGGGATTGGCTTCGACGCACACCACCTCGGCGCCGGGGCCCGCCACGTCCAGGATGTGCGACGCGGTCACGCCGAGGCTCGCGCCCAGTTCCAATACCCGCGGGCATCCCCTGAGGTATTTGCGGATAAAGCGGATCTCGGCGCTCTCGTAGATGCCGAACGCGAGCTGGGCCTTGACGGTCGGCGTGAATTCAGGCGCAGAAGTGTCGATAACGACGCCCTGGTTGCGGATCCGGTCACGGTAAGCATGGGAGATCACGGTCCCGAGCACGGGATTGGACAGGGCCCGCCCCAGGCGTATTTTGCCGTGCCGTCGTGTTTCGCTGATAAATTCTCCGGGCCAGACACTCATGCGTCGCGCCACGCCCGCAGGCACACGTCGTTCGGGAGGTAGGACCGGTCGAGTTCCAGATGCGACCAGTCGCCCGCCGCCAGGTAGGACGCTAGTTCCTCGGCGCCGTAATGCAGCCGTTGCTCGATGGGAATGCACAAGGCGGTGAGCGCTATGCCGCGCCGGCTCGCCTGCCACATCGCCGCGACAGCGTCCGCCGTCTGGTCCTTGGACCAGCCCAGCGAGTAGTTGAACGGGCCCGAGGCAACCACCCAGTCGTGCGGGGTGAGGTCGGCGACCGAGCCGCGGCGAAATGTCCCGTGCGGGCGTCGGCTCCGGGCCTGCTCGATGACATTTCCGGACCAGTCCAGGCCCTCGTAACGGGTACTCTTCGGCGCGAGATCGGCCAGCCGCCCGGTGCCGCAGCCTAATTCGAGCAGGGTGTCCCCTTCCCGGATGGGAAGCCGCAGGATGGCTCTGAGCCGCCGTTCGTGGGATTCTGCGGATCCGCAATCGGCGATGAGGTAGTCCGGTCCGCCGTTACTGGCGTACGAATCCCAGGCCTGCGGTGTGCTCTCGGCGAGCCACGGAACCGTCCGGGCCGAAGCGTCGGCCTCCCGATGACCCGCCTCATCCGGGCCAATGTCGAGGCGTGCTTGTGCGTTTTGCATCAGTAATCCTCCGCGGTCTCGGGCGGCAGCAGCACTCAAGGGGGGAATTCTGCTCGAAGTCCATACTATTTGGACAATCCGCGATCAAGCCTGCTCGCGACGCGTAAGGGCCTTGATCGAATCAACGATGCCTTCACTATACATGGCCGCGGTTCGCTTGGTTGCCTCATTCAATCCCGCTGCCGAGAGCCTTTCTAGTTGGGCCGGGTCATCGGCCAGCATCTCGATCGCCGAGATGATCGCTTCCGGGTTTCGTGAAGGGATCATCATTGCGCTCGCGGGAGCCCCGGCCTCTTCGGTGGCCACCACTGGAAGGCCGAGAGCTGCCGCTTCCAGCGTAACCAGCGCACTTCCCTCAGAAAGGGAGGGAAAGAGGAGGATATCGGCCTTACGGAACGCATTGAACAGCTCCGATCGCGGAACCGGGCCGTGAACGGTGCCGACCTCGGCGAGGCGCTTCATCCCCGCGGGCGCGAGGTTAACGGGACCGTAGAAGTCCATTTGCACCGGAAGATCCGGCCTCTTGCGCAGCGCCTGGTAAATATATTGAACACCTTTCTCGAGCATCAGCGTGCCCGCGAAAACCACCCGCAGTACCGGGCGGACGCCGGCCTCCCTGATCGTCCCCGGCAGCGTCGGCCAGCTGATCGGGTAGGGGATCACCCGGAATTTGCGCGGATCAGCCCCGAACTTTCCGGAAATATGTATGAGGTGTCGCGACGGCACCCAGATGAGATCGGCTTCCTGCCACTCGGCTTCCATGCGGCGGTCCCAGGGGCGGGATTTGGTCACGCCGTCGTGAGCCCAGTCCGGGAACCGCCTGAGTTCCTCGGCCGCGAGCGCCCGCTCGTAGCGCAGCGGCGGGGAGACCTGCTCCATGATCCGGTATGACCGGCCCTTGAACAGCTCCAGGCACGAGGACTGCGTGCCCACGACCGCCTCCGAGCGGCACTGCCGGGCGATGCCGGAAAATATCTGGAACAGCACCCGGTCCACGGCCGTCGTGTCGCGGCCCGACAGCAGCAGGCGCCGGCGGATCCGGGCGGCGATCGCGAGCTGCGGGTGCCGGCGAATGCGGGCCACCGGAATGCCCTCGACGACGCGGTTGGCCATGCGCGGGCCGGCGACCCGCCGGAGGGCGGCAGCCGCCCGGCCGGGGACCAGGCACGCGTCGACGTGGGCGCTGCACAGCAGGGCCGCCGATTCCAGCGCTACCGCGTTGCGCAGTCCCATGCGGACGACCGGGGAGAAGTAATCGACCGTGACGTGTTCGCCGGGCTCGGCGGACGCCGTCACCGGGTCGCCTTCTCGGTGGCCGGACGTTGGAAGGTGAACAGGCGCAGCGGAGCGTGCTCGGCGGGACGCTGCTGGACGGGCAGCGTCACCAGCCCGGCCCGCGCCGCGGCCACCGACCACCAGTGGGCCGAGTGCCGCTGTCGGGAAATGCGCAGGTAGGTCAGGTAGCTGCCGAGCCGCGGCCAGCTCTCGGCCGCGGCCGACAGGCCCGGCAGGATCAGGCCCAGCCGGGCCATGCTCTCCGCCCAGCGGACCGGGTGGGTCAGGTCGGGCACGGTGGCGAGCACGACCGACCCGGGCCGCACGACGCGCGCGCACTCGTCCAGGACCGCGGCCGGGGCGTCCACGTACTCGAGCACGCTCGACGCGACCACCGCGTCGAAGGCGTCGGCGGAGAACGGCAGCACCCGCCAGTCGGGATCCAGCCTGACCCAGTCGACCGTGCCCGCGGCGTCCAGCGCCGCGGCTTGGCTGAGCATGCTGGCCGAGACGTCGCACCCGGTGACCTGGAAGCCAGCCGCGGACAGGCAGCGGGCCAGGTCGCCGGTGCCGCAGCCGAGATCGAGGATCCGCCCACGGACCTGGACGTGATAACCGGCCGCGTGCGCGAGCCGGGTCAGCCGCCCGGCCAGGCGGCCGTCCGGCCCGTACTTCTGCGACCAGGTGGCCGCCTTCGCGTCGAACAGCCGCCGCACTCGCTCGGGGTGCCCCGCCGCCTGCCCGGTCACGGCCGCAAGCCCCCCGCGGCCCGGATCGTGGCCCGCATGGTGGACAGCATGACCTCGGTGGGCAGGGCCGCGCCGCCGGTGACCGCCTGGCGGAACGCGTAGGCGCACGCGCGGTGGCCCTTGTCGGCGCGGCCGCGCCACAGGGTCCTGCCGTCCACCTTGGCCAGCCGGAAGTCGTTGATGACCAGTTGCTGCGAGCCCGTGGTGACCTCGATCCACTCCTTGCCCGCGGTGGGCCGCGCGCTGCCGTAGCAGATCGTGGCCAGCGAGCCGTCGGCGAAGCGGAGGCCGAGGGCCGCGTCGTTGCCGGGCACGTCGGGGCCGCCGGGGCCACCGGTCCCGGGCCGGTCGCCGGCCAGGGCCGAGACGGTCTCCTCGATGTCGGAGCCGATGATGGCCTGCGCGGTGTCGACGAAGTGGCACACCTCGCCGATGACCCGGCCGCCCTGGCGCCGGTCGTGGTACCAGTGCTCCACCGGGACTGGCCCGGCCGCGACCCGGTAGACCAGGAACTTGGGCGACGTGACCTCGGCGAGCGTGTTCCGGGCGATCTGCACGGCGGGGGACCAGCGGCGGTTGAACCCGATCATGAGCTGCTTCCCCGAGGCGTGCCAGGCCGCCTCGACCTCGCCCAGTTCGTCCTCGGACAGCGCGAGCGGCTTCTCGCACCACACGTGCCGGCCGTTCTTCAGGGCCAGGGTGGCGAGCTCGGCGTGGGTGTCGTGCGGGGTGGCGATCACCACGACCCCGACGTCCGGGTCGTCGATCACGCCCAGCGCGCCGGAGACCGCTTTCTCGAAGCGGTGCCGCTCCGCGGCCCGCCGGGCGGTGATCCCGCTGGCCGAGGTCACCGACACGAAGCGCTTGAAGCCCGCGCGGCGGAACGCGGGCAGCAGGGTCCCGGTCGAGAACGCGCCGGCGCCGACCCAGCCCACCCCGGGCGGCGCGCTCGCGGCGGCGGGGCGCGGGCGGATCACGACCGGCGCGTCGCCGGCCGGTGCGTCCGGGTAGGTGAGCTGGATGGCCAGGTACGGATCGGCGCGCTTGTCGATCAGCTCGTAGGCCGCGGCGGCGTCGCCGATGCCGTAGCAGTGCGTGACCAGGTCGGAGACGTGGAGCCGGCCCGCGGCCAGCAGGTCGAGCACGGCCTCGAAGTTCCGCCCCTCGGTCCAGCGGACCTGGCCGGCCGGGTAGTCGACGCCCCACGCCTCGTACGAAGGGTCATAGCGCCCGGGCCCGTAGGAGCGCGCGAACCGCAGCGTGATCTCCCGTTCGTAGAAAGGGGTTCGCTCGAGCGCCAGGCCGACGTCACCCACGATCACGACCGCGGCGCGGTCGCGGCAGAGCGCGGGAGCGCGCCGCACCGGGCCGGACGACGGGCTGGCCGCGCAGATCAGCACCGTGTCCGCGCCGCGCCCGCGCGACCAGGCCAGCACCTGCTCGGTCGTTTCGTCGCCCTGCTCGTCCAGGGCCAGCACACCGGACCCGGCCGCGATGATCCGCGCGTGCGGGGCCGGGTCGATGCCGGTCACGTCGCAGCCGGACGCCATGGCCAGCCGGGCCGCGAGCTGCCCGACCAGGCCGAGCCCGATGATCACGACCTTGGCCCCGGGCCCGGCCTCGCCCAGCCGCAGGCCGTGCAGCGCGATCGCGGCCACGGTCGTGAACGCGGCGTCCTCGGCGGACACGCCATCCGGGACCGCCGAGCACAGCAGGCCGGGCACGGCCTGGTACTCGGCGTGGTTGGCCTTCCCGGCCCCGCCGGTGGCCACGAGCTGCCCGGGCCGCAGGCCGCTGACCGCGGAGCCCACCTCGACGACCTCGCCCGCGGCGGAGTAGCCGAGCGCGAGGTCGCCGGCCAGGCGGCTGCGGACGGCGCGGGTCGCGGTGGCCACGCCCTCGGCCTTGGCCTTGCGTACCACCTGCCGGACCAGGTCCGGGCGGGCCCGCGCCTTGGCTACCAGGCTGGACTGGGCCAGCGTGGTGACGGCCCGCTCCGTGCCGGGCGAGATCACCGACGCGATCGTGCGGACCAGGACCTCGGTCGGCCCGGCGGCGGGGCGGGGCACCTCGAGCACCTCGACCGGCCCGCCGCCGAGCGGCTGAACCACGTTCTTCACTAACTCCTCCACGTATCGCCGAGGCTCCGGCGCCAGCAGGTGGTGATGCGGATCGGCAGCGGGGACTCGATCCGGCAGGTGAGCACCGGGGCGCTGACCGCGGCCTGGAAGCCGACCGCGACCAGGCCCGACTCGACCGACAGCCGCAGCGGGCACGGCGCGCTGATCCGGACCGGAAAGTGCCCTGCCGCCGTGCTGACCAGCGCCCCGCCCGCCTTGAGCCGCACGTGCGCGCCCGGGGCCAGGTGCCAGCGGACGGCGACCGCGTGCCGCCGGCTGCCGGTCACCTCGTCGTCGATCTGCAGCCCGGCCCCGGACAGCAGCCACCGGCGGCGGTGCACCGGGCGGCCGGGCAGCCGCCGGTACCCGTCGTGCGCGGCCTCGGCGGTCAGCACGTGCGCCTCGGCCCGGGTCAGCCGGCCGTGCACCCGGGCCCGCCGCCCGGCCCGGAACGCGCCCCAGACCTCGGTGGAGTCGGTCCCGTCGACCTCCGCGGTGTTGTGCGCCGCGGTCGACCGCTCGTAACTGCGCACCGGCCCGGCCGCGTAGGTCGAGGTGCCGGTGTCGACCAGGAGCGGGGCTCCGTCGACGTGGACCAGGCAGCCCAGCGTGTCGGCGTGGGCGTGCGCGGGCAGCTCGTCCGGGCAGGGCGCGCCCACGTCGGCCAGCAGGTGCCAGTCGCCGGCGGCCGCGCGGACCAGCCCGGTGTCGGGCAGCGTGAGCAGCGGCGCGGCCGGCGCCGGGCCCGCCCGCAGCGCGGCGACCAGCGGGCCGGGCACCGGGTACCCGTCGTTGAGCAGCGGAACGGCGCCGTCCGGGGTCAGCACCGCGGCGAGCCAGCGGCGCATGCGGGAGATCGCGTGGGTGAGTTCCGGGCCGGGCGCGTGCCCGGCCGCGCGGACCAGCCCGGCCACGTCGACGAGGTCGGCCAGCACCTGACAGTGGTAAGCGGGGGCCCGCTCGTAGTGGCCGCCGTCCGGCAGCACCTGCACGGCGAGCTGGCCGGTCAGCCGGTGCAGGGCCCGGGCCAGCAGCCGTTCGTCGCCGAGGAACACGCCCAGGCCGGCCAGCGCCTTGAGGTCCTTGATCAGGTGGTTGCCGCCCACGTCGGACTCGATGTGGCGGCGCAGGAACCCGGCGTGCGCGGCCACCTCGCGCAGGAAGCCCGGCTCCAGGTCGCTTCCGGCGACCAGCGGCCGGTGCAGCCCGCACCAGGACCAGGCCCGCAGCGCCGCGGGGTAGGGCAGCCAGGCGTCGCCGCGCCCGAACCCGCACGACGCCTGCCAGGACCGCCAGAGCCGGGCGAAGACCGCCCGGGCCGCGCGGCGGTCGGCCTCGGCGGCCAGGCTCCAGGCCCAGTCCCAGTAGTGCAGGTGAAAGCGCCAGAGCTGCGGCGCGTCGGCCTGCTGCCAGCCGCCCGGGCCGCCGACGTCCCGGGCCGCGCCGAGCAAGCGGATCCGGCCCGCGGCCAGGTCGTCCAGGGCCGGGCCGAGCCCCGCGATAGCGGCGTCCAGCGGGGTGAAGCTCGCGGGCCACCCGGCGGCCGCGCCCGGGCCCGCGGTGGTCAGCAGCCGCTGGCCCAGCCGGGGCATCCGGCGCAGCGCCGCGCGCTGGGTGCGCAGCCGGGCCCGGTGCGCGACCTGGGCGGGCTGCAGGTGCGCAGCCGTGCGCCCGAGCAGCGCGAGTTCCGTGCTATTCATACCGCGAGCCCCATGGCCCGGGCCTCGGCGCGGATGCCGTCGGCGAACGGGCGCGGGGCGTAGCCGAGATCGCGGGCCGCTTCGTCGATCGAGAACGCCTTGTCCTCGGCCAGGCGGCGGATCTGCTCGACCCGGATCCTGGGGTTCTTGCTGACCAGCTCGTAGCCGCGCGCGGCGGCGAGCACCGGCGACAGCGGCACCGGGACGAAGCGGGTCCGGCTGGCCACCGCGCGGGCCGCCACGCGCAGCAGTTCGGCGAACGCGAGCGGCTCGGGCCCGGCCACGTCGTAGGTGCTCCCGGCCGAGACCGGGCGCTCGGCGGCGGCCAGCACCGCGTCGGCCACGTCCGCCGCGTGCACCGGCTGCTGCAGGTGCCCGCCGCCCGGGACCGGCAGCACCGGGGCGCGGCGCAGCAGCGCGAGCAACCGGGACAGGTTCCGGTCGCCGGGGTCGCCGTAGATCATCGTCGGCCGAAGGATCGCCGCATCCAGCGCGGACGCCCGGATCTGCTGCTCGGCGGCGAGCCGGATCCGCTTGGACCGGGCCGGGAGCGTGGTCGCGATCGCGGTCGTGGAGACGAACACCGCGCGCGTGAGGCCGGCCCGCCCGGCGGCGGCCACGATCGCCGGCGCGTGGCCGAAGCCCAGCGACGCCAGGTTGACCAGGACGTCGCAGCGGGCCGCGGCGAACGCCTCGGCCAGCCCGTCGGCGTCATCGAGGTCGCCGGGCAGCGGGATGGCGCCCAGCGCGGTGACCGCCGCGGCCGCGGCCTCGCTGCGGGCCAGGGCCACGGCCTGGTGCCCGCGCCGGGCCGCCTCGCGCAGCACGTAGGCGCCGAGGAAGCCGCTGCCCCCGGTGACGAGCGCCCGCAGCCCTGGCCCGGAGGGGCCACCCCCCTGGAGGTCCCGGCTCGGTGCTGGCCCGGGGGGGCGACCCCCCTGGAACCCCCCGCTCAACGTTTGCCGCCCGGAGCGTCGAGGAGCTTGCGGTACTCCCGGGCGAGCTCGGCCCGGTCGAAGAACCGCTCCACGTACGCCCGGCCCTGCTGCCCCATGGCCGCGCGCCGCCGCGGGTCCGCGGCGAGCGCGCCGATCGCGTCGGCGAGCGCCGCGGGGTCTTCCGGGGGCACGACGACCGCGCCGGCCTCGCGCAGGATCTGCGCCGCCTCGCCGGTCACCGCGCCGATGACGGGCTTGGCCGCGGCCAGGAACTCGAACATCTTCGACGGGATGAACGTCGCGAACAGCGGCACGTCGCGCAGCGGCACCAGGCAGATGTCGGCCGCGGCCAGCAGGTCGGGGATCTGGTCCGGCCGCACGGCCGGAGCCAGCGTGACGTTGTCCAGGCCCAGCTCGGCGACCCGGCGGGCCAGCCGCGGCTTGTCCGAGCCGTCTCCGACGAACGCGACCCGGACCGGCTGGCCGCCCAGCAGCGCCGCGGCGTCGGCGACCCGCGGCAGCGCGTGCGAGATCCCGTGGGTGCCCGCGTACAGGACCAGGCAGTCGCCCGGCCGCGCGCTGAGCCGGTTGCGGGCCTGCTGCCGGGCCAGGGAATCCGGAACGCGGGCCCGGAACCGGTCGACGCGGACGCCGTTCCTGATCGTGTGCACCTTGGCCGCGGGCACGCCGCGCTCGATGAGGTTGGCGCGGAACCCGTCGCTCACCACCACCACCTGGTCCGCGGCGGCGTAGGCGGCGAGTTCGAGTCGTTCGAGCAGCCGGATGACCCGGCGGTTGGTCAGCACGCCGAGCTCCACGAAGATCGCGGGCCACAGGTCGCGGACCTCGATGACCAGCCGGGCGCGCTTCAGCCGGGCCAGCAGCCAGGCCGACCAGACGGAGAAGAACGTCGGCGAGGAGACCACCACGGTGTCGGCCGGCCCGCAGGCCCGGCCGCCCAGCAGCACGCTGCTGACCATGAAGCTCAGGTGGGACACGGTCTTGCGGGCGATGCCCTCGTTGGGCGTGGCGTACAGCCAGGTGCGCACGACCCGGTAGCCGTCACGGTGCTCACGGCGCCGGATCGCGCCGCGGTACTCCGGCGGCAGCACCCCGGTCGGGTGGTTCGGCATGCCGGTCAGCACGGTGACCGTGTCCCCGCCCGAGGCCCAGGCCGCGGCCAGATCGGACAGCCGGGCCTGCGGGGCCCCCGCCTCGGGCGGGAAGTAGTGGGTGACGATCACGATGCGCTGCGGGCGGTCCCCGCCCTCGGCCATCACGCCACCTCAGGCAGCGCGCGGGTGCGCCCGAGCAGCAAGGGCAGGCGCAGGTAGACGGCGAGTAGGGCGAACGCGGTCAGGTCGGCGGCCGCCCGCAGAGCCGGGTGCCCGGTCAGGCTGGCCGCGCCGAGCAGGCAGACGGTCGCGGTCACGCCCGCCGTGGTCAGCGTCACCCGCTGGTGGGACCAGCCCACGTCGCAGAGCTGCTGGTAGGTGTGCGTCCGGTGGGCCTGGAAGCAGGGCTCGCCGGCCCGGATCCGGCGCTGCAGCGTCCACCCGGTGTCGGCGAGGTACAGGGCCAGCGGGGCCAGCGCGGCCTCGGGCGGGATGCCGCGGATCACCGAGTACGCGGCGAGCACGGCCAGCGCCACGCCGAGGCCGTAGCTGCCCGCGTCGCCCAGGAAGACCCGGGCGCGGACCGCGTTCCAGGGCAGGAACGCCAGCGCGCCGGCGGCGACGGCCGCCCCGGCCGCGGCCAGGAACCCGTCCGGGCGCCACCAGCCCAGGACGGCGTAGACCCCGCCGCCGATCAGGGCGTGCGTGGCCGAGATACCGTTGACGCCGTCCATGAAATTGAACGCATTCACGAACCCGATCAGCCATACCGCGACCACGACCGCGCCGACCGCCATCACCACGGGCGGCAGCCCGCTGCGGGTCATTAGCACGCCCGCGACGGCCAGGCTGGCCAGCCCCTGCATGAGCAGCCGCCGGCCGGCCGGCAGCCCGCCGAGGTCGTCGGCGAAGCCGACGGCGGCGAACACCGCGACCGCGACCGCGAACGTCACGGCGACCGTGCCGTGGATCAGCAACGCCGCGCCGATCAGCCCGACGGCGATCGGCGCGCCGCCCCCGCGCGGCGTCGGAATGGTGTGCGACGACCGCATGTTCGGCACGTCAACGGCGGCTCGCCGCAGCAGCGGAATGGCCACCGGCTCGGCGATGGTGACGAAGACGCCGCAGATCAGCGCGGCGAGAATGGTGGTGAGCTCCCCAGGCACGTCCGAGATACTAGCGACCGGAGCGACTCTACGTAGCAATTTGTTTACTGTAAGTCGCGCCACAGTTCGTGCCGGCTGCGCCGGGCGGGACCGCGGGGCGCGGGATGCCGCCGGCGGCGGCCGGTTTCCGGTACCTTGCCGCCATCGGCACCGATCGGAGCCCGGTTAAGGATGGCTATGGGGGTTGCGGGGGCCAAGGGGCGGCTGCTCATGGAATACCGGCTGGACAGCGGCGTCGCGGTCGTCACGGTGACCGGCGAGGTCGACATCGCCACCAGCGGCGCCTTCCGGGACGGCCTCTTGCGGGTCATCACCGACGAGAGCCACTGCAGTCTGGTCGTGAACCTGGCCCGCGTGCGGTTCATCGACTCGACGGGCATCGGCGTCCTGATCGGGATCTGGCACAGCCTTCGCGCCAGGAACAGCAGCTTCGCCCTGGCTGACCCGTCCCGCCAGGCCCGCCGCCTGCTGCACACCACGGGCCTGGCCAAGGCCTTCTGGGTCTTCGATACCGAGGCCGGGGCCGTGGAGGCGTGCCGCCCGCCGGCCGCCGGCTAGCGGGCGCCGCGTCAATCGGCTGAAACAGCGATGCGTGTGCATCCGCTTACGCTAAGTTTCATCACGTGCTGTACTCGCGGGAGAACCGATCGTGACGCCTATCTCGACCGTCGCCGTCGTCGGGCTCGGCTACATCGGGCTGCCGACCGCGGTCTCGCTGGCCACCGGCGGACTCGAGGTCATCGGGGTTGACGTGAACCCGGAGATCGTGGAGCGGGTCAACCGGGGCGAGACGCCGTTCGCCGAGCCGGACCTTTCGGTCGCGGTCAGCGGCGCGGTCGCGATGGGCCGGCTGCGGGCGCAGCAGGAGATGCCGCCCGCTGACGCCTACGTGATCGCCGTGCCCACCCCGTTCACCGGCGACCGTGCTGACCCGGGGGGACGACCCCCCGGAGCCCCCCGCCGCGCCGACCTCAGCTACATCACGGCCGCGGCCGAGGCGGTCGCGGCCGTGCTGCGCGGCGGCGAGGTGATCGTGCTGGAGTCGACCGCGCCGCCCGGCACGACCCGCCGGGTCAGCGAGCTGATCGCGGCCCGGCGCCCGGACCTGCACCTGCCGCACGTCCCGGACGTTCCGCCGGACGTGTACGTCGCGCACTGCCCGGAGCGGGTGCTGCCCGGTCGCATCATGATCGAGATCGCGACCAACGACCGGGTGATCGGCGGCCTCACGCCGGCCTGCGCCGCGCGGGCGGCCGAGCTGTACCGGACGTTCACCCGCGGTGAGCTGATCGTCACCGACGCCGCGAGCGCCGAGATGGCCAAGCTGGCCGAGAACGCCTACCGCGACGTGAACATCGCGTTCGCCAACGAGCTGTCGCTGATCTGCCAGCGCCTCGGCCTGGACGTGTGGGAGATCCGGCAGATGGCCAACCACCACCCGCGGGTCGAGATCCTGCGGCCGGGGCCGGGGGTCGGCGGGCACTGCATCGCGGTCGACCCGTGGTTTATCGTCGAGTCCGCACCCGACCTGGCCCGGCTCACCCGTACCGCGCGCGACGTCAACGACCAGATGCCCGCGCACACCGCCGACCGGATCGTGGCCACCTCGCGCCGGTTCCGCGACCCGAAGATCGCGTGCCTCGGCCTGTCGTTCAAGGCCGACGTGGGTGACCTGCGGGAGAGCCCTGCGGTCGACATCACCGCGCGGATCGCCGCGGCCCTGCCCGACGTCAAGGTCCTCGCGGTGGAGCCGCACGCGCCGTCGCTGCCCGGTCAGCTCGACTCGTGCGGCAACGTCGCCATGACCGACGTCGAGCACGCCGTGGCCGAGTCCGACGTGATCGCGCTGCTGGTCGACCACAGCTGCTTCCGCAGCATCAAGAAGACCCAGCTCGCCGGCAAGGTCGTCTACGACACCCGCGGCATGTGGGGTTAGGCCCCCGCGGGCCACTCGTCGGCGAGCATGGCGAAGTTGAGCTCGGTGGACCACTCGCCCTTGAAGAACTCGTTGCGGACCAGGCGGGCCTCCTGGCGCATGCCCAGCCGCCGGGCCAGCCGCGCCGACGGCTCGTTGTTCTCATCGATCCGCGCGACGATGCGGTGCAGGCCGAGCTCCTCGAAGCCGAGCCGCAGCATCGCGCGCGCCGCCTCGGTCGCGTAGCCGCGCCCGGCCCAGTCGGGGTGGAATACGTAACCGAGTTCCCCGCCCGCGTGCTCGCGGCTGTGCCAGAACAGCACGACGTCGCCGGCCAGCTCCCCCGTCCCGGCCAGCTCAGCGCCGAGCGTGAGCGACTGCCCTTCGTCGGTGAGTTCCGTGCGGGCCCACGCGCCGGCCAGGTGCTCGACGATGTCGTCGCGGGTCATCGGGTCGAACGGCACGTACCGGCTGACGTCCTCCCGGCCACGGTAGGCCAGCAGGGCGCCGGCATCGTCCGCCGTTAGCGGGCGCAGCAGCAGCCGCTCGGTACGGACGGGGTAGCTGGGGCGCAGCGTTCTGGGGTGAGGTCCCGGCATCCGGCCATGATGCCAGGCCTGCCGGGCGGGTGGTCCGCGGCGGGACTCGCGGCGGGCGCCCGCACCTAGCTATTCCGGCGGGTACCGGGCGCCGCGTCATGGAGCCGAATATTCTTAGGCGCGATGGACGCTACCGCCCCGCCCCCCGGGAACCTGTACCTCGTCGTCGGGTACGACGGCTCGCCTCCTGCCCAGCGGGCGCTTGACGCCGCCGTCAGGCTGCTGCACGGCCGGACCGGCAGCATCGAGGTGTTGTACGTCGCCCACCTGCCCAGCATGGACGCGCTGTCGCCAGGCGCCGTAGCCGAAATGGAAACCAACTTCGTCGATATCGCGGAGGAGCTGCGCACCGCGGCCGGCGAGCAGCTGCGCGACCAGGAGGAGCGCTGGCGGTTCGAGTGGCGCCAGGGCCTGATCCCGGACGAGCTGATGGCCGCGGCTGCGGGCATCCGCGACGCCCACCCCGGTGACAACGTGGTGATCGTGGTGGGGAGTTCCTCGCACGCCATGCACCGCATGGTCGGTTCGGTCGCCGTCAGCCTCGCCCGCCGCTCACCGGTGCCCCTCGTGGTCGTGCCCTAGGGCTCTCGGGTAGCCGCGTGCGGTGGCCCGGCGGTGGTGGACGTGGCGTTTCTGGTGTGCCTATCGTGGCCTGAGAAGGCGGCATCGCGCCCGCGATCCCCAGCAGCACTACCTGGGCAACCTTGCTCCGGACCCGCCAGCGGACTCGTGCAGCACGCTCCAAGTGAAGGGGCATATACCCATGTCATCTGCGGCCCAAGGCCGTCCAGCTCCCGGCGACCGGCGCTGGCTGGTCTTGGTCGTGGTGGCTATCGCCCAGCTGATGGTCGTCCTGGACTCCACGGTCGTGAACATCGCGCTGCCGTCGGCCCAGCGTTCGCTGGGGTTTCCGAACGGGGACCGGCAGTGGGTCGTAACGGCCTATGCGCTGGCCTTCGGCAGCCTCCTGCTGGTGGGCGGCCGGCTGGGCGACATGTACAGTCGCAAGCGGATCTTTATCATCGGCCTGGCCGGATTCGCCGTCTCCTCGGCCATCGGAGGGGCTGCCGTCTCGTTTGAGATGCTGGTGGCGGCTCGGACGCTGCAGGGCGCGTTCGGCGCCATCCTCGCGCCGTCCGCTCTTGGGACCCTGGTCAGCACCTTCCAGGACCCGCGCGAGCGGGGGCGGGCCTTCGGGGTCTTCGGCTCGGTCGCCGCCGGCGGCGGCGGCGTGGGCCTGATCCTCGGCGGGGTGCTCACCCAGTACCTGTCCTGGCGCTGGACGCTCTACGTCAATCTGGTCTTCGCCGCGATCGCCGTGGTCGGCGCCCTGGCGTACATGCACACCAGCCGGGTCGCCAGCCGGCCGCGGATGGACTGGCCCGGGGCCGTACTGGCGTGCTGCGGGCTTTTCCTCATCGTCTTCGGCTTCTCCCACGCCGAGACGGCGGGCTGGACGGCCGGGCTGACGATCGGCTCGCTGGTGCTCGGCGTGCTCCTGCTCGCCGCGTTCGTCGTCGCCGAGCGGCGCGGCAGTCACCCGCTGCTGCCGCTGCGCGTGATACTCGACCGCACCCGGGGCGGCTCCTACGTCGCGGTCGGCCTTTCGGGGATCGCGATCTTCGGCATCTTTCTGTTCCTCACGTACTACCTGCAGGAAGTCAAGGGATTTAGCCCTCTGACCAGCGGGCTGGCCTTCCTCCCGATGATCGGCTGCATCCTGCTCAGCTCCAATGTCTCCAGCATCGTCACCTTGCCCCGGCTCGGGCCGCGCGTCCTGATCACCACCGGCATGCTGCTGGGCACCGGCGCGATGACCTACCTCTCCCAGCTCACCGCGACCTCCAGCTACGCCGGCAGCGTGCTGCCTGCCCTGCTCATCCTGGGCCTGGGTTTCGGCATGATCTTCGCCCCGGCCATCAACACGGCCACGGCGGGCGTCCCGCGCCAGGACTCGGGCGTTGCCTCCGCGCTGGTCAACACCATGCAGCAGGTCGGCGGATCCATCGGGACGGCCGCGCTGAGCACCATCGCGCTGACCGTGACGGCCAGCTACCTCGCCGCGCACCACACGGGGCCGCTGGCCCTGCCGGTCGCGGCCACCCGCGGCTACACCGTGGCCTTCGCGGTGTCGGCCGGGATCTTCGGTCTGGGTGTGATCCTCGCGATCGTCCTGCTGCCATCCCGGCAGCGGCTTGTCGAGCTCAGGGCGGCCGCGGCCGCGGCCGAAGCTGCGCCCCGCGCCGCCGCGCCCGCGCCCGCCGCGGCGTCGGCCACCGACCTCGCGCCGCAGCTTGAGGCGCACGCGATTCACGCGATTCCGGTGGCCCTGCCCTGCTGCTCGCCGGTGATCAACCACGCTTCGCTCCCGGCGGGCAAGGCCGCCGGGTGATCGCGGCAGGCCGCATACCGCTGGCTCCGCAGAGGTAGCTCGCTACACCACAGCTGGTGGAGAGCACTTATTCGGATCGTGCAATATTCCCTGGTGCTCGTGACGCCGTGAGCAGCGGCACGTCGGTCACACTGGGCGGCGGCCTGGCCGCAGCGGACCTGGGCGATCGAGGG
>Ga0102924_1000846_pt1 | contig 36583 bp, 41 predicted proteins | sample PaiPotPPM11metaG_FD_80116 | JGI IMG/M metagenome (GOLD analysis project Ga0102924, IMG submission 80116) | Iron sulfur acid spring bacterial and archeal communities from Banff, Canada, to study Microbial Dark Matter (Phase II) - Paint Pots PPM... ...
AGTAGGTTGCTGCCCAAGCGCCAGGCAACGATCGCAACGGCAGATAATAGCGCGGCGACAACGGATTGATGTCCCGGCCATCGCGACCAGCGAGCGACCAGCATGACTAATATGGCGGCAACGAGGGCGCTCGCGACGATCAAGCTCGGATGAATCATGGCGAGACTTGAATACGATAGGCAGCGTAGGCCGCAAAAGAGCGAGCTCCCACAAACCCACGGCCGAATGACAGCAGGACATTATGGGTTTTGCCGATCGGCACGACATAGCCCACGTTGAATGCCGTTTCACCGCCGCTGCTCCCACTTTGTTGAGTGGAATGTATCACCTCAGCTCCTACTGTACTCTTATTAGGCAGTTCATACTGAAGCACCACGCCCGTAAACCACCAGCTACTGGCGGCGGCTCCGGACTTCGTCCACAATCCGCCGCCACCGCAGATCGTCCAGTGGCCGAAGCTCTTTTGAGCCCATAGCGGAAGGAACAATCGCGAGGCAGACACCCTAAGCTGCGCATTTCCGCTTGGAACAACGACTAACGGATAGAACGCGAGTTGCGGTCCATGCCGGGTTTCTTGCACAAAACGAATTTTCAGACCCAGCGTCACATCTCCCACTCCGTAAACGGATGCTCCGTTTTCCCGCGCAAAGCTCAATGGCGCATCGATGCTGAATTGCACGTTCCGAAATAAGCCGTAGTTTACTTCTACGAGCGGTATCGCACCCAATGTCTCATCGCCATCGCTTTCGTATTGTGCAGCCAAATAGAATTCATAGCTCCGATATCCGGTTGGTTCGGGATCATCGGTCTCAAAAGGTGGTCCAGCGAGACCGATTGCGGGGGCAAGGAGAGCGACAATCGCTAATGCACTAGAAACGATGGTGACAATCAATCCACGCGTGCGCATCTTTGATCCCCGACCTCCGCGACCAGCATACGCGCTCAACATGAACGAACGATGACGAAATTAGAGTGCAGCTAGCCGGATAAACACGGCCGATCAAGCCGGCGGCTGCCCCGCCTGCGACAAGGCCTGATCCCGCAGCTTTTCGGTCCCGCTTTACGGCCTCCAGTCTAGAAAACGGCGTCCCCACCGCTCCGTTGTGAGCTGCTCCGCCGCCCGTATTTGTTTTGCCTGTAAGGCTCTCATTTGGCAACGAACCGAGCTGTTTTGTGACATTCATCGTGACAAGCGATGGTTTTGCAACCTTGCGAGCAGGTCCGAAAAATCGTACGTGGCTCCGGATGTTGGACTCGAACCAACGGCCCGCTGATTAACAGTTAGCGACTGCATGATGACTCGAGACGATTCCTGAGCCTATCTGACGAGTTGCCACGCGCGTTCGCGCTCAAATATGACACAACTGAAGGCGCGTGACGGCTCGCGGATCGTCACGACCTCCTCGCGATTGGGGTCAGAATTGGGGTCAAGAGTGCACGCCCAGCGCCGCCAGGGAGCCCAACTTATCGCAGGCTTCGGTATAACGAGAGGAGCTACCACGTTACCTGAGCCTTGTCGAGCATGCTTGCGAGGTGCTCTACGGCAGCATTGTGCGCGCGATTGCGTTTGGTATAACGCCCTTCAACAGCATAAACCAAGCAATGCTCGCGATCAAACGGTTTTACGCTCATCTGCGTGAGCAACTCGCGCATTTGCTCGGCACTCGCCGGAACGAGCGTAATCCAGCCGACGTAATTGTAGCAGCGGGCACCTTGCATGAGCCGCAGCGTGGGCCAGTCCGCGGGTGCGACAAACGCGTACGCGGGCCGCCAAATCGGAACCAGCGCATGTAGGATCGCTTCGAGTTTTTCCATACTCGCGAGGCGCTGCAAGGTCTTGAGGCGCTGCGGCAGCTCGAGCCTCAGCCGATTCGCTGTGAGCCATAGGTACGGTCGGTCAACGCTGCCGGGGCGCGCCCAACAGTCTACCGACCAGTGGCCGGATGGCGATCGCAAGAATGGGGCGACGTACCAGTCCGCTAACAACTTGTCGACTTCGCCTAAAGCCGACAGCGTCGCCCGCAGGCGTGGCTCGATTTCGAAGGGCGGCCATGCGCCGGCAACGGTCCCTAAAACGACTGCATAGGGTGAGACAGGATACATCTTGCACCTATTCAACAAATGCACGGCCACGGCTTCGCGCAGCCGGGGATTACGCGCCGATGAGCGAAATACTGTGTTCATGGATGCGCTCTCGTACCGGGTTATTTTGGAGCCCGATCAAGATGATGGCGGCTTCAACGTCATCATCCCAGCGTTCCCAACCGCACACACTCAGGGGAATGACGTCGAAGATGCGTTGGGCAACGCACGCGAAGTCATTGCGCTTGAGCTTGGCTTCCTGCGTGACAAAAGTTTGCCGATTCCGCCGAGCGACGCCGAGAACGCCCGCGTGGAGCGCGTGACCGTCGTTTTACCGGCGGCCTAGCGCCACGAATGAGTCATGGGGAGCAAGCTTCCCGTCGTCGACGGGACCGATCTTGTGCGCGCTCTGGAGAGAGCCGGCTGGGTTAAGCATTCGCAGGTCGGCTCTCACGTCAAGATGACGCGCGGCGCAGCACATGTTTCCGTGCCGCTGCACAAGCCCGTGAAGCGCGGGACGCTCGCAAGCATCTTGCGTACAGTGGAGATGACCGCAGAGGATCTCCGCCGATTGTTATAGTCGGGCGCTGCTTTGCAAATATGCACTTGCCTCGGTTCGGCAGAGTGGTGGTCGGAGCGGTGGTCAGAAAAATGCCGTCGCGTAAGCGACGGCATTCTAATGGCTCCGGATGTTGGACTCGAACCAACGACCCGCTGATTAACAGGCAGTTCAAACCCTTCGGGAGCAGCTACCGCGTGACGACCCAGGACGATTACGGTCGTATTCCAGCGATTACGGTGTAGTGCACCACGCGATCGTGGTGCTAAAAGGTGGTGCTGAACCCTACGAAGTCCAAGGTGGCAGATGCAACGCCGCTCTTCCTGCGGGGCCCGCGACGTCGGGCGGCTGGTACTGAAGCAATTCTCGCCCTTGCAGAGCTTCCCCAAGTAGTCTATATTTGTAGTGCGACCCTGGACCGAGACACCAAGTTAAGCTGGGTTCTCCCAAGAAAGGGGAATCCATGGCTCGCATCCGTCGCTCCTTCACCAAAGAGTTCAAACTCGAGATCTTGCGCGAGGTCGATAGCGGTCTGTCGATCGCACAGGCCGCCCGCAAACATGAAGTTCATCCCGAAACGATCCGGCAATGGCGCACGCGCGAACGCAAGTATGGCGAGCGCGCATTCGCAGGGCATGGCAATTCGTACACGGACGAGGCGCGCATCGCCGAGCTAGAGCGCACCATCGGCCAGCTCACGGTTGAGAATCGCTTTTTAAAAAAGCTCAATGCCACGCTCAAGGAGCTGGAGCGCAAGCCAGACGGCAGGCGATAGTGCAAGCGATTCGGGCTGAGCGCGGCGGTGGGTTGTCGGTTGCACGCATGTGCGTCGTGACCGGCATTAGCCGAGCGGCGTTTTACCGCTGGCGAGAGGGGCGAACCGAAACCGACATGGCAATTCGGTCGGCGATGCACGGGATCGCGGCTGAACACCCCTGGTACGGCTACCGCCCCATGACGCGCGCCGTGCGCCGTTCCCTTGGAATCGCCGTCAACGAGAAGCGCATTCGCCGCCTCATGCGGCTCGATGGCCTTGTCGGTGCACGCAAAACGCTGCGGCGCTGGCTCTCGCCAAAGCATGGGTTTCCGCGATACCCGAATCTCAGCGCCGATTTCGTACCGACAGGGATCGACCAGCTGTGGGTCGCCGACCTGACCTACGTTCGGCTGCGATCGACATTTGTGTTTGTGGCGGTCATTCTCGACGCGTTCAGCCGACGCTGTATTGGTTGGTCGTTGATGACGCACTTGCGGGCCGAACTGCCGAACTGGTCATCGAGGCGCTGCAGATGGCGTTGCGACGTCGACGGCCGTTGCCTGGATTGATTCACCACTCGGATCAAGGCGTTCAGTACGCGTGCCACGAGTATGTCGAACTGCTCAGAGAGCGCGAGATCCGGCCCAGCATGAGTCGCGCCGGCGTGCCGTACGATAACGCGATCTGTGAAAGGTTTATGAAAACGCTGAAATACGAGGAGGTCTACGTGAAAGAATACGAGAGCGTGAGCGATGCTCGGCGTTCGATCGGGCATTTCATCGAGATCGTCTACAACCGCAAGCGATTGCATTCGGCCCTAGGCTACGTCCCGCCGGCAGAGTTCGAAGCAGCGCTTGCCGAACCACCTTTCACACCCATCCCAGCTTAACTAGCTGTTGCACAAACGGGTCGCACTACAGGCGACGCTCTGAGACGATGGTCTTTTTCAACCTCATCCAGGATGTCAAATACTGGCTTTCGGCGACGCAGGACGGCAACGATCGCGGACTTTACGATTACTATCTGTTAGGCCTTGGACAGCTATTTTCCGGTGTCGATGGGAAAGCATTAACGTTTCTCAACTTTTGCACGCAAATGGAGAACGATGAGGCCTTCAAATCCTATTGCAACAGATTATTATGGTACGTCAAAAGCTTCGCTGGAGAAGATTTCGCCGTAAAGCAGCTGGCGTCGAGTCGCGTCGCGCTGAATAACGTCACGCGTTTCTTAGAGCTGCAGCAAATCGTGGCTCCGAGCTGCATCAAATTTAACAATGAAATTCATGCAGCGAACGTGCGCCATGGTTGGAAGTTGCCTTCGGATCTGGAAGAGCGGATTATGCGCGAATATGGCCCTGTGGGTACTCGTACCGGCAGACCTTACTCTCCGTAAGGGCACCTTGCGCACGCGGCCAGAGTGCCAGCAGCCTTGCGAGGTTCAACGCACAGGTAACTCTCTTCAGGCATTTCCTTGCGGAGCACGGGACAATTGATCGCGGTATCAATCGGTGCGTTGGAGATGAGGCCCGAAACGATCGGCAATTTGATCTTGGCTTAACTATACGGATCGAACGCCACCTACGCGGGCGCACAGATACCGTCCGTTCGCCGCAACGTGCGACGTGCACAATGAGCCGCAAAAGAACTCAGAAAAATGCACGGCTACTAAAGCCCAGCGCTACCGACCAAGCAATCCTGCGCATCGTTACCCGAGCCGAAGAGGTTATCGTTTTGACGGCGAGACCACAACCAGGGAACACCGTACAGCGACGCCGGCGTACGGCGGCGGTTCGCTCGTGCGCCTCGGCGGGCGCAAGCGATTCTTGCTACCTCTCGGCGATAGTCACCGAAGCATACGCTGCTTCCCCGCACGATTCGGGAGCCCAAGCGACGCTATGAAGCAGGTCACTGCCAAACCGTGATTTCGTGGAAACTACGCTCAAGCCAGTTCAACAGCGTTTTGTAAAGAGGGGACGCTGCTCAGATCCGCGATGTTAATTACCCTGTCGAACAAATAGTGATACTCTTCGCAGCCATGCATGATTGCGACGAGTGACTTACCCCTTGTCCTCTCAACCAGCAAATGCATTGCAACATCCCTGCTTTGCCGATCCAAGTTTGCCAGCGGTTCGTCAATGACGTATAGATCTGCGTCTCGCGATAGCGCCAGCGCGAGCGCTAATTTTTGTTGTTGTCCGGATGAAAGCTCATCGGCAAATGCGCCGAGAACCGGCTCGTCTTGCAAACTAAATGCGGACAGCAAGTCTATATCGTTGACCAAGTATCGAACCCTTACGGGCGGGAATGAAATTGGTAAAGTGATTGAGCTGATGCGCTCGGGCAAGATAACGTCCCCGTGCGACGGAGATAGATACCCCGAAAGAATATTGGCGAGAGTCGTTTTGCCGGACCCGTTTGGCCCTACTATCACGACCTTTTCTCCTGCGGATAGCTGTAGAGACATGCCCTTAAATACCGTCGCATCATTGTACGAAAACCGAATAGCCTTGACTGACGGCGCTTCTCCCTTAACGTGATATACGAATCGAGAAGTGGCGAGAAAGGACGCGATACGGTTGGTGATGACACCAAGCCTTTGAAAGTCGGGCATTTGATTCAAAAGCTGCATCAATGTTGTGACCGCACGCCAAAACGTGTTTACAAATGCAAGATAGCCTCCGAATGTGAGAGCTCCTCGCAGAACGAATAATGCTCCTACGAACATCGAAAAGAAATCAGATATGACCATTGTGGAGTCATTTAGGGCTTGGAATCCTCTGGCGATTTTGTATCGGCGGTAACTCGTGCGAAGATAGTCACCTAGGCGACTGTCAAACACATCGACAGTCGGCGACACTAATTGAAAGCCATTCACTATTCGGAACGCTCCAAGCGCTTTTGTAAGAACCGAGAGGACCGCCCCTTGTTGTTCACGTTCTAGCGAGGTTAGCGCTTTGATCTTTTTGCCCAACAGACCGCTGGCAGCCGCCGAGAACGGTATGAGGGCTGCCAAGATCAGGAAAGCCTTCCACGACAGATACAGCAGCACAGCCGATGAGGCAATCAGAAGCACCGTTTGATTGGTCGCGACTTGAATCAGTCGTATTATCGGAACGAGTCCGTCCTGAACATCGCCATAAATACGGTTGATGAAGTAACCGTGACCATTTAGAAGTACACTCTGGTACTCTTTGGAATAGTACGCCTCGAGCATTCGCCGACTCGTGATCTTGACGATCCGATTTTCAAACGATCTTCCCCATATACCGGTGCCATAGCTGATGATGTTGACTACAAGGCCAAATGCCACGTAGGCGCCCGCGAACAATAAGAATCTGCTGAAGTTACTACGGAAAACCCCTTCATCGAAGATCGATTTGATCAAAAGAGGCTGTGCAACGCCCTCACCCGCCGCCACAAGTGATAACACCAGGAGAATGCCGAGATATTCGAGCCTAGAACCCTTCACTAGAGCAAAGAAGCCCTTTAATGAGTGCTGTGCGCTCTGATCCGCTGCCATCATGAAGACGCGTACCTTGCCGTTTAAACCAGGTGCTTGCTAGACAACGAAATGAATGTAGTGCCTGCGCACGGCGAATCGCGCACTGCTCTAGTTGCGAATACGCTGTCGAGGCGTCTCCCAAAAACTGGAGCGCTGGATGCAATCGCCCGCGCCGTAAAACTCATGAGCGATTGTTCTCCGCTCGAGGGCCAGCATCGCGTAGTCATTCGTTGCCGTCAACTCACAGCCACTGCCGCGCGACGCTGTGATTCACCGTTCCTGCCCGGATGGAAGGAGCTCAAATTCCCCACGGGTATCTCGTCGAGCATAAAGTCGCTCTCATCGAAATGAGCGAATCGGTGCAGCGCACGCAATGTACCGGCGGTCCCCGTCGCGTAGTCACACGAAACTCTCAATAACCCATCGCCAGGTGTTGCGGTCCCGCGCCCCAGCCGGATTAGATATAGATCTCGGATGCCGGCAACGGGCCGCTGCGCCATCTCAAGGTATCTGCGGTCACTTGAAAATATGAACGCATCCGTAAGGACGTCAACGAAGCTTCCCAGCCCATAGAGCAGCCCAGCGAAAGTAGCATACTTCCGCCACGCATCTGACAGAATCGCTTCCATGCCGTCCGATATCCCGTATCGGAGGGCGACTTTCGCAATACCTGCGCTGCCCTCTTCAAGATACGGTTCATGGGTCGGATCGCCAGGAGCGCGAGGAAAGGAACAGACGCCATTTTCGATCTCAACGGCATGAGACAGATCGAATTCCAACGCGCGCCTGCCGTGCGACAGAAGATTTTCATTTTCATTGAGCTGGAAGAGGCGCAGCAAGAACAACGCTACCCCGCTCTGGCCGTACCCATAACCCAGATGCACGACGTTGTCACTTTCCCAATAGATGCCACGGTCATCTTCGCGTACAGTTTCAAGTAGTGAGTCGGCCAAATCGTTCGCGAGTGTGAGATACTGCGATCTCTTTGTGCGCAGATAGAAGTACAGGTTTGCCATTCCTATCCCCGCCATTCCGTACAACTGCGAATGATGGCGCTTCAGCAAGCTACTGCGGTTCGCAATGGACATGAACTCCTGCGCACGATCGCGGAGACCCAGCTCCCAAAGACACCATGCAACGCCAGATGCACCTGTTAAGAGCCCGGGAGGCAACTCGTGTGTATTACAATCGTCTAGCGTTTTTTCCAGCCACTCATATGCAACTTTCGGTATTTCAAAGCCGCACTTCTTAAGAGCGTAAAGTACCCCGCACGCCCCGAAACCAAGGCTTAGGTTATTCGTCCGGTACAGAAACGGGTCTGCGGGGAAGAGGGCGTCCTCAACGCCAGTCCCTATATTCGCCAGAAGAAAGTTAGCGAGCTCTTGACAAATGATTTCACACGAACCGGAACTAGTTTCTTCGCTATAGTGTGGAGCGACCAGCCGAGCTGGCCGATCCAACAGCTCAAACGCGCTTTCAGAAGTCACTGTACCTTTTGACAATCCGCTGACGATGTTAGCGACCTGGGTATGGGACCAACCGACATCGTCGACGAGCGTGCGAAAAACCGTCTCATAAAGATCATCTCTCAGCGACGCGAGAGCCGCGATAGGAAACAAACTATACAGCATCACCGCCGCTAGAGCATAATAATCATCCGTGAAATCTTTGATGCTCCCGCGTGTCTTGCGCGGGTCTCTGAACCCAGGCGTGAAAAGATTCGTGGGCCGATCTACGCCGACTCTGAACGATCCCTCGAAGTCGATCAGCCGCACCTTATAGGTGGCCGGATCTATTATGAAGTTAGTCGCGGAGAGATCCCCAAAGACTACGCCATGCGCATGGATTGTGCTCAATACCTGAAAGAAGCTCTGGAACGTCTTGGTGAAAATCTCGTAGAATCGACTGCTGTCCTCAAGTGAGGGTCTTACGAGCATAAGCGGGCTTTTCGTAAGCATGAGCTCTCGGATGTCAACCCCATCCATGAATTCCTCGACGAGGAAGAAATGCTCCAAGTCATAAAACGCGTCCAGCGGCCTGGGTGCAATGTCGGCTTCTTTAAGTAACTCAAGAATCGCGTGCTCTTTCTTTAATCGCGTGATCGCGTCACTTGTTTGATCGATTGCTGTGTTTGCTCTTGCCTCCTTTACGACGACCTGATTACCTGAATCGCGGTCCTCTGCTACGTAGACACCGCCAGAATTGGAAAAAGCCAAAGCGCGTTTGACGACATACTTGCCGGCTTTGAGCGTCGTCTCTCCTTGGCTTTGCGATTCATCAGTGGCGAAGGGATCGTGCGCCCAGGGCGGAGGCGCGAAATAGGGTGTTCGGATATCTGGTATCGTGTCTCCACCCGGCGAGATGAGCACAGGGATCTTTTCGCCGGTCAGTTCGAGCCGGCTGTTTTGGCGGATGCCTCCAAAACGGTAGTACAATACGGCGCAATCTTTGTACCGTTTGTCAGAGAGAATGTAAGGGCCGACTTCCGAGCGCAACATCGGATAGAGGGCTTGGAGCAGCTTCTTAAAGCATGGCAGATTCTTAGGATAGATCGTGATGAATTTGCCTGACCCGCCCCGAGACCACGCCTTCGAGCTCATCATGGACAGGATCTTGGCGTCGAGCGCGAATTTAAATGGCACTTTATTGGCAAGAGCTATCGACGCGACTTTGCTCAATATCGCTTGGCTATTTTCAGGAGTCGCCGAGACGTGAATCTTCCAACCTTGTACCGGAAGATCGAAGCGTTCGGGGTGGACATGATACCAGACGCCGTCCCGCGTGATTTGCCAGTCCTTCGCAAACGCGGTTATCAGCTCTTCGACAAGCGCCTTGAATTCGTACGAGGCTTGGTAGCGGCTCTCAAAAGGTTCGTAGAACAGCCCTTCATTGAGTATGTAGAAAAATTTATCTACATGACGCGCATCTCTGAGGTGCATCCGACTCCTTTACAGCGCACCTTGCCGGCAATAATAGCTTTAGGGAACAAGTCGGCAAGGCGACGCCGACTGCGTCGCGACCCTTGTTCCCTAAAGGTCAAGAAGCCGTCCTCAACGCGCCTGGGTAAAGCACGTTGAAAACGGCCCTCCGTTAACTACAGATCGAGACCACCAGTGGTGTTGCAACAGTTGCTAAAACTGCTGGTGCAGCTTCCCGCCGCTATCGACGAGCTTTCAGGCACCTGTAATTTTTGGAGATCAAGAATCCGAGACATTTGAGTCACCTCCAGTTTGATCTTGAATTGCTAACCTGGCGCGATCGAAGAAGTCTTCGGGGTTCCGAGCTACGCCACGGGTCGGGTTGAAGCGAGCCTCGTCCGCACGTCAGGATCCCCTCGACCCGTGGTGTCGTAGCTGTAAGAGCTACTTGTCACGTCCGCGGCCGTCGCAGAACGTATTGCAGTGGCACGGAACCCCTGAAGTGTCAGAAAACGCACGAGGACTTCATTTCACCTTCCTCTCTAAGTATACGGCAATCGTGCGTGATCCGACTAGGCAAATTTTGGCTGATTTTATTCAAACTTTGACCGCTGGTTGGTCCAGTGAAACATTTAAGTAAATCCCGTCGTAAACATATGGTCGTGATAGCATTCGCAACCGAATTCGCCTGTGGCAGAGCACTTTTCGCCGCATCCTTGCTCGGCAGAGCGAGCGCGATTGCCGCCAGCGCCGGGCTCTTTTTGGTATGCATGGCGCCTGCGAGCGCGCAAGGAAGTCCGCCAATTTTTGCCCCCAATATCGCGGTTCCGAGAATTACACGGGCGCCCGAAATCAACGGAGATCTTTCTGGCGCGGTCTGGAAACAGGCGGCCAAGGTACTGCTTGGCTACAATTTGCGCAGCCATGCGCAAGCTGAAGAGCAGACCACCACCTACATCATGACCGATGGGACGTTTCTCTACGTTGGCTTCGACGCGAGGCAGATGCGTTCAATTCAAGCCACGCAACACACTAATGATGTTGGCTTCGGCACAGACGACCAAGTGGCCGTCTATCTTTGGCCGGATGCCGGTGACGGCTTCAGCTATGCGTTCTACTCGAACCCCATCGGCACGCGCTATCAGTTTTCAACGGAGAACACCGCATACGCTCCGACATGGTGGTCAGCTGGGAGGATCCAATCGGACGGCTATACGGTAACGATGAAGATCCCGCTCGCCGTCATACGCGGCGGCACGGCCAAGCCGTGGCGCGTGCAGTTCGCGCGGCAGAACCCCCATACGCTCGACGATTTTGTCTGGGCTTTCGGCAGCGCGGAGCAGCAAGGCGCGGAACAAGATGTCCGGTATTCTGGATATCTGAGCGGTATGCCGGTACGCCAAGCCGCAACTCGTCCCAGACCACGCGTTGAAGTCTACGGGCTGGGTGACCTCGCGGCGAGGACAATTGGGGGCCCGACCTCGCGCGCCGGCGTCGATCTATCGATCCCGATCACGCCAACGGCCTCCTTTATTGCGACGATTCATCCAGACTATTCCAATGTCGAGCTCGACCAGCAGACGATCGCGCCTACGGCGTACCGACGGTTATACAGCGAAGTTCGCCCTTTCTTCACGCAGGGAGCAAATTTCTATAATGGCGTCGTAAGCACCGCTGGTCCCGCCATTCAAGAATTGTACACGCCCTCGATTCCAACGCCGCGCGACGGATACGCCCTCGAGGGCACTCAAGGCCAGTTGAATTTTGCGACGTTCGACGCCGTGGGCAACGGCAGAACCGATTCCGCGCAAGCTTTGACGGTCCATACGGCCGACCTAAAATACAATTTCACGATGAACCGAATTGCCGTTAACATGCCAGGGTTCAAGGACGACACTGCGGTGTACGGCCTGAGTCATGATAGCAACAAAGGCCTGCTGGAATATGTAAACTACGGTGAGGAGAATGGCACTCTCGTAACCGACCCGACTCAAGCGACACGTTTCGATATCGGTCTTGGCGCGTACGACAAGTCCACTTTATTTGGGGTAGCTTTGCGCAGGGCCGGCACGCAGTACGATCCCTTTGATGGCTACGTGCAACATCCGGGCATTGCCGGTTGGAGTGCCGATGCGAGCAAGACATGGTACCTCAACTCTAAGGCACGGATCCCGCGAGTCGTTTTCGCTGGCTCGATCGATGCGTATCGCGACACGGTTTCGGGCATCCCCAATCAAGCCGACACACAGCTTGCGCTGGGCTGGGACATGCAGAATATCCTCGGTACCAAGAAACTGTGGCACGCATACATCAGCACCGGCTCATCTTATCTGCGGCTGCCCAACGGTGTCTTCGCGCCAATCAATCAAAACGGCGCCTGGCTCGCGTACAACTACCGCACCGAGACGCCAAGCTATCTCTACTATTACACTGGACGGTTCGGAGTTGGGCGATTGGACTCATGGACGCGCATCACCAACTGGAAAATCGGCGGCCGCGCGCTTTTGACCCTTGAAGCCGACGATACGATTCACCGTCTCGATTCGGGTGCGCGAAACGTCCAGTGGCTTGAACGCGCGAGCATCGCGTATCAAAGCGGCCCGAATGCTTCGCTCGCAATCGGCGTGCGAAGAATCATCGGGACAGCGCCGGAGTTATACGGTCCGTCGCCGTTTCAAAGCGCTTGGAATGTCTCGCTCGCCTACCATCAACGCCTGCCACACGACGAGCTGTATTTTGTATATGGTGATGCCTCCGCGTTCTCGACCGTTCCTCAACTGATCCTCAAAGTGATTCACTACTTTGGTGCCGAAAAGGGCACCTAAGCGAAATACAACATTGATATTATGATGATCGCCGCTGATTACTCACACGCCGTCGCCTATCTAGATCGTACCCGGCTTCCAGCGTATGTGTACTTCGCCGAGCAGGCATCGGCGCAGGGCGTCTCTCGCGAACAAGATTCACAGCAACGCATCTACGTGCGCACCTCGGATGGAGCCGTCATCGCCGGCGAAGCGCCAGGAGGCGCGGATGTCCTCCACTCAAGGAATGTCAACGGCGCCAATCCGTTCGGCAAGCGCTCGTTCTTCAAGCCGAGCTGCTATATCCCGAAGAGCGAGAGTCTAGCGACCTGGGACGGCCAAGAGGCGCTGCGTTTTGAGTTACAACCCGCATGCAAAGATAGCGGGGGCGCCTCTGAACTTTACGCCGACCCGCGAATCTTTCGTCCTATCGCGATCAGTGGCCTTATCAACACCGACTCTAATATTGGCGTTGCGATTGAGATGCGGTACACCACGATCGGGCAATATACCGTGCCTTCTAGCATGCGGGTACACGTAATAGGGCACAGCTGGCTCTTTTGGGTGCGCGAACGCGCGCAAGTGGACTATACGGACTACAAATTCTATCAAAGCCTGGACTTCGCTCGTCGACAAGCCTCGAAGCCGTAACCCCGTTTAGCTTCTGACAGCCCGCCAGGATAGTGCTTGCTTTAGAACACGCTCAGTTGATGCGCTGCTCAGCGATCGTTGTGATACCGATCCGGCGCGAGCGGCAATCACGCGACGATCGTAAGTGTCATATCCGAAAGGCCGCGGCCCGATTTCAAACCAAGAGCGATGCCCTCAACGCAAACTGGGTAAAGCATGCGTTGAAAACGGTCCGCCTGAATTACAGATCTAAACCGCTAGTAGTGTTGCAGCAGTCGGTAAAACTGCTCGTGCAGCTCCCTGCCGCTACCGACGAACTTTCAGGCACTTGTATCTTTTGGAGATCAAGAGTCCGAGACATCTGAGTCACCTCCAGGCTGAGCCTGAAATTGCTAACCTTCCGTCTCTAAATATGCGGCACTTTAGCGTGATCCGACTAGGCGAAACTTGGCCGATTTTATTCAAACTTTGGCTGCTCACCGGTCCGGCGACATCTAAGAACGCGAAAGCGTTCTAGAAGCCAATGAGCTTTTTTTGGGACGGACTCAAACAGTGGATGGCACCTCTGAAGCGACATCTCTCGGCAATAAGCCGTTGTGTTTTAGCAGAATCTTGCGATATGTGGAAGGAGCAACTCCGAGCCTCCTACGAAATGCCCTTCCGAAATTCGTTAGACTAACGAATCCAACCGCAAGGGCGATCTCCGTCAAAGACTGATCTGAATGAAGCATCCCTTCAATCGCTCGGCTTAACCGCAGCGATTCGACGAATTCGCGAAAAGTGACTCCGGTTCGTCTTCTGAACACCTTCGAAAAGGCCGTTTGTTCGAGACAGGCGACGGACGCAACTTCCTGTTCACTTATTCTTTCTGCCAGATGTTTCTCAAGGAACAGCACCGCTCTTCGGATTGCTTCAAAATACTCAATCCTTTCCCAAACGACGGGCAGAATGAGAGAATCTTGCGCGACGAGTTTTGAGCCGTGGACGCTCACACCACACCTCGTAAGGGTAACTTTAAAGAAAGTAGAAACGAGGGCCGATAGCCGTAATTGGCTATTACTTTTTGACTCGCCTGCCGCAAGCCGTCGTCACTCGGAGCGCATGCGAGGAAGCGCTTGGCAAGTTCGGATCAAGTGCAGACACACTAGGCTGTTAACTCGATGTGTGCGCCATCATTAGTTCCGTTCGTGCATGTTCCACTTTACACGATGAATCGGTACCGCGCCTTATGGGTCGGCACGGTGCACGCGAAGCCAGAGAACAAATCCGCCGCCCACACCCGATATGCGGTGACATGCGCTGGGAAAAGGTGGCCGGCGGGAGCCGTGAGTTTCCGGGCGTAGAGCCCTGCAAGGAGACTCGCCATGAAAAAGAGTCGCTTCACCGAGGCGCAGATCGTCGGCATTCTCAAAGAGCTTGATGGCGGAACGCCGGCGACGGAGCTGGCGCGCAAGCACGGCGTTCACGCGAATACGATTCGCATGTGGCGCGACCGGTACGGAGGCTTAGAAACCAGCGATCTCGTTCGCTTGAAGCAACTTGAGGCCGAAAATTCGCAGATGGAGCGCATCATCGCCCGCCAAACCCTCGAGATCCACGCCATGAAGAATCTCATCTCAAAAAACGGCTGGGGCCTTCAGCGCGAAAAGAAGCGGTGAAGGCCATGCAGACCGAGGGACTTTCGCAACGGCAAGCGTGTGAGCTGGTCCGCTGCCCGCGCAAGACCGCGCAGTACCGCTCGCGCAAACCGCCCGAAGATCCGCTGCTGGTTGAACGCATCAAGGCGATCGCGGAGCGCTGGCCGCGCTTCGGGTATCGCCGCTTGATGATCATGCTGCGCCGAGAAGGCGCCCAACTTACGTGGTGGCGTTTTCGCCGGCTCTATCGGGCGCTCGAATTGAAAGTGCGGCCGCGGCGCAAGCGGCATGTGCGCTACATTCGCGGTGCTGCGGTGGCACCCGCATCGCACACGAATCAGCGCTGGTCCGTCGATTTCATTCATGACCGCCTCAATCTGGGGCGGCCGATTCGAGCGATGGTGGTCGTCGATGATTTTACGCGAGAATGTTTAGCCATCGAGGTGGCGTTTTCGTTCGGCAGCCGCGACGTCATCCGCACTCTGGAGGGAATCGCTATGGAACGAGGATTCGCACAATCGATGCGTTTCGATCGCGGCAGTGAGTTTACCAGTCGCGCGATGCTGCAGTGGAGCGCCGAACGAAACGTTCTCATGCAGTTCAGCGATCCGGGGAAACCAACGCAAAACGCGCATGTCGAGTCTCTCAATGGCCGCATTCGCGACGAACTGCTGAACCTGCATGGCTTTGCAAATCTCTTCGACGCGCGTGGGGCAGCTCCACAGTCCGAATTCAACCAACTCTCACAGGTATCCGCGGCGTAACTTCCCAGCGCATGTCAACACCCCAATAGAACCCCGGCGACTTGCCTTCGTATCCCCGCTCTGACACCCTGCCCAGGGGCTCCCCGCGTCGGTTTAGATCGCCACGCTGTCCGGGGGCACGGCGGCACCCAAGCTTAAGCGGGTTTGAACTCTACGGGCAACAGGATTTGCGGTATTGTAACAGTCTCTTGAATGCTCGTTCAAGCGCTTGATATACAGTCCCCGGGCCCTTAGATAGGGCCAATCCCCCACGGACCGCGCTGGCACACGAGCTGAAACGGCATTCATCGGGTTCGCTGGGGCGAATTACTCATCGCTTGCGCGCCGAACGCCGAGGCCGCCGCTCCGCCCCTGGAAGCAGATCGTGGATTGAGACGTCAAGCGCCCGTGCTATAGCATGAAGGGTGTGTAGCGTTGGATTGGCCCGGCCGGTCTCAATTTGATAATAGTGGCGGACGCTGAGATCGGCCTCGTGAGCGACGTCTTCCTGGCTAAGTCGCCGCGCCTCGCGGCAAGCCCGTACCGCACGACCAACCTCATTCGCAAGAGTCTCTAAGGGTGTCCTCGTCACGACTCGATTGTCCGGCGGATCAGGATGTTTAGACCAGGAGATATATCTCTAGTTTTCTGTCTCCTAATCCGGTACAATAGATCATAGCGAAGGACTCTTGGAGGAACCCCATGTTGTGTCTGAGTTCATGTACCTACTGCGACAGCCATTGTAAACATCAAAGCGGACACTGGGGCTCGGACACGTGCAATAACGGCCACAACTGGTATTAGATCGAATGACGCATTTGGCTTCAAGCTCATCCCGCTTGTCCGGACCACCTAGCGCAAACGTGCCGCTTAGAGAACACGTGAAGCGCTCGATGCCCGGGGGCAAGCAGCGGTCATTACGATTGCTGAAGCTGCTGCCTTGTTGGATTTTGGTGGCTTGCGCTTTGGCTGCCTGCGGCGGCGGTGGTGGTGGCAGCTCGGGCGGCGGCTATGTACCCAGCACGCCAGTGTCGTCCGTGACGACTCCGCCGACCTCGACGTTCACGCTCACCGGTGCCGTCAACACGACTGGTGCCGCGTGCGACGGCGTTACGGCTAATTGCGCGTCGACGGGCTCCGCCTCTGGGTTCAACGTCGTACTCGGCAGTATTCCCACGGCCGGTAACGGCGGATCTCCGATCGCGCCACTCTACACGGCGACGACCGACTCTAGCGGCCACTTCTCGCTGACGTCGGTTCCCACCGGCACGTACGAGATTCAGATCGGTAAAGACGCTACTTTTGCGACTCTGCACGCCAAGGTCATCGTAACCTCGGCGGCCAGTCTTACCTATGCGGTTTCGGCCCTTGGCGTCGGCGAGCAGAGTTGGTTTACGTCGATCAACGCCTACCGAAGCCAGAACGGTGTCGTGGCGATCGGGGCAGACGAGTACGCAATGGAAGCCGCTCGCGCTTACGCGGAATATCTCTTGGCTAATAGCGGGCCCGGCGGAACGGTTTGCAATCCGACGTGCGTAAACTATCCACAATTCGCGCAGCAGTACCAAACCTCCGGAGGACTCTTCGCTTATAGTGACACGTACCGCGCTGCGCTGATTGAAAGCGACTGCTCTGCTTTTGCGGAGCAAGATTCGAACCAAGGACCGATGCTGAAGACCGCCACGGCGCGTTTCGGCGGCTATGGTTTCCGGGGTTCTGGCGTTTTGGCCGCTGGCGATTGCGCGTTCTCGATCGTGAGCAACTGAAAAGCTCACGCGTTCGCCTCGCTCCTTAGTAATGCGCTGGAACCAATCTGAGCGTGATGTGCAATGCGACGTCACGCGTCGTCAAGCGCAAATTGTAAACCTAATTCTTGCTGGATATGGGAGCGACGCAATTGCGCAATCGTTGGGAATAGCGCGCCAAACCCTTCAAAATCATATGAGGCCACTTTTTCGAACGTTTGGAGTACGCAGTCGCGCGGAGCTGATTATCGCCGTCCTGAAATTGCAGAACGTCAAGCTCGGCATAATCATCCCAGCCAAGCAAGGTAAGCAAATCTTAAAGGCCGAGGCGGGGCGGTTTTAGGCCGCCCGTAGCTGACTCGGACAACTTGTCGTTCTCTATTTTTAGTTCAGTCGACCGTTTGTAGTTGTAGTCGTCCATGCGCTGCTCATAGACTTCACCCTCTCGTTCTCTGTGGAGCCATCTCCCAAAGTTCTCCGGAGCGTGCCGCTGCAAGATCCGCTCTGCTTCGCGCTGCCAGTCGCTCATGTGCTGCCGTTCCCAACCGGCTCCGAACTTCGCCGCGTAATGCTGACGCAGCCGCTCAGTCTCCAATAGGCCCGCCTTAAACCGCACTTGCATCTCACGTTCATACTCTTCCCTGACCGGGTCGTCTGGGGCCGCATGCCGCAACTCGGCGCCCCCGTATTTTCGAACCTCGTCCATCGTATGGTAGGTCGTGCTCTTGAGCTCGATTCGATGCGCAAGATGATGCGCGAGGCCGTCAAGATCGCCAAAATCTTCACGGCTAACAATAAGCTTCGCAACGCTATGGCCACGCGAGAGGGCGACAAATGCATTCGCCGCGTTTGCCGAAGGGTCGAGCGTCGCAACACTGGCCGCCGGGGAGGCCCCCTGCACGGAGTGCGTCGTGATCCCGTAACCCCAGTCAAAGTCTTTGTACTTGCGGGGATCAAAGTGCACCCGCTCACCCCTGTCGAGATCCACGACGAGCCGGTAGCGCTGGTGCGACACGACGGTTCCTAGTTCGCCGTTTGTCACCTTGGCCGCAAAACCGCGTTCAGTTCGAAAGAGCTCGTATTCCTCGTTACGACGAAATACAATCCGATCGCGGACTGTAAACTGCCGCATGCCGTAGATCGTCCTGTAGCTATGGCCTTCATGCACGACTCCATCGGGGCCGGTCCGTACACAGCCGCGCAATGTTCGAACGGCTTGGCTCATGTGCCGCGCGCCATCGCGCGTGGGTGCAATCAAACGGGCATCATGGGCACCGAACCGTTTCAAGTTTTCGAGATGGAGTCGAGCCGCGCGAAGGATGAGATCGTCTCGATCCTCCGCCCACTCAATGACTCCGTGCGCCTCAAGCTCGGATAGTGCCGCGCGAATTCCATCCTCATCGCCCTGTTCGAATGCTTCACCGAGCCTGCGAAGCGAGCCGCGCATCCATTCAAGCGCGTCGCGCTGGCGCCGAATGTCGCCCATCTCCTCGTACGTTCCGTTCGCTTTGCCGACCTCATGAAGAATTCGAAAGGGATTTCCGGCCTCAATCGGTTGCAATTGTTTCGTGTCGCCGACCGTCAGCACGGTGCAGTTGCGTTCGCGCGCCAAGCCAAGAATGTAGCGCATGGAGCGATCGCCGACCATTCCGCTCTCGTCCACGGCGACGAAGCCTCCCTCTGGAATCACCCGCTGGCTCATGCGCTCCAAAATCGCCGCCCGGGCAGAGTTATATGACTTGATCCCAGAGGCCCCAAAGAGTTTTTCGGCGGCACCCTGTGCTGTCGTCAGGCCAACAATCTCACGCTTGCCAGCCGCAGCATAGCGTCGCACGACGTCCATGATCTCAGTCTTGCCGCTCCCCGGGTTACCCTGTATCACGCTAAGCTTTCGCTCAAGGTGGGAGATCGCGCGCCGCTGCTCCTCCGAAAGCGTGAAGCCGCGCGCCGCCTCCGCCTCGTCAATGCAGCGTGCAAGCAGCTCAGGATCATATCGCTCGTCGGTCGCTTGAGCCAGATGGTCGGCGTCCGCATGAAGCTCTCGCTCCATATTCCGGACCTGCCGCGTTGTAAAAATCGCATACGGCGTGTCCAGCGACCCCTCAAGAGCGATAACATCGGCGTGCCGCAGTATTGCTTGCGAAACATCTTCGAGGTCATCATAGTCGCTGACTCTGTGTAGCAGATGCCGGTGCAAGGTTTCGCGAGTAAATATCGCTCGGGTGCAAGTGATCTCACGTAACACCAGGGCCGGGTTCCGCTCTACGTTCTTGAGATAGGCCTCCTGCGCGTGCGCGAAGTCGAGGTATGCGCCGAGCTCCTTTTCGATGGCACGCTGATCTAGCCCGACTGCCTCAAAGGAAACGACTTTGTCTTCATGTTCTAGCGACAGACCCAGGAATATATCGTCACCAACGCGGGTCCCATACTTGGCGGCGATCAGGTGGAGATCGACCCAGTTATGCTCGCAATTCTCATCGGATAAGTATTCAAGGAGCCTCGGCGCAACCGAACGGTCTGCGTATTCTTCGAAGGTCTTCTCATACTGCGCGTACTGGTCAGGCGAATGCCGTTGGAGTCTTTCTAGTGACTCCTCGGCCAGCTTTTGCCGATGTTTGATACGCTCGGGCCTGGTGCTCTTTTCGATGCGCTCCAATCCTGGCTCGCCGCGTATCACATAGTTGCCGAATTCGTGATAGAGACCGAGCTCAATCTCGACCTCACGTGTGTGGCGGTGGAGGCGATCGATTTCGTAGTGGCGGTCCACCGGACGCAGTGTCACCGGATCGGCCATAAGGATCGCACAGTGGACGTGAGGCGCTGGTTGATCGCGGTGCACGGCGAGCACGCCGGCGGTTAGCCAACCTTTTCTTTTCAAGACGCGCCGCGCGGTCTCGATCATTTTCTCGTCGCTTATGCCGGGGTCATGAGCGAACGAAAACACGATGTGCCCGAAGCGTTCGAATGAGCGGGAGGCCTGCGCTAGCGCCTGCAACTCAAGACCTGCCGTCGCTAGGCTCGTCACGCCAAAGGCGTATAAGGATGAGGCTCGCTTCCCCTCGCCCGCCGAGGGCGACCACACAACACCGGCGCCGCGGTCGGCGCGCCCCTCGCCTTCCGCGAGCAACTCGGAGTGAGCGCTCGTCTGAGATCCTTTGGCGCCGATCTTGCGCCCGAGGACATAGTCCACAAGCGTGATTCCGGACCCGCCGCCGTCGGGTGACTCGCATTTTTTTACTATTGGCATCGCTAATGCTCCACTCCACGCGCTGTGTAATCGGGAGCGCCCTGCTCTTTAATTTCTTTGCGTACGGAAGCCAATACCGACGTATAAACGACGCGACAATCGCCGGCCAGCTGTCGCATATCGCGACTTAAGGCGCGCGTGTCGACGCCCTCGCGACGAAGGTCGGTGATAAGCAAGTCCAGCGCCCGGACCGCCCGCGCGCTAATGGCGGCCAACGGCGCAAGCGCCTCGGCGATTTGGGAGTACACGGCCGGCAATCCGACCGCGCCATCGCTCAAACGGATGTCCGCAAGGGCGTCCAAAGAGCAATTCATGCGCGCCGCGTCGCTCTTGAGCGTCTCGTAGGTCGCCGGCAAAATCCGAAACGTCCGCCGCTTGAGCGAACGGCGCGTAGGGGCGTTCGGGTTGCGTTTGTGCTTCTCCAAACCCGCTTTGCCTTGTGCCGTGAATCCGGTTTTCATCGCGTCTCAGCACGGTACCAGCTGGCATAGGAGGCGGCAAGGGACGCACGCCCATTTAATTTGGACTTCGGCACGATACCGTATCGGGACGTGGGGCGTCCCGCTGGGCAGATCGCTCGAACAATAGTGCATGTTCCCAAGGCACGAATATCACCGCGCAGCGCGTTGTGCTTGCACGTACATCCCGCCTCAAATTTTTTAGCGCAATCAGCGAACGAAGCGGTTCAGAATATGCAACATAACGCCCAATGGAAACAAGCTATTCGCACGTATGGAGTACGGCGATGCGCGGGTTTTGGCATGCCGTTATGCGAAAATAAGGAACCTGCATATGAAAGGCGACCAGCCGCGCAGCGCGATCGAGAGGCTTGCGTTAGATCCGCCCAAGCGCCGTGCAAGAATTACTCAATCCTATACGCGCGCGTTGGCCACGGCGATCACCGAGTTGCGGGCACTGATCGAGGCTGGCTGGCGCGCGAACGCGCTAGCCTATGAGCTACGGGCGCGCGGCATTCCGGTGGCCCCGGCCACGGTACGAGCAGCGCTCTACATTCACGCCTCGAGTCAAGGCACAGTATGCGACGCTCAGCGCGCCTGCAATGAGAAAGCCAGCTCTGTCTTGCGCGAGATTGCGCGGCTACGGGCGCCGCTCCGCTACGCGAAACCCGACGAGCTACGCGCCCTAAAAACTGAGCTCCGCGCCCTCACTCGGAAGGGCGTTAGCCGTCAAGAGATCGTGGCCGCGCTGCGTAAAGATGGCCTCAACACAACAGAGGGCCGACTTCGCGAAGCGCTCTACCGTGCGCCTAGAACCAAACCAAAACAGGATGCCGTGCTCGCGCGCTCCGAAAGCGAAGCCGCGACCAAAACGTTGGGCGACGAGGTTCACGGCTCGGTCAGAATCGAGCAGTCCACGCCGGCGAAACCAGTGCTCGGCGCAAGGCAGCAGATTTCGCTTTTTGACTGACCTGAACCCAACGCGCGCCAAGTCCATTTAGCGATGCTGCACGGTCCCAGCGAGGATGCCGCATTGGACGTCGCAGCCCAATACGCCGCCTGGCGAGCACCGCCCGAACCGCTAATGCGGCGGTATAGGTGGGATAAAGCAGCCCCGCCCGATGATGCTCTCTCTTGCCGCGTAGTCGAAAAATCCGTACGCCAAAATCTCGAGGATGGGCAGCGCGCGTTCTCTTTTCCGCCGCGGCAAACCCGTCCGATCGACCGCGAGAACCCGATCCCCGTTGTCCGCCAAGGTGTACACATGTCCGGGGCCGTCCCATAGCACCACCCATGATTGATTCGCGCCCGCGACGCGATAGCGAATCCCAGCGGCGACGCAGAGTACCTCAACCGTCGTGTGGCGCGACCGACGCAAAATGCGTCGTCGAACCGTGCCGACTGCGGGGCACGCCGAATCGATTTCGAGATCGGCGACCAGCGGTGAACTACCCACCTTCACAATACGTCGACCTTTCGCGAAGTTGCCAAAGCTTCAACGTGAAGGACACGGGTCACCGCCACATCAAGCATCGTCCGATAGACGTGCGGGTTAGGATCGCCATCAATAAATTCTTGCAGATCATCCTCACCCCGCAACCGGCGCAGCGCCGACACGATCGCGCGCGAGCGGCTCGCGCCGCCCCAACAGTGGACGATGAGCATTTCGATATGCGCCGGCAGCCGTTCGACGAACCTTAAAATACGCCCAGCCTGCCGAGCAGTAAAAAGCACCGCCCGGGGATTTCCTTCGCCAGCGGCGACGATATCGTTGAAGCGCGTGCGCAGTATGCGACTGCCAGAAGGAAACCGTGGATGCCCCTCGTTCGTACCGACCCCGGCGATCGATACGATCGCAACACGCGTCGGATCCTCCATCGTGCGAACGAATTGCTTGACGTCCTCGCGGCTCATTGCCTTCAGCGCATAAGTGCGGCTTACAACAAATTTCGGCGCAGGAAGCCCTTTGAGGGCGGCCTGCCGCCGCCGCTCGGCTACGTGCCTTGGGATGTTCATAATTTGACGCCTTCACTCAAGTATAAGCCACACCAACGCCTTTACGAAGATCTATAGGCCGATGCGGCGCCGAGTTCGCGGGGCTTGCCCGACGCGTTGCCATGCTGTAACGTGAGCAGAACCGTAAGACCTAATGGAGTTGGGAGCCGAATATGAGTTTGAAACGCAAGCCGCGGACTGCACATGACCTGCTGGCCGGCGCAGCCGACAATGGGCCTCGCCACGCAGCCGTAATCGCTGAGGCGATGCGCCGCGATGATCTTGGCGTCGGCGAAGTGTGGGAACCGGAAGCTGGCGGAGGTATGCGCCCAACAGCGATCCATGCCCGCGGCATTACATCGTTGGAAACCGCGGCCGCGGAAATTGAAGAAATCGCTGCAAACAATCAGCACCTTCGGCAACCCACGTCCGACACGCCGAAAATCACCATGCGCCCGTCCTAAAAGGCCGAGCGATGCAATGATGGTGCGCACTCTCGCCGAGAGCGGTAAGCTGCGTAGCGCCGACAGGTAAGGCTACCGCTGTTAGCTGTACGCCTGTTAGCGTACACGTGTACACCGCAGAAGAACCATTTGCGCGTCCCTGGCCCGACGCGATTGCCGATCGTATACTGTGGCGGCAATGATGCGGTATCTCAGCTCCATAGCCGTCTTCCTCGCCCTCGCAGCGGTCTTGCTGTCGCCGAGCACTGCCATGCGCAGGTCCCGCCGTCGCCGCCTGCCACAACAGGCGCCAGGAACTCTAACTTCGGTCTACCGGCGATCAATACGCCGACCGATAACAACGTCGGAGCCGAAAGCTAGGCCGCGTATGATGCACTACACGATGCCCTGCGCTTGTAATACACGATCGGGACGAGACGCTTGGGATCCGCCCGGCACCATGATACGCTCGAAGCATGGTTCGCGCCGTACCATCATCGCATCTGGCAATTCGCGGGCCTCGTCGCGATGATAGAAAAACGCAGACAGGTCCGAAGGGCCTCCGATCAGGCAATAATTGAGGCGGCAAGTCATTTGTTACGATCTGCCGGCAAGAGACAACGCGATCGCCTTACCCGCCCTGAAGCCGCTGCTCGCCTCGGTATCAGCATTACTACGCTAGATCGGCTTGCGAAAAAAGGACAGCTGAGGCCGCTGAGAGTTCTAGGGCCAAAGGGCCGGGCATGCATTCGTTATGCCATCGACGAGCTTGAGCAGTACGAGCGGCAATACCAATCATGATAGCAATGCGCTGCGCGGGTGTGCATTGAAACGCCGCGGTAACGGCGAGGGCACCAGCCCATGGCAAATGCCGAACGGCTGTTGGCGCTGTAGCGTTAGGGTTGCCGGTAAGCGGAAATATTTCTACGCGAACACGGCAGCAATGGCGCGCGAGAAAATGCGTAATTTTTTGCGGTCCCCCGCTGCGCTGCACAATTTAAACGTAGAACAACGCAACGTCCGTGACTTTCTGGACTCGTGGCTGGAGCGTAGGCGCCCCCGCCTCGCAGACAAGACCTGGCGCAGTTACGAGTCCATTATAAGAATTCACTTAAAGACTCACTTGGGAAACCTAGATCCAGCAAAAATCTCAAGCCTCGACGTGAGTAAAGCGCTAGCGGCAATGCAGCGAACGACGGGTGAACGCACGAGAGAGCTCGCATATATCATCCTAAAATCCGCCTTTCGCAAAATCAACCCCGATCTGCTCGCCGACGTAGATAAGCCTAGGCCGAAGACAAAGGCGATCAATCCTTGGAACGCTGAGCAAAGTGAGAAGTTCTTGAGATCGCTTGTTACAGAGTCTCATGAACTGAGTGCATTCTTCCGCCTCGCCCTGACGTCGGGCGGACGCAAGGGCGAGCTCATCGCGCTTTCGCATGAGGATGTAAATCTGCGTACTGGCGACACGCGCATACGCCAGAAGTGGAATGAGAAAGCTGGTGCGCTGGAAGCGCCCAAAACGCGCAAATCGATTCGATCGATAGACCTATCGAAGCGCACCATAGATGCCCTACGCCAATACCGAGCCACTTTGAAGCTACGCCTAGAAAGTATACGCGAACATCGCGTCAGGAAGATAACCGACGAAATCCGCGCCCTTAAGAACGATCCTGCCAAAAGATCAACGTCGCGTAGTGCGACCCTTGACGAATGCGAAAAGGCGCTCAAAGAGCTCAACGCGACGTCGCCATTCTTTTTTGTCCAGATTGTCAGCGACCGGTTCGGCGAGAGGGTGACTCAACGGCCTCTCGATCCACGCAATCTAAGCAAGACCATGGAGGAGGCGATGACCAAAGCCGGCGTGCCGACTATTCGCTTTCACGACCTCCGGCACACTTTTGCCACCCTCGGCCTAAGTGCCGGCGTGTCACCAAAGGTAATGGCGGATATTCTGGGTCACGCGTCGGTGCAGATCACACTCAACCTCTACAGCCACGTCATGCCGGGCATGCAGCAGACGGCGGTCGATGCAATCGACGCCAAACTGCAAGAGGCAGCTAACAACCTGGAGCAGGCCGACGGCTCAGGACGATCTCATGATCGGGCGGCAGCCTGAAAGCGATTGTGGTGCTAATGGTGGTGGGGAAAACGAAAATGCCCCCGTCTCTGAAATTGACGAAGGCATTTTACGAGGCGTAATTGGCTCCGGATGTTGGACTCGAACCAACGACCCGCTGATTAACAGTTATCTTCGCGCATGATCCGCGCCGCTTGATCCCCTGTAAGTGGAAGGCTTTTTCTTCACGTTCTTCTGCTCCTCCACAAGAGAGCCGGATCAAAACCGGCAAGACCGGATAGAACCATACAGACTTTGATGCTGTAAATCATGCTGTAAGAGGTCGGGGCGCAAACGCTCAGCACGTGCCATGCAAACGCTCCGCACTTGCTGACCTGCTGCGAATTAACGCTACTTTTTCTCCAGCGTGAGTACGCGCGAAAACCGGATCGCTTTTAGTCATGAGCGACTCCGCGACTGAATCGACAGCCAGTCAACCGCGTACTCACGCCCCTAGCGCCGTACCAACGAGAGAGTAGAAACCGTGAAACATAAACGTACATTTTTTGCTGCACCAGCACCTTATACCGAAACCATATCAAGGGGTGATGCTGCAAAGTCGCAGCGCGAACTCAAGTTGCTGCAAGCATTCTGCGAGCACAAGAGTACACGAGGCTCCGTCTACTCGTGCCGCTTCTGCCCGCGCTGCGGAACCGAAATTCTCCAGTCGCCCGTGGGCAGAAAATCGTAGAATGTCACGGTCAAAGAACGTTCCCGTTGTTCGCATTCCCGTAGAGGGTGGCGCGTTTCTCGTGTGCCGGCAAGTTGGCGGATGGCAAGACTCTGCGACGGGCCTCAAGATTCCCGGACCTCACGCCGTCTTGGATCCGATAACTCATGCGGTCGTTGAACTGATCGACTTTCCCGATCCCGTGCAAATCCCAACGCACAAAATGTCGCCCGACTTAAAAGACCCTGGAGAATTCATCGAGGTCGAGTTCTTCGACGGCGATGCGCTTGAAATCCATGACGGAATTCGCCTCGCTCTCGACACCGGAATCTTGGAAGTCATCGACGACGAAACGGTAAAAAGCGAGTTCCCCAACGCTTGGGCAAAGCGACGGAAGAAATGGACGTTTGAGCCTCGCGCCGGCTATCGAGCACACGAAGACGCCGAGGCCCTTCTCGACCTCTACAAGCGCTGCAAGGCACAACGCCTAGATGAAACCGCCGGCACCGCCGCCCCCTAAGCGCTTCCTCACACCGCCTGTGCGCACAACCTGCCCGCAGGATGGTTGTGAACGCATCGTCATTACTGAAGCGCGATTCGTGGGCCGTAAACGTTGTGAGATATGTCGGATAATCCGTTGCCGCATCAATTCGCGGGTACGGCAGCGCCGTTACGTCGAACGAAAGAGAGCCGGCTGATATGTGCCGCTTAAAGCGCTGGCGCGAAGCCAACTGCGTTGCGCCCGAAACGATTTCAGCGTTGTGTGGCTTTGGCGAGAAGGCCCTTGCAGCGTGCGAGTCTGGCATCGGAACGATGAGATCAGAAGACAAGTTTGCGCTGCAACTTCTCTTTGGAGAGCGCTTCTCTTTGTCGGTGTTACTTGAGAGAACCATAGCCTCTAACGAAGAGACGATCCTATCCGAAATGTCCATAGCCTACGCTCGTACTTTGGCGCAATGGCAACGAACGTAATCGCTGAGTGGCGAGCGCGCCGCCGTTACTCGGAATCGGACGCTGCGCAGATACTAGATTGCACCGTTGCCCAATACCGTGACATAGAGAACGGAAACGGCAACCTCCAATGGGCCGCTGTCCGCGATATTGAGCGGCGACTGGGGATACGGTATAGCCAGTTCGCCGGGAAAGTGCGACAAATATGAGCCAGTCACGAAATGTTCCGTGCCCTTGCGGCAGTGGCCTGAAATACAAGAAGTGTTGCCTTACCAGAGATGAGGCGCAGCGGAAACCTCATTCGTGTGAAGATGCGATTCTTGTCCTTCAGCCGACGCGTGGACAGATCTGTGTCGAAACACAGATTGCGATTGAGAACAATATCGCGCCGACCAAATACATGATCGTTCGCGCCACGCGCAAACCGGTCGTTGAAGCACGGAATGCGCTCGCGAAAGCGGCGCTCCACCTACAACAAAACAACCCTTTTGATTTTACCCCGCGTGAACTGTTCGCGCTTTGGATAGACGACGACGCATGGTTTCCGCCGGCGATTGTGCCTACGATGCTCAATTGTCTGCAAGAATGCCCTAAGATCGACGCCCTATTCGCTAGCTTCACTGGCCGGGGGACTTACGGACAACCGATTGCGTATCGGCGCAGAGGTGATCACGACAGTTTCCCACGCGTCGGTGTGGATTGTAAGCATGGCTGACTTAGCCCCATTTGTCAGGCCGCTTCGAATTGTGGCGGGGTGTTTTTTGGTTCTTCGTGGTGCCGGCGCGCGAATTCTGCCGGCGTGAGGTAGTTAAGCGATCCGTGCGGCCGGTGCGTGTTGTATCGAATGCGCCAGGCCTCGACCGTCTCGCGCATCTGATCGAGGGTGAGAAACCAATGTTCGTTCAGAACTTCGTCTCGCAGACGTCCGTTGAAGCTCTCAATCTTGCCGTTCTGCGTTGGCTTTCCGGGATCAATGAAATGCAATTTGATATTCTTTTCGGCGCCCCATCGCAACATCGCTAGACTTGAGAACTCGGGGCCGTTGTCAAATTTCATAATCGCCGGGTACCCTCGCTCTGCAGCGATCCCTTCGAGAACGCGAATGACGCAGCGCGAAGGCAGCGACGAGTCGATTTCGATTCCAATGCTCTCACAGGTGAAATCATCGATGATGGTCAGCAAGCGAACCTTGCGGCCGCTGGCAAGCGTGTCATGAACGAAATCCATCGACCACCGCTCGTTCGGCATGGTGACGGTTGGGGAGGCTGTTCCACGGACGTACCGGGCATGGCGCTTCCTTCGCCGGCGAACCTGCAGATCCGCAGCGCGGTAAATGCGGTAGAAGCGTTTGTGGTTCACAACGATGGCATGATCGCGCTGGAGGATGAAGTGCAACTTCCGATATCCAGAGCGGCGATTCTCCTCGACCAGCTGGCGGATAAGCTCAAGCAGTCGTGGATCATCGGTTCGCTTAAAACGATACTGCGACGTCGATCGCGGACAGCCGACGAGCGCACAGGCCCGCCGCTCGCTACAACCGCGCTGATCTCGCAGCTCATGCACCGCTGCGCGGCGGCGGGCAGAGCTTACCATTTTTTTCGGTTAAGATACTTCAGCGCGTCGATGTCCATCGCTTGGTTCGCGACGATCCGTTTAAGGCGGCTGTTTTCTTCCTCAAGCTGCTTCATCTTCACGACATCGCTCACTTCCAAGCCGCCGTATTTGGCTTTCCAGTTGCGCAAGGTGTTGGGATGAATGCCCAGCCTGCGGCAGATCTCGGCGGTCTTGCCGGTCGCGTCGTACTCCTTGAGAATCTCGACGATCTTCGCTTCCGAAAAGCGAGTTTTCTTCATCTCGGGTCTCCTGAACGAGGCGTTTTGCCTCAGAGACCGCAATTTCATTCGGCCCGGTTTTGCGGGGCTAAGTCAGAGCCACCGCAAAAAAGCGTTCTGCATAAGCGTGACTTTCTTGCTCCGATGCGACCTACCGCTCGAAGATCGTTAGGCCGGACGACCTGCCCATAAAATTGGGCCCCTGCCCATAAAAGGGTGGCCTGGCCGGGGTTAATGGGCAAAGCCACTACACGCACCGGACCCAAATAAGAAAGAGGCCTTTTCGGCCCCTTTCCCGGGTGAACAGTTCCCCGCTAGCGTCAATGATAATGGAACCCGCAACTCGAGTAAAGGGTGGGGTAGCCCCTGACGGGATTCGATATTTGCAGCTAACGATTGGTCGCTTTCTGCCGATAAGCACGGTGGAGGGTACCAGGGTGGAACGCAGCAACCTCGTAGCCGTCGTCTTTTTCGCTTTGGGCGTGATGATTGGCGCGTTTAGCGTTTTATTTATTGCACGCAACGACACTGTTGCGCACGCGCAACTCATTGGAAATCGTTGTTCGACGCAGACCTGTCAGGCAGGCGCCCTACCTTACTGGTAGCGCGGTAGCGCTACGAAAAAAGCGACGGTTCGAAGGTCACGATCGGCTTTAGAATTTCGGCGCGCCGGAGAGCCGCATACGCGGCCGGCGCTTCTTCCAATGGATAATATGTAGCGCCCAGGCGCTGCGCGGTTACGACGCCGCGTTCGATAAGTTCGAGCGCCGCGCGCGTGTCCGGCGGACCGCACGAATAACTCGGCGCGAAACGCACGTCGCGGAAGTAGAGATCGTTCGGATCGAACGTAAACTGGATGCTGGGTTCGAGCGGGGTGAACATCACAACCGTACCGCCGGGAGCCGCGGCCGCAAACGCATTGCGTAACGCTTCGGGCGAGCCGGGCCCGCAGATCACGACGTCGGCGCCCGTGTAGCCTTTGTCCGGATCGATCGCCTGGACGCCGAGCGAAGCCGCGAATGTGCGGCGCGCTTCAATGAAGTCGGTGCCAGCTACGTGCATGCCTTGCGATTGCGCGGCGAGCGCATGCATCAGACCCATGACGCCCAAACCGATGATGTAGAGCGTGTCGCCTTCGCGCACGCCGCTGCGGCGCAGCGATTTCATCACGCACGCCAGTGGCTCGACCAGCGAACCGTCGGCAAAGGGCATGTTCGGCGGAAGTTTTAACGTGTCGCGCAGATTTTCGCGCGGTACGCGAAAGAATTCGGCGAGGCCGCCGGGATCGATCGAGCTCGAGCGCCAGGTCGCGCACTGGACATAGTCGCCCCGCTCGCAGGCCCGGCATTCGAAACACGGCGCGTGGTGATGCACGAAGACGGGATCGCCGGGAGCGAATTCTTCGCTCTGCGATTCGACGACGACGCCCGCCGGTTCGTGTCCGAGCACCAGCGGCGCTTTGCGCCGGATGTACCACCCCATGATGTCGCCGGTACAGATACCGGCGGCGCGCGTCTGCACGAGCACTTCGCCTTCGCCGATCTTCGGTACGTCGCGCGTCTCGATGCGGATGTCGTCGACATCGTAAAGGACTGCGGCGCGCATCTTCTGGCTGCGTTTCATGGCGTTATCGCAAATTTTATTCCCTCGCCATCTTTGAGACGCTGAAATACTGAAGCGATCTCGGCGAGCGGAACGGTTTCGGTGACCAGCGGCAGCGGGTCGATGCGTTTCTCGATCAGCAAGTCGCGCGCGCGGCGGACGGCGTCGGGCGTGAAATGAAACGGGCTAATCAAACGGATCTCGTCGTAGTGCAGGCGCGAGGCCGTAAAGAGCGCTTTCGCGTCGGCGGGCAAGCCGCCGAAAAATGAAACCGTGCCGCCGCGGCGCGCCAGGTCGGGCGCGGCTTCCCACACTTCTTCGCGCCCCGTGCATTCGACGACGATGTCGGCGCCGCGCTCTTGCGTACGCGAGCGGACCGCTTCCGCCACGTTCTCGCTGCGCGAGTTCACGGTCGCGATGTCGAGCGCGCGCGCAATCTTCAAGCGCGCTTCGCGGCGGCCGGCGAGCAAGACGGTAGCGCCCATGTTTTTGAGCAGCATCGCATGCAGCAAACCAAATCCGCCGTCGCCGATGATCAGCACGGTGTCGTCTCGTCGAACATTCAACAGATCGAGCGAGTGCACAACGCACGAGACCGGTTCGAGAAACGCGGCCGCGACGTACGACAGGTCCGCCGGTTTCGGGTAGCAATTCTTTTTGACGATCCGCTCGGGAATTTGGATGAACTCGGCATAGGCGCCCAGGATCATCGTCGGCATAACCGAGCGGCAGAGCTCTTCCTGGCCGCGCACGCACCAAGAGCAACCTCCGTCGTGTGCCGAATGCACCGACCTCACCGGATCGCCGGGTTTGAACGAGGTTAACGCCGCGTCGACGGCCACCACATCGCCGGAAAACTCGTGGCCGAAAGGCGTCGGCATCGGCATGCGCGGGTGCCCGCGGCGATAGGCTTTGAAATCGGTGCCATCGGTGAGTGCGGTGCGCACGCGCACCACCATGCCGCCCGGCGGCGGCAGCGGGCGCGGCAAATCTTGCAGCTCGATCACGCCCGGCCGCAGCAAGACGGCGACGCGCATCGTTTCGGAGGCGATCAATCGACTTCGTCCAGACAGGCCATCAGCGCGTCGCGGATCTCTTGCGGAATCGGGCAGCTCTTGTGCGAGTCGCGGCCGATGCAGACCACGGTAAGGTCCATCTGTGCGCCGAGCTCGCCCGTGCGCTCGTTGTATATCGCCGTCTTCCATTTTACCGATGACGTGCCGACGTGGTAGATGGTGGTGCGCAGCGTCAGCCAGTCTTCCATCGCCGCCGGTTTGTAGTAATCGGCCACGACGTGCACGCGCGGAAACCACACGTCGTACTTTTCGAAGACTTTGCTATACGGAAAGCCGAGCTCGCGGAAGAAATCCATCTCGGCGCGCTCGACGGCACGCTGGTAGGCCGCGAAGTACATGATGCCGGCAATGTCTACATCGGCCCACTGCACCAGCACGCGGCTTTCGAACGTCCGGCTCATAGGGGCACGACGTAGCGGGCGAGCGGATCGATTTCCAGGTTCACTTTATCGCCGGCGGCGCGACGGCCCAGCGTCGTACGGCGCATCGTTTCGGGAATGAGTGCGATTTCGAACCACCCCTCGCCGACCGCGGCAATCGTCACGCTCACCCCGTCAACCGCGATGAAACCTTTTTCGCGAACGTACTGCCGCAACTGCGCCGGCAGCGCAATGCGCACGCGTTCACCTTGGCCTTCGCCCATCCGCGAGATTACGTCGGCGGCCGCATCGACGTGGCCGTACACAAAATGGCCGCCGATGCGATCGCCGACGCGCAGCGCGTACTCGACGTTTACCGTATCGCCCTTTTTTGCATCGCGCAACGCAGAACGCGCGAGCGTCTCCGGAACGACGTCAAAATCGATCACGTTGTGATCGATCGCGGCGACGGTCAGGCAGACACCGTTGATGTCAACGGAATCCTTCGGCTCGACGTCCTCATCGGCCGCATTCTCGCAGCGAATGCGTAATCGTATGCCGTCTTTGTGAACGGGCGCGACGTCTTCAATCACACCCGAAAACGAGATGATGCCGCTAAACACTATGGTGAATCGTGCCGGAGATCAGTGCATCGGCGCCAAGTTGTTCGGCGCGATCGAATTGCATACGAAGATTCGAGATCGTCGTGTTCGTGAACGCGGGCACGGCTGTTGCGCTGCGCAGAAAACGCGGCGCGACAAGCCAGTAAAAACGATCGACGAGCCCGTCCGTAAGCAGGTGTCCGGCCATGGTTGGGCCTCCTTCGCACAACAGGCTGCTTATTCCGCGCTCGCGCAGCGCGTGCAATGCCGCCGCCAGGTTTAGGCGCGGCGCGTCGTCTTCGCCCGCGTAGAGAACATCGGCGACGCTTTCGATTGCGACGAAGCGATCGCGCGCCCCCGCCGGAGCGAGGACAATGGTTTTCGCGTAGCCCTTTTCCGGTTTGAAGATCGCGCTTGCCGGATCGATTGGACCGGTTTCGCAGATGACGACGCGCACATAGTCTTGCAACCGTTTGTGAGCGGGCCGGACGGTCAGTTGCGGATTGTCGACCCGGACGGTTCCGGCGCCGACGGCCGTCGCGTCGTGCGCGATGCGCAACTCGCGTACGAATTGGCGCGCCTCTTCACCCGTCAACCATTCCTGCACGCCCGGCTGCGATGCGATGAAGCCGTCGAGCGAAATCGCAAGTTTTAACGAGACGTACGGGCGGTGCGAGCGAATGGCGCGGGCGAACGGCTCGACGATCGCGCCGGCGCGCGGTTCGGCAAGCACCTCGACGGCAATATCACTTTGCCGCAGCTGCTTCACGCCGGACCCGTTCGTTTTCGGATTCGGATCGAGCGTGCCCGCAACCACGCGCGCGAGGCCCGCTTTTTCGATGGCGGCCGTGCAGGGCGGCGTGCGGCCTTCGTGATTACACGGCTCGAGCGAAATGTACAGCGTTGCACCGCGAGCCGATTCGCCGGCCGCGTTTATCGCGTTCACTTCGGCATGCGCGTCGCCGGCGCGATGGTGGTAGCCTTCGCCAACGACCGTGCCGTCGCGCACGACAACGGCACCGACGGGCGGATTCGGCGACGTGTTTCCGATTCCGCGTTCGGCGAGTTCGTATGCACGATCCAGGAAGAGGCGATCGAGCGGCGTCACACCAGGTACATTCGCGACAACCCCCGTGTCATCCTGAGCCTGTCGAAGGATGACGCAGATCCGATCCTTGCGTACGATACTCCTCGCTGAATTCGGTATAATTCTGCGAAAGGCGTTGCAGGCGTTCCCACTTGCCATTCACAAACGCCTCTTTCTTTGCGTGCGACCAGCCCTTAAGGCGCTTCTCCCATTGGATCGCATCAAGTACTTCGTGAAACACGCTCGAATGAACGAGCTCGACGGGCCGCCGCGAGCGCGTATAACTGTCTTCGCTTTGCCCGTCATTGTGCTGGGCAATCCGACGCTCTACGTTATTTGTAATGCCTACGTAGAAGCTCTCGTCGGAACAGCGCAGGATATACACCCAATACTCGCCTTCCATCTCTCGGTTTGTGCCCGCGTCATCCTTCGACAGGCTCAGGATGACACTACTATGCGCTCGCAATCACTACTGCGTTTTGGACGATACCGCCCGCCGCGCGCACGACAGCCGCGCAATCTTCGAGCGTTGCGCCGGTGGTTACGACGTCATCGAGCAGCACGACGCGTTCGCCGTCCAATTGTTCCGCACGCCAAACGAAGCGCGTGCGCGCTTTTAGGCGCGCGTCGCGTCCGCGCCCCCGTTGCGTTTCGCCCCTCACTTGCACGAGGCCGGATATTACGCGCGTTCGATTCAGGCACGCAAGGCGAGCGATCAATTCACAGCCGTCGAATCCGCGCTGGCGGCGGCGCGCAGCGGTCGTGGGAACCGGAACGATCGTTGCATATCGATCGATCCATGGGGCAAGGCGGGCGGCGAAGGCTTCGGCGACATCGCGGCGTCCGTTCTTTAAGGCTAGTATTGCGCGGCGGAGTCCGCCGTCATAGGCGCCGAGTGCGGTCACATCGAGGGACGGGAGGTTACGCCGCATGAGCGACGTGCGAGGCAAACAGCGTTCGCATAAACCGGAACCGAGCGCTTCACACCCGCCGCATTGCGGGGGAAAGACGAAATCGAGTATCGCGCGGAACTGCATGATGTATCAATCACGCGCTTCTCTCCTTTTGTCCACCCCTCGGCCGATAAAATCAAGGACGGCGGCGTTGAATTCTTCCGGCCGCGTTAGATTGCTCAGATGGCCGGCGCCGTGAAATGTGTGGACTTCGGCGTGCGCATAAAGGTCGCGGAACGCTTTGCGTTCGGACGGGGTAAAGCCGGTTTCGTTGTCGGATTCAAGAATTAAGACTGGACCTTTCCAGGGTTTCATCGGCTTGGCTGCGCACGACCAGTGCTCGATGGCATCGTTGATGCACGCGCCGCGATTCACGATGCCTTCGCACCCGACGCGAGCCATTTCATCTTCGGTAAAATACGCGAGCCAGAAATCGCGATCGGCGTGATCCTTTAGCAAACGGTTGATTCGCGCGCGCAGTAAGCGGATGACTGCCTTTTTCGGAAGATACCGTGCGGAGTTGAGGATCGCTTTAATCATTCTCCCGCGCCGGAGCGAGTAATTGGCGACGTTCGCGAGCATCAAACCATCGACGCGGTCCGGAAACGTAATCGCGAAGCACTGGGCAAACATACCGCCCAGAGAGTGGCCGAGTAGATAACACCCGCCAACTTTGTAGTCGTCGAGCAGGGAATTGAGCCCATCGACTGTCTCGCGCACGGTTTTTATCGTGGAAGGGCAGCCGATCGACAACACGCGGGCAAATGGCTCGAGCGCAATAATTAACGGGAACTCGGATTCGGCGCTCGTACCGCCGCCGGGCAGAAGTACGATGGTGTGCTCGCCCGAGCCGGCTTCGATAACATCCCACGTGTGACCGGCGATGACGCGCCTCCGTGCACCATGCGTTGCACGGAAGACGCGCAGGGCCTCGTGCAAGGGTGAGTTATTCGTTCGCAACGATCGTATTGTCGAGCGTCGTGCCGGGCGGAACGTCGAAATTCATGCCGACGATCGCGTCGCGTAGAGTGGCGTCTTTGCCGATGCGCGCACCTTCCCAAATGATCGATCGCTCGATGCGCGCACCTTCGGCTACCTCCACCCGATCTCCGATAACGCTGGGCCCCACAACTTGCGCGCTTTTTGCAACGGAGGCGCGCGGGCCGATCCACACGGCGCCGTCCACGACGAAGCCTGGAATTCGAAGCTTCGCCGTAAGCACGTCGTTGGTGGCGTTGCGATATTCGCCCGGCGTGCCGATGTCGTGCCAGTGCGCGCCGCGGGCATCGAAACCGTAAAATGCAGCTGCGGCCTGCTGCAGCGCGGGAAAAACGTCCTTGCCGAAATCGTAGAATTTGCCGGCCGGGATATGCTCGAAGATCTCGGGAGCAAAAACGTAAATGCCGGTGTTCACGAGTTTGCTTCGCTCGGTGCCTTTGGCCGGCTTCTCTTGAAAGCCGGTGACCTTGCCGGAATCATCCATCACGACAACACCGTATTGGTCCACTTCTTCCCGCTCGACCAGACCGATGGTGGCGAGTGCATTCTTCTCTTTGTGAAAGGCGACGACGCGATCGAGGGGCATATCGGTGAGATCGTCGCAACCGATGACGACGAATGAATCCGCACCGAGGAACGTTTGCATCTGCTTGACCGCGCCGGCGCTGCCAAGCAATTCTTTCTCGTGCAAATACTCGAGGTGCACGCCGTAGGCCGAGCCGTCGCCGAGTGCGGCGACGATCATGTCGCCGAGGTAGTGCACGTTGATCGCGATTTCATCGAATCCGTACGATGCGAGGTAGCGAATCAGGTG
>Ga0102924_1000847_pt1 | contig 36576 bp, 33 predicted proteins | sample PaiPotPPM11metaG_FD_80116 | JGI IMG/M metagenome (GOLD analysis project Ga0102924, IMG submission 80116) | Iron sulfur acid spring bacterial and archeal communities from Banff, Canada, to study Microbial Dark Matter (Phase II) - Paint Pots PPM... ...
CAGTCTTAAGGAACTGCTGCATCGGTCGCAAACCTCCGCCGACATTGTTCCGGAACCCCTTTCGCTGACCCAGCTTCAGAAAACTGCCGAGGAGTTGCAGGCTCTGGCTGTCGCTCACAATCCTGCTGTTTCTGTAGATGCTGCGGACGTTCACAAGCAGGACGCCCAATTGAAGTCAGCGCAGCGTGAGGGCAAGCCGGACTTCAACGTCGGCTACATGTTCCAGCAGACGGGCGGCGGCTACCGGGACTACTACATGCTGACACTCAATATGCGCCTGCCCCGACGCAAGCGGGTCGAAGCGGGTGTGGCGGAGGCTGCCGAGTCGCTGGAGCGATCCAAACAGGAACTCGACTCGCAGGTGCAGCAGCAGCTCGCAGAGGTCCAAAAGCAGTACATCGCCGTGACGAATACTGCGGAGCTACTCAAGGAGTACCAGGATGGCCTTCTGCCGCAAGCGGAAGCCACGTTTCGTGCCGAGCAGACTACCTATCAATCCGGCAAAGAGACGCTTGCTCCGGTGCTTTCCTCACTGCTCGATGTACTGACCTTTGAGCATGACTCTCAACAAGCACTGCTCGACCACGAGACAGCCTTGGCACGCCTCGAAACATTGACGGGAGCACAACTGCGATGAACAGATATATTGTCCGCACCTCACTCTTCTGGCTCCTGCTGATGGCCGTTGCAGCGGCAGTGTATGTCTACCGCACCCGGGCGACGGTCCATTCCGCCTCTGCCTCCACTCCCGCCGGTGTTCAACCCATCGCCTCCGGTCCGATGGAAGACACGAGCAAGGACGGGTCCATGCCTGCTACGAAGATGGAAGCTCCCCTGGTCCCGGTTCAACTGACGGATCAGCAGATGAGCAATATCGGAGTGCGAACCGGCACTGTCGAATACAAGCAGTTGAACGATGAGATTCGGGCGACGGGCACGGTCGACGTTGACGAGCGTCTCCAGTCGTCTGTGCAGGTCCGGTTTTCTGGATACATCCGCAAAGTCTTTGCCAATGCCACCTATCAATATATTCGCAAGGGTGACCCGCTCTTCACGATCTACAGCCCAGACCTGGTAGCGACGCAGGAAGAGTATTTGCTGGCTCGACGGAATCAGACCGCTCTCAGCGGAAGCTCCGTCGATGGGGTTGCAAGCGGCGCATCGTCCTTGACCACGGCCGCAGAGCAGCGCCTGCGCCAGTGGGACATCCCCAATAGCGAGATAGAGAAACTCCAGGAGACAGGCAAGGCTATCAACGAACTCACCTTCAACTCCCCGGCGTCCGGTTACATCATGGAACGCAATGTGCTCCCGAATATGTATGTCGAACCGGCGACGAAGTTGTACACGCTGGCCGATTTGTCGCAGGTTTGGGTTAACGCACAGGTCTTTCAGAACGATGTCGGCAGATTGAAGCGCGGCGATATCTCAGCCATCACGGTGGACGCTTACCCAGGACGCACTTTTCATGGTCGCGTCGAAGAGATCCTGCCGCAAGTCGATATGACGACCCGCACGGTTAAGGTACGTCTCGCGGTCAACAATCCCGGCGTCACGCTCAAACCGGGGATGTTCGTGAACATCGATTTGAAGTCAGCGTTGGGGAGGCAACTCGTTGTCCCCGCCTCCGCCGTTTTTCAGACCGGCACACGCCAAATCGTCTTCATCGATCACGGGAACGGGAGCCTGGAGCCAAAGGATGTCAGCCTCGGTGCACGGGTCGGGGATGACTTCGTTGTGCTGAAGGGTCTCCAGTCTAATCAGCAGATTGTCACCTCAGCCAACTTCCTGCTCGACTCCGAGAGCCAGTTGCAGGCTGCGGCGGGCTCGTACACTCCACCCCCTCCCGGCGCTGGGCAACAGGTCGCGACCACATCAGCAAAGCCCCAGTCCACCGTCGCGATTGATCTCACAACGGATCCGAACCCGCCCCACAAAGGGACCAACACCTTCCACGTCAAGCTGGGTGGAGCGACCGGACAGCCCGTTGCCGGAGCGCAGGTCACAGTTACCTTCTTCATGGCTGCTATGCCCGCCATGGGAATGGGAGCGATGAATATGACCTCCCAGCTAACTGAAAAGATCCCAGGCGTCTACGACGGAACGGGTGTGCTTGAGTCCGGCGGAACCTGGCAGGTCACGATTACGGCGAAGCAGAACGGCCAGACCATCGGCACGAAGCAGATGCGCGTCAACGCCGAAGGAGGGATGTGACATGCTCTCCAGAATCATCGACCTTTGTGCGCGGAATCGGTTTCTCGTATTCACCAGCGTTCTACTGCTGACCCTTGGCGGTATCTGGTCCTTGCAACACATCCCTCTGGATGCTCTGCCTGACATCTCCGACGTCCAGGTGATCGTACATACGAGTTGGACCGGTCAACCTCCGGACATCATCGAAGACCAGGTCACCTACCCCATCGTGACCAGTCTCCTAGCGGCTCCTCACGTGAAGGCCGTACGAGCCCAAACTATGTTCGGGGACTCGTACGTGTACGTCGTCTTTGAAGACGGCACCGACCTGTATTGGGCACGCTCGCGAGTCGTCGAATACCTCCAGCAGATCGGAGGCCGTCTGCCCGCCGACGTTCATCCAGCTATCGGACCAGATGCAACGGGCGCGGGCTGGGTCTTCGAGTACGCCCTCGTCGACAAGAGCGGGAAACATAGTCTAGCGGATCTTCGCACTCTCCAGGACTGGCATTTGCGCTATCAGTTGGAGACAGTAGCAGGTGTTTCGGAAGTGGCGAGCATCGGTGGCTACGTGCGCCAGTATCAGATACGGCTCGATCCGGCCAAGCTCCTGGCCTACAACATTCCCTTGTCGATGGTCATCGACCGGGTGAAAGCCAGCACAAATGAAGTTGGCGGTCGGGTACTCGATCTAAGTGGTGCACAGTACATGATTCGCGGCCTCGGCTATCTGAAGTCAACCAGTGATCTTGAGTTGATCGCCGTGGGCAGCAAAGATGGGACTCCGGTGTTGCTGCGCGATCTCGGAAGTGTGGGCTTCGGGCCCGACATCCGGGAAGGTGTCGCCGAGTGGAACGGACAAGGGGAGACGGTCGGCGGCATCGTTGTCATGCGGCAAGGCATGAACGCGTTGAATGTCATCGAAGGAGTGAAGCAAAAGCTGCGTGAGATTGCGCCATCGCTTCCTGCCGGGGTGCAGGTTGTCGCGGGCTACGATCGCTCCGGCCTCATCAACGATTCGATCGCCACTCTCCAGCGTGACCTGCTGGAGGAGGCCATCATCGTCAGCCTCGTCATCATCGTCTTTCTGTTTCACTTCCGCTCGGCCCTGATCGCAATCGTTGCGCTGCCGATTGCGGTGCTGGTTTCATTCATCCCGATCTACTACCTTGGCGTCACCTCGAACATCATGTCGCTTGGCGGCATCGCCCTTGCCGTCGGCGTACTGGTCGATGCCGCGATTGTGATGGTGGAGAACGGCTACCGACATCTCTCGGAACGGCAGGCGTCGGACGAAACACCAGTCTCCGAACCAGAACGCAAAGAAATCCTCATCAACGCGGCGAAACAGGTTGGACCGGCGCTGTTCTTCTCGTTGCTCATCATTGTCGTCTCGTTCCTGCCGGTCTTCCTGCTCGAAGCACAGGAGGGCCGAATGTTTCGCCCTCTCGCCTGGACCAAGACTCTCGCCGTGGGTTCCTCGTCCATCCTTGCCATCACGCTCGTCCCGGTGTTGATGGTGCTCCTGATCCGAGGGCGGCTCAAGCCAGAGAGGGCGAACCCCATCTCCCGCTTCACCCAGGCCATCTACCTGCCGATCCTGCGCTTCTGCCTGAAGTATCGAAAGCTGACGATTGCGATTAACCTGATCTTCCTGGTTGCCACGCTGCCCGTCGCGTTCAAACTTGGCAGTCAGTTCATGCCTCCGCTCTTTGAAGGCTCTGCACTCTACATGCCTACCGCACTTCCCGGCATCGCGATCGAGCAGGCGAAGTCGCTTCTCCAAAAGCAGGATGCCATCCTTCGAACCTTCCCCGAGGTCGAGAGCGTGTTCGGCACCGTAGGTCGGTCGGACAGTGCAACCGACAATGCTCCGCTTGATATGTACGACACGACCCTCATGCTCAAGCCGCGTGAGCAGTGGAGGCCGGGAATGACCTACACCAAGCTCATTCAGGAGATGGATGAAAAGGTACAGTTCCCGGGGTTGGCCAACACATGGACGAGTCCGGTCGAAAACCGCCTGGATATGGAACTCACCGGCATCAAAACACCGCTGGGGCTCAAGGTCCAGGGTCTAAACGTCGATGGCATCGAGCAGCTTGCCGCTAAGATCCAAGGCGTTTTGTCGTCAATGCCGGAAGTACGGTCTATCTTTGCTGAACACGTCTCGCAGGGCTTTTACGTCAATGTGGAGGTGAATCGAGCTGAAGCCGCACGTTACGGTCTCAGCGTCGCTGACGTGCAAACGGCGGTCTCATCCGGCATTGGCGGCCAGAATATCGCGGAAAACATTGAAGGACGCGAGCGGTATCCCATCAATGTGCGCTACTCGCAGGACTTCCGTGACACGGTCGACCGGATGCGTACCGTCCTGATCGCCACGCCCACCGGAGCGCAGATTCCGCTGGGCCAGGTCGCCAAGGTTTCGTTCTCACAAGGCCCGGCGATGATCCGGGATGAAGACGGTCAGCTCACCGGCTACGTCTACATCGACCTGAAGGAGACGAACTATGGCGGGTTTGTGGACGAGGCCAATCGCAAACTGCGAAGCCAGATCACGATTCCCGCAAGTTACGGCTACAAGTGGTCGGGAGAGTATGAGTTCGAATTGCGGGCGAAGCAGCGGCTCAAGCTCATTCTGCCCATCGTCTTCTTCATGATCTTCCTGCTGCTGTACATGGTGTTCCATTCTGTGACCGAGGCGGTCGTGCTGATCGTGCCTACCGTCTATGCCATGACGGGGGGACTCTTGCTGCAATGGCTCCTCGGCTATAACTTCAGCGTCGCTGTGTGGGTCGGCTATATCGCCCTCTTCGGGATCGCCGTCGAAACGGGCGTTGTCATGGTTGTCTATCTTCATGAGTCTCTGGAACGCAGGATGCTGCAAGGGAACATTCACAACAATGCAGACATCGAAGAAGCCGTCATTGAAGGGGCGGTCAAACGCCTTCGACCCAAGTTGATGACCGTCATTGCTGTTCTTGCAAGTCTGGCCCCGATTCTCTGGGAGTCGGGCATCGGCTCCGATGTCATGAAGCCAATTGCCGCACCAATCGTGGGTGGAATGATTACCTCAACCATCCACGTCTTGATCCTTGTTCCCGTCTTCTTCGTCATGATGAAGGAGCGGGCTTTACGCAAGGGAACACTTCACCCCGCATCCGAAACGGACAGAGCCTCACTGTCGAAACCTCAACCTCAACTTCTGTAAGCTCGATCTCAAGGAGAATCTAATGCGATTCAATTCATTGTCTATCGTAATGGCTGGACTCTTGCTCACTGCGCCCTTCGCCGTCGCTCAAGCGACCAAAACGCTAACCGGAACCGTTAGCGATTCCATGTGCGGCAAGAAACATATGATGGCGGGTAAAAGCGCAGCCGAGTGCACCCGGGCGTGCGTTAAGGAGGGGTCCGACTATGCTCTCGTAGTCGGAGATAAGGTCTACACGCTCAAGGGCGACAAGACAGCAATCGATAAATTTGCGGGCGCAAACGTGATTGTGAAGGGCAAGACCAGTGGAAGTACGGTGACTATGGAATCAATCAAAGCGGCGAAGTAAGCTGGGTTTGTCGCTACGTATCTCTTCTTCGGAGGTTCCCGCATGTCTGAACTTGCAGAGACACGTTCTCCACAACAGGTCTCCGAGCAGACCTGCGGGTCTCCCCCCTCTCGCAAGAGCAGTATTTTGTGGCTTCAGCTCATTACGATTAGCTGGATGCTGCTGGAGTGCGCCGTCTCACTAGTGAGCGCAAGGATTGCATGTAGTCCTTCACTCCTTGCGTTTGGGTCGGACAGCCTGGTCGAACTTCTATCAGCGACCGTGGTATTGCTCCAGTTCGTGCCTTCTATTCGGCTCAACAGTGCGTGGGCTGGCAGAGCCGCTGGGGTACTTCTTTACGTACTCGCCGGAATCGTAGTTCTCGTCTCCATTCTGGGTTGCGTCACGGGTGTGCGTCCTGAGACGAGTCTTGCAGGCATCGGCATTACGGCTGCAGCGCTCGTTGTAATGCCGGTTCTGGCTTGGAGAAAGCGGTCGCTGGCTAGAACGACAGGAAATCCCGCCTTGGCTGCAGATGCGGTTCAATCTGCGACCTGTGCCTACCTCGCTGCGGTAGCCCTATTCGGCTTGGCTGCGAACGCTCTGTTTCACATTCAGTGGGTAGACCCCGTGGCTGCCCTTATCGCCGTTCCCCTCTTGCTCAAGGAAGCTAAAGCAGCGGGGCGCGGGGTGGGATGCGCGTGCTGCTGACCATATCGATCCTGCGGTGTTCATCGCAAACATGCATTCGCTTGGAAAAAATAATAGAATCGTAGTTGGCTATGAGACTTCTCGCCAAACTCGTTGCAGGGATACTGGCGGTGGCCTTGTGGGCTGTGCCTCTGCAAGCGGCGGTTTCTTGTCTTAGTGACACAACCTGCTCTATGCACTGTGCCCGTTGCTGCTGCACCGGTATGGCGGATGCAGCAAAGGCAACGAAGGAAACGCGAGCCGCAAGCATGGAACTCGCGAAGTCGACTCAAACTTCGCAGACCGCTTCCTGCAAGTCATCTTCTGGTGAGGCCGTCTTCCTGGCAGTTCTTCCAGAATTCCATGCTTCGATCATGCCGACCGTGTTGCCCGTCAATGTCCACAGACCGGTGCAGTCGGCCAAGTCGTTGGCGAACATCCGCAAGTTCCCTGATCGCTTGACGAATGGGCGTGCCCAGCCCGTTCTCTGCACTTTCCTAATCTAAATCTTCCGCAGTGACTGAAAGTCGTCAGGTCCGCATAGGACCTGGAGAGATTTCTGCTCAGCGTTTGCGGAGGATTTATATGCACAGAGAATTTAAGATAGAGGGTAAGCAGGCCCTTCCCGTCAGCCGCCGTCGCTTTGTTCAGGGCGTGGCTGCGGGAGCCACCCTGGCCGCGTATGAATGGAGTGGCTGGCCAGCATACGGCGAACCGTCGCAGCACACCCCAGGCACCCTCACTGGTAAGGATTTCGACCTCACGATCGATTCCGTGGCTGCGAACTTCACCGGACGCCGCGCTACGGCAATTGCAGTCAATGGCACCGTACCTGGCCCCATTTTGCGATGGCGAGAAGGCGACACCATCACGCTGGCGGTGACGAACCGCCTCAAAGAAACGACCTCGATCCATTGGCACGGAATGCGTGTACCCGCCGATATGGACGGCGTGCCGGGATTGAGTTTTCGCGGTATTGCTCCTGGCGAGACTTTCCACTATCGCTTCCCAGTTATGCAAAGCGGGACTTATTGGTATCACAGCCACAGTAGGTTTCAAGAACAGACAGGGTTGATGGGGGCAATCGTCATCGAACCACGGGGAAAGGATCCCGTCGAATCTGACAGAGAGTATGTCGTGATGCTCTCAGACTGGACGGATGCCAATCCAGAGACCATCTACAGCAACCTGAAGCAGCAGAGTGACTACTACAACTACCACCGGCAGACCGCTCCTGGCTTCGTTGCAGAAGCGAGGAAGAAGGGTTTCTGGCAGACCCTCTCAGATCGCGCCTCGTGGGCACGCATGGGTATGAGTCCGACGGACATCGCAGACGTATCCGCCCCAACCTACACTTACCTACTGAACGGGAATTCTCCCAACGCAAACTGGACCGGATTGTTCCGGCCCGGTGAGCGTATACGTCTCCGCTTCATCAATGCCTCTTCGATGACCTTCTTTGATGTCCGGATTCCCGGCCTGAAGATGACGGTCGTGCAGGCTGATGGGAATGACGTAGAGCCGGTCACGGTCGATGAGTTCCGCATGGGTGTAGCCGAGACCTACGACGTTATCGTTAGTCCCCCGGACAACGCGGCATACACCATCTTTGCGCAATCCGAAGATCGCAGCGGCTTTGCGCGTGGCACATTGGCGGCCAGCGCGGGCATGTCATCCGTCATTCCTCCCATGGACCCGAGGCCCCAGCGCACGATGGCGGACATGGGAATGGGGAACATGAAGGGAATGAAGATGGGAAACATGGCGGGCATGGACATGTCCGGAGTGGACGGGATGAGCGCGAAAGACACGCCTGCGTCCGGGAAGGATAAGGCTGGCGAGCCAGGCGTGGCGGGCATGGATATGGGCTCCAAGGCGGCCAGTCAACACATGGGCGCGATGCCTGATATGGAGATGGGCAGCAGCTCCGGCACAACACCCTTTCCGCAACCGAGTCCCGCCACCATGCCGATCATGGCGATGACCGGGACGAGTAACGGTGAGACAATCCTGGAGCCTTCCAATGCCGTGCACATGCACCGAGGGCCACAAGTCGATAACGTTGCAATGACCGTCAGCGAGCGGTTGAACGATCCGGGGGATGGACTCAGTGGGAATGGCCGTCGTGTGTTGACGTATGCCGACCTCCGTGCCCGTTACCGGGGTGTGGATGGAAGACCGCCGACTCGTGAGATTGAGCTACACCTTTCAGGAAACATGGACCGCTACATATGGGGGTTCAACGGCCAGAAATTCTCAAGCGCCGAGCCAATCGTATTGAAGCTTGGTGAGCGGGTACGGGTTGTGCTGGTCAACGACACGATGATGGAACATCCCATTCATCTGCACGGGCTGTGGAGTGAACTTGAGAATGGGAAGGGCGAGTTCAATCCTTACAAACACACGATAATTGTGAAGCCAGCAGAGCGGGTCAGCTATCTGATCAGCGCGGACACACCCGGCCAATGGGCGTTTCACTGCCACCTGCTCTATCACATGGAAGCCGGAATGTTTCGTACCGTGGTGGTGCAGCCATGAGCACTCATCAAAGGCTCGACTGTCAACTGGTATGGAATAGGCTCGCCATTCTCGTCAGCTCTATGGCCATCGCTGTTCTGCTCTCGTTCATCTATACGCTGCCAGCGGCAGCACAGATGCCGATGCCGAAATCGGCTGGTGGGGTCGACGCCACATCCAAACCGCTTGGCATGGCGATGATGGACAACCAGGTTTTCACACATGTGTGGCTGGATCAGTTTGAGGGCCGCACGAGTGGCCCGAACAACGAATTGCGCTGGGATGGCGAGGGATGGATAGGCACTGACATGAACCGACTCTGGATTAAGTCGGAGGGGCTCAACAATGGCAAGACAGTCAGCGATGGCGACCATGAAGCCCTCTATGATCGCCCGATACCTCGTATGCGGTATTTTGACGCGCAAGTTGGCGTACGGTCCGACTTGGATTCTGGTCCGGCTCGCGCGTGGGCTGCGTTGGGTGTCGAAGGTACGGCTCCATACTTCTTCCAGTTTGCGCCAACACTTTATTTTCGTGACAACGGCAATGTCGCGGGTCGCTTGACCGGCTCGTATGACTTGCTGCTCTCGCAGCGATGGATCGTGCAGCCGGAAGTGGAGTTGAACTTCTACAGCAAAGACGATCCCGGACGCCGGATCGGATCAGGTCTATCGGACCTGGATGCCGGTGTGCGCTTGCGCTATGAGATCCGCCGCAAATTCGGTCCATACATAGGATTTGCTTACAACGGGACGTATGGCAATACGGCCAGCTATTCGCGGCAGGCAGGCGAATCGACCAGCAACCCCCGTTTCGTGTTCGGGCTTCGGCTCTGGTACTGAAGACCCGGCTGTATCCAAGTGACTTCTGCTCAAGCTGAATTGGAGGCAAGTATCATGCGCAATTTTCTTCTCGGATTTACGGCAGCCGTTCTGGTTCTTCTATTGGTAGCTTTCTGCTACGTGCGTTTTGGATTCGTCGATCCGCGTGCGGACACGGAGGTCGGCGTGCTCGAAAAGAAGCTCGCAATGCCTTCCCTCGACGCAGCCCTTGACCGGCATGCTCCCGACACCCAAAACCCAATTCAGCCAACGGACCCCAACCTGACCGCAGGCATGACGATCTATCAGGGACACTGTGCCAGTTGCCATGGCGACATTCATCTTCCGCACGGGATGCTTGCCGAGGCGCTCTATCCTCGGGCTCCGCAGTTTGTTGAGGATGCGCCGGACATGCCTGAAAACCAGAACTTCTACATCATTCAGCACGGCGTGCGCCTGAGTGGAATGCCCGCGTGGAAACATACTCTCAGCGAACAGGAGATGTGGCAAGTGACAACTTTTCTCAGTCATATCGATAAACTGCCTCCCCAGGTCTCTACGGCATGGAAAGCGGCGGCGGGCGGTTCTGAGAACGCGGATTCTTCGCGCGATGGGTCAAAGATGGATATGAAGGACAAGAGAAACATGGACATGCCGATGCACTGACCGCCGACATGAACCAAAAGGTAGCGTCTTTTTGGAGGGAGAGTCGCAGGAATCGTGTATCCAATTGACCGACTCTTGCGATGCTTCTGCCCTATCCTAGAGGAAGTCAGAGGGCTCAATCGCGAAGGAGGCAGCAGACGCCATGACAGCTAATGAAGTTGCTACCGTTCCCGTCGGTCTCTCCGATCGGGTGGAACGAATTACAGCTCAGCATGCGAAGTTTCTGAGCTTTCTGTCAGCCCGGGTTGAAGATGCGGCTGCTGCAGAAGACATCCTCCAGTCTGCCTATCTGAAGGCTGTGGAGCACGGTTCCGAGATCCGTGATGACGAAAGCACAGTCGCCTGGTTCTATCGAATTCTCCGGAATGCGCTCACAGACCACTATCGGCGGAGAGCTGCTCGTACCAGCGCCCATGAGGCGTTCGCCGCCGAAGCGCCGGTCAGCTACGAGACCGAGATTACCCAGACGGTCTGTGCCTGCATCGGAGATGTGATCCACGACCTGAAGAGCGAGTATCGGACAGCGATTGAACAAATTGACTTGGGTGGGATGACCGTCGATGCGTTTGCTCGATCGCAGCAGACATCGGCTAACAATGCTTCGGTACGCCTTCACCGGGCACGGAAAGCAGTCGCGAAGAAGTTGACGACGGTGTGTGGCGCGTGTGCCAAGCACAAGTGTCTCGATTGCACCTGTCGGCGGAGCCAACTGTAAGACTGTGAGTGGTCGTGCGTCAGCAACAGTACAAGAACGAGGAGGCAACATGTGCTGCTGCTCTAACCCGAATAAAGATGTGAAAGATCCCACCACTACGACGGCAGTTGAGCCGACGAACCTGCTCGCAACCGATCCGGTCTGCGGCATGACGGTCGATCCCGCGAACGCGGCATCAGTGGAACACGACGGAACGAAGTTCTATTTTTGCTGCCAGGGCTGCGCGACGAAGTTCCAGGCAGATCCGGCCAAGTATTTACAACCAAAACCGGCTGCACCGCTGATCCAACTCGTCGCGAAAGAAAACACGAAGGCTGACTACACCTGCCCCATGCATCCCGAGGTGCATAACGCTGGGCCGGGCAGTTGTCCGAAATGCGGCATGGCGCTGGAGCCCGCGACCATTGAAGCACCCGCATCGCGGACGGAATATACCTGCCCAATGCATCCGGAGATTGTGCGCGATGCGCCAGGCTCCTGCCCTATCTGCGGAATGGCGCTGGAACCGCGCACCGTCTCTGCCGACGAGGAAAATCCCGAACTGGTTTCCATGACGCGGCGCTTCTGGGTCGGGGTCGCGCTCACGTTTCCGCTGCTCGCGGTCATGGTATCGGACGTTCTGCCCAGTCATCCGATCCAACATCTGCTCGCGGGAGCGTTGCTCGGCTGGATCGAATTTGCGCTGGCAACGCCGGTGGTCCTCTGGGCTGGCTGGCCATTCTTCGAGCGGGGCTGGCAGTCGATCGTGTTCCGCAGTCCCAACATGTTCACGCTGATAGCGATCGGTTCTGGCGCGGCATATCTCTACAGTGTCGCCGCGGTGGTCGCTCCGGGGATCTTTCCCGCCGCCTTTCGTGATATGTCGGGCAATCTTGGCCTCTACTTCGAGGCAGCAGCGGTCATCACGGTGCTGGTGCTGCTGGGGCAGGTGCTGGAGCTGAAAGCCCGCAGCCAGACGAGCGGCGCGATCAAGGCACTACTGGGACTGGCTCCCAAGACCGCGCGGCGCATCGCGGCAGACGGAAGCGAGAGCGATGTCGATCTGAGTGCGATTCAGGTAGGGGACAAGCTTCGTGTCCGTCCAGGCGAAAAGATTCCGACGGATGGCGTTGTGGTCGAAGGACGCAGTTCGGTCGATGAGTCTATGGTCAGCGGCGAACCTATCCCGGTCGAGAAGACGGTCGATGACAAGGTGGTCGGTGGCACCATCAATGGAACCGGAAGCTTCGTCATGAAAGCGGAGAGAGTCGGCCCAGACACGCTGTTGGCTCAGATCGTGAAGATGGTGAGCGAGGCCCAACGCTCCCGTGCGCCAATCCAGCGCCTTGCGGACAAAGTAGCATCTTACTTCGTCCCGGCGGTGCTTGTGTCATCTGTCATCACATTCGTGGTCTGGGCCATCTTCGGCCCTCCGCCTGCCTACGCGCACGCTCTGGTCAACGCCGTCGCGGTCCTTATCATCGCTTGCCCTTGCGCCCTGGGGCTGGCAACGCCGATGGCGATCATGGTCGGCACAGGCCGTGGGGCAGCGGAAGGCATTCTGATTCGAAATGCCGAGGCGCTCGAAACTTTCGAGAAGGTAAACACCCTGGTCGTCGACAAGACCGGCACGCTCACCGAAGGCAAGCCGCGTCTCACATCGGTGATTCCTGCGGATGGTTTCGACGAGACACAGCTCCTCCAGATGGTTGCCAGCCTCGAAAAGGCAAGCGAACATCCACTTGCGGCAGCCATCCTGGCCGCAGCCAAGGAAAAGACGATCGAGTTACTCGCCGTGACCGATTTTCAGTCCATTACAGGAAAAGGCGTCACTGGACAGTTGCAATCGAAGCGTGTCGCCATTGGCAACGCCGCCCTGATGGCGGACCTTGGCGCTTCTTCTGACGCGCTGAACGATAAAGCCGGTGCCCTGCAAAAAGAAGGCCAGACTGTAATGTTTGTCGCGTCGGACGTGAAGTTCGCCGGGCTGATCGCAGTCGCCGATCCGATCAAACATACGACCCTCGACGCTATTCAGCAGTTGAAGAAGGAAGGAATCCGGATCCTGATGGTGACCGGGGACAACCGCACGACTGCTGCCGCAGTTGCGGCGAAGCTGGGCATTGACTTTGAGGCCGACGTGCTGCCCGAGAAGAAGGCCGAGGTAGTCAAGAAGCTCCAGGCGGAGGGCGCGATCGTGGCCATGGCGGGGGACGGAGTGAACGATGCACCCGCGCTCGCACAGGCCAATGTAGGAATCGCCATGGGAACAGGAACGGATGTGGCGATGAAGACCGGCGGCATCACCCTGGTGAAGGGCGACCTGCGCGGAATCGTCAAAGCAAGGCGGCTGAGTCAGCGGACCATGTCCAATATTCGCGAGAACCTGTTCTTCGCGTTCTTCTACAACGCTCTTGGGGTGCCGCTCGCGGCTGGCGTTCTCTTCCCGTTCTTCGGGCTGCTGCTGAACCCGATGATCGCCGCTGCCGCAATGAGCTTCAGTTCGGTGTCCGTCATCACGAATGCGCTCAGGTTGCGTGCGACGAAGCTCTAGGCCTGGGAGAGTAGTGGCTCCTGGCCATTCATCCATATCAAACTTTCCCCAGCGACGTGCAGCCCGGCAAGGACTACAGCGCCGCTGGGATCAATTTAACTTTCTTCGTGAGCTTGCCTAATCCAACCAGCCTCACATCTTCATGTTCTTCGGCATCTCGCTAATCGAAGTGACTGTGATGATGGTGCCTTTGACGTCGCCTTCGAGGTGAACGTGTTTGCCTGCAAAGGGTGCGATGGTCTCTGGCTTAGCTGTAAGCGTGTACACCTTGGAGCCCGCCACGAGCGCATAGCTGCTCCCACTCTTGATGCACTCCTGAACACACTGAGCGTCTGTCTTTCCGGCGGCCATCGTATGCTTCTTGCCGCACATCGAGTCGCTGATGACTCCATCGAAGGGTTGTGAGGCGGCATGCACCTGCTGTATTGCAGGAATCATGATGGCCGAAAGTAGAGCGAGAGTGAGGGTGGCGGTCTTTTTCATGGTCTTCTCCGTTGAGTAAGTAAATAGAAACAACCTTGTTGAAGCGGTGGCGGCAGAATCTTCCCGTGAGGATGCTGGAACTAGGCATACCTCATTGGAGAGCCGTTGCCGCCTGTGCACGAACATCGTTCGTCAAAACTGTTACCTCGCGATCTGTCTCCGTGTGGTGTATTTCTGGCAAAGCGCAGCCATTCCTGGTTGCCTGCTTACTGCCAGATTCGAAAGTCATCGGCTCTTTGCACTTGCCGCACATCATCTGACCCTTCCTGGCATAGTGGGAGTTTCGATTGTGGTAGCAGGCCTTGCAGCTTGCAAGAGCCACGTGCACGACTCTGTCCTGAGTCTGCTGGACAAGAAAGAGTAGCTTCTGCCCTGAAGTGCTGACCTCGAACAGATGCATCTGCCCGGCCTGCAACTTGCTCCTATCCAGATGAAGATCATGTCCATCGCCCAGGCACACTGTGGCAATATCGCTGTGCTGCTGGCGGTTCGCAAGGTATTCGTGGACAACAGTGAGCCCGATTGGTAGGAGAAGAAAGGCTGTAATCAGGCAAAGGGGCCAGAACATATACGAGTTCCCACGCTCGTGCATCTTGAGATGGTTGACCTTGATCCGATGATTGCTCATTGTCTAGCCTCGGCGGCTGTTACTGCGAAAACGGTGTTAACGACAAGCGCGTCGTGGCGGTTGGTGAAGGCGGATGGCTGTCCTGTGGATTGCGCCGCAGCCAATACGCGGGGGACGTAGTTCCTGGTTTCGAGCGGTAGCATCCGCAGGTTGGTTAATTGATCGAAGTCCTGGGTGTGCGCCCTGAGGATTGCCGAACCGACGTTGGCTTCCCCCGTGTTGTAGGCGGCTAGTGCGAGCCTCCAGTCGCCGAATTGCGCATACAGGTCGTGAAGGTACCGTGCCGCCGCGTCGGTCGCTCTGAAGAGGTCGAGACGATCATCCTGAATCTGATCCACACGCAACCCATACCGGCGGGCGGTATCCGGCATCAGTTGCCAAAGGCCGCGTGCGCCCTTGGGGGAGAGCGCGGTGGTGCGTCCTCCACTCTCGACAAGGATGACCGCTGCCAGGTCAGCGGGAACTCCGTGACTTTTCAGAATGGGCTCGACGGCAGGACGTAGCAGGTTCACGCGCAAAGCAGCAACAGTCAGACCTTTCTCGACCCAAGGCTGTGGTACCTGACCATCCTGCGAGGCGACGCTGATATTCGGAGTCTGAGGAACGTTTGTTGTGCCGTTCGCAGGAGACGCGCTCTGAGCTGCGGTGTCGAGTAGCGCGTCTGCAGCTTTGGTCAGCGAGTCGTCGACTCCAGCAAAGGTCTCGCCTGCGCTGGAGTGCTGATGGGAGGATGAGGTCTCTTGGCTTCGGAGACAGGATGGAACTGCCCAGAGGGCGATTCCAACGATGCCGATCCGCCAGAGTGTCCTCGCGCGAGAACTCGTCGAGTTAAACATGGACCGCCTCCGTAGCCTGGGCGGCTTCTAGCTTGAGCGCCGGTTTGACTTCCCAGTTCCACTTCCAGATCGCAAAGATCGGAGGGTATACGACTAGTTCCATGAGGAATGAAGTGATAATGCCGCCCAACATCGGAGCCGCGATACGTTTCATGACATCCGCGCCCGCACCCGTGGACCACATGATGGGCATCAGTCCGAAGAGCATGCACGAAACGGTCATGACCTTTGGCCGCAGCCGTTTTACGGCTCCGTGAACGATTGCCTCGCGCAAGTCGTCCCATGAGTGAATGCCGCCTTTCTGCAAGGCCTCGTGGTAAGCCAGGTCGAGGTAGAGAAGCATGAAGACGGCAGTCTCGGCATCGACACCCAGCAGCGCGATCAGGCCGACCCATACGGCGATACTCATGTTGTAGTGCAAGAGGTACAGGAACCAGACTGCACCGATCGCCGAGAAAGGCACAGCCGACAGAATGATCATGGTCTTGATAGCCGAGCCGGTGTTGAAGTAGAGCAGCAGGAACACGATAAACAGCGTGATCGGAACGACCATTTTCAGTCGTTCGGCAACGCGCTGCATGAATTCGTACTGCCCGCTCCACACCAATTCGTACCCGGCGGGCACTTTGACTTTGCTGGCAACCGCGAGCTTGGCATCACGCACATAGCTGCCAATGTCGCGACCGGAGACGTCGACGTAAACGTATCCGCTCAGTCTGCCGTTTTCGTCGCGTATCATCCCCGGTCCGGTCCTCATGTGGATGTCGGCGATCTCACCAATTGGAATCTGTGCCCCAGAAGGCGTCGCCACCAGCACACGTTCGAGTGCACCGATGTCGCTGCGGTAGTCCCGCAAATAGCGCACGTTTACCGAATACCGTTCGCGGCCCTCGACCGTAGTGGATACCTGATCGCCACCGACCGCTGACATGAGAACACTCTCTGCGTCGTCGATGGTTAGGCCATAGCGGGCGAGTTCGTCGCGCTTCAAATCGAAGTCGAGGAAGTACCCACCGCTGGTGCGCTCCGCAAAGACGCTGGTAGTTCCAGAGACATCTTTCAGCGCCATCTCGATCTGTTCCCCGACCTGCTGAATCTGCGCCAGATCGGAGCCGAGCACCTTGATACCGAGGGGCGTACGAATGCCGGTGGTCAGCATATCGGTGCGAGCCTTGATGGGCATCGTCCAGGCATTCGAGATTCCCGGAATTTGCAGAGCCTCATTTAGCCCGCCGGGGCCGTAAATCAGTGCCTGGGTCGTTATATGATCCGGCCAGAACCTTCGCAGGACCGCCTGAACTCTGGTCGGCGCTGACTTCGAGTACCAACGATCAACCTTCGGCCACTGTTCCTGCGGCTTGAGCACAATGGTGGTCTCCATCATGGAATAGGGAGCTGGGTCGGTTGAACTCTCCGCCCGGCCAGCCTTTCCGAAGACCCGCTCAACCTCCGGGAATCCTGCGATGATCTTGTCCTGCACCTGCAACGTGCGCGTGGCCTCCGCAACCGAGATGCCCGGTAACGTCGATGGCATGTAGAGCAGCGTTCCTTCGTCCAGCGGCGGCATGAACTCCGATCCGAGCTTGAAGTAGACAGGAATGCTCAGCGCCATGACCAGCAAGGCACAGCCGATGGTCAGCCATTTGTGGTCGAGGACAAACTCCACCACCGGGTGATAGAGCTTCATCATCGGCTTGCTGATCGGATGGTTCTCTTCGCTGTGGATCTTCCCCACGAAGATCGCATTGACTATCTTAGCCAGCCATTTGGGACGGAAGTTGAAGCCGTCCATTCGCGAGAAAAGGAAGCGCATCGCCGCTGGAGCCAGAGTAATCGCCAGCATCGCCGCAATGGCCATTGAGAAGTTCTTCGTGAAAGCGAGAGGCTTGAAGAGGCGGCCCTCCTGGCCTTCCAACGTGAATACTGGAAGAAAGCCGACCGCGATGACGAGCAGGGCAAAGAAACTCGGGCCGCCAACTTCCTTCACGGCGGCGATCACGACAGCGTGGGATGGGCCAGGCCGACCCTCAGCTTCCCAGTGTTCGAGCTTTTTGTGCGTCTGCTCGACCATTACGACGGATGCGTCTACCAGAGCGCCGATGGCGACGGCAAGACCGCCCAGGGACATGATGTTTGCCGTCATCCCCATCCATTGCATCGGGATGAACGCGAGAATCACGGTGACGGGGATGGTGATGATCGGAACAATCGCGCTCCGCAAGTCCCACAGGAAGATCATGATCACGAGACTGACAATGACCAGTTCTTCGATTAGCGTGTGCCGGAGGTTATCGACCGCGCGATCAATCAGCTCAGACCGGTCATAAGTCGTTACCAACTTGACGCCGGGAGGCAGTGTGGACTTCAGGTCGTTCAGCTTTTCCTTGGTACGTTCGATCACCTTCTGCGCGTTCTCTCCGTAGCGCATAATGACTACACCGCCAACGGCCTCGCCCTTGCCGTCCAACTCTCCTGCTCCTCTCCGCATATCGGGTCCGAACGCTACGGTCGCTACGTCGCGCACCAGCACCGGCGTTCCTGTTTGCGCGTTATACATAATCACCGTCTTGCCGATGTCGTCGAGCGAGCGGATGTATCCCCGGCCACGAATCATGTACTCCCGTCCGGTGAACTCGACGAGCCTTCCGCCAACGTCATTGTTGGACTTCTGCACCGCGTCGCTGACGGCATTAATGGGGATTTTGTAGGCGAGCAGCTTGTTGGGGTCTACGTTCACCTGGTACTGCCGCACGAAGCCCCCAATGGGGGCGACCTCAGCGACGCCCGGGACGGTCTGTAACGCGTAGCGCAGGTACCAGTCCTGGTATGACCGTAGTTGGTCGATGCTGTAGGTCCCCGTCGTGTCCACAAGGGCGTATTGATAGACCCAGCCCACGGAGGTCACGTCTTTTGCCAACTCCACGCTGACGCCTTTTGGCAGTTTCGGGGTCACCGAGTTCAAGTATTCGAGCGTCCTCGACCGAGCCCAATAAAGATCCGTTCCTTCATCGAAGATGATGTAGATGTAGGAGTAGCCAAAGTCGGAGAAGGCGCGGATGTCCTTCACCTTGGGCAATCCAAGCAGAGCCGAGGTGATCGGGTACGAGACCTGATCCTCCATGATGTCGGGGCTGCGGTCCCACTTGGCGTACACGATGACCTGGGTATCCGAGAGGTCTGGAATCGCATCGAGCTTCGTGTTCTTCATCGCGTTCCATCCCAGCAGAACGGCCACCGCCACGAAGAGGAAGATCAGGAACCTGTTCTTGTCGCTGAAATCAATAATCTTATCCATCATTGGAATCGTGCCTCGCTCATGAGCTGTGTAAACGAGATGGCGGTGCCATCGTTCGCCGCAGTAAAGTCTTCAGCCTGTTGCTTGGTCGCAAACGTCAAGGTACCAGGCGAGCACCGGTCGTATGTCATTGGCTGGGCGTCCTTCATATCATCCATATGCATCCCAACGTGATCGCACGCCATGACGCGGCTGCCCTCGACATACCATGCCCCTTCAGGCGACATCGCTTTACCCGTGCTGTAGTCGTGTACCGTGATCAAGCGCATATGCTTGCGCTCCTGATTAGCTTCGGTGATGGCACAGCGAGGGCAGCAGACCTCCAGCCTCTTTCCGTCAATCTCCGCCGTCACCTTCACATTCGCGTGCAAGGGCCGTAGACAGTAGCCACATACCACCGGCTTCGGGTGGGCGACAATCCTGTACCAGCCAAAGACACCCGCGCCAACGAGGATCAGCAGGGTGACGGTTAGAGCAATACGTCGAGAGTTCATGGACCTTCTCCTTAGTGCGTCATCCCGCTCATTGCGTTCTTGAGTCCGCTTTCAGAGTCAATCAGGAAGTTTCCGGAGACGACGATCGTCTCGCCAGCCTTCAGCCCTGAAAGGATCACGGCGTTGCCGTCCACCACAGGCCCAACAGCGACTGTGCGCGGTTCGAACATGCCCCCTGGGTGAACCACGAAGACGTGTTGTTCCGTACCCGAGTTGAGAACCGCTCCTTCCGGCACAAGAATCTTCGTGCCGTAATCGACTCGCAACTGCGCATCCGCGAACATCTGGGGTTTTAGAAGGAAACCGGGGTTGGGAAGCTGAACGCGCACCTTCACCGTTCGGCTCTGCGGATCGACGGTCGGATAGACGTAGGAGATGTTCCCCGTATACGTCTTGCCCGGGTAGTAGCTCAGAGTCAGAGAAACTCTCTGGCCAAGATGAACGAAGGGAACCTCGTATTCATAGATGTCAGCGACCGCCCACACCGTGGACAAATCGGAGACCGTGTAGAGTTCCGTGTCGGGCGTAACCGAGGTCTGCGGAAAAACCTTGCGATCGGTCACGAATCCGGTGATCGGCGAGTAAAACGTCAGGTCCTTGCTGACCTTGCCCGTCTCATCAAGTTGCTTGATCTGCTCATCCGATATATCCCAGAGTTTGAGTCGCTCCTTTGCGGACTGCAGGAGCGATTGCGACCCCTCGGATATCTCCTGGAAGGGAGCATTCCCAAGCGTCGCGTTCCCGCGCTTCGCGATCAGGTATTCCTCTTGCGTCGAAACCAGGTCGGGGCTGTAGAGAGTGAAGAGCGGCTGTCCCTTCCTTACCAATTGGCCCACAAAGTCCACATAGACCTTATCGATGTAACCGGCCACCTTCACGTGAACGTGAGCGATCCTGGTCTCGTCCGCGACGATTTGAGCCGTCGTCCGAATGTCTCGAACCAGCGGCTTGTGCTCGACGACCGCTGTGCGGACACCGGCAAGTACCTGCTTCTCCGGCGAGATTGTCACTGTCCCCGCTGGCATTTTGGCCATCGCCTGGTCGTCCGCATACTTCGGGACTAGAGTCATTCCACAATCGGGGGCTATGCCCGGCTTGTCTGATCTGTAGGCCGGGTGCATCGGGTCATACCAGTAGAGGATTTTGCGATCACCATCCTTCGCAGGCATCCCAGCCATGTTGCCTGTGCCCACTGCCGGGGCATTAGCCTTTTGGTCCGCCGGGGGAGCCGTTTGCTCAACGTATTGTGGAACCAGATCCATGCCGTCGGGAGCTTTCCCAGGCTGGTTGTAGTGGTGTTGCGGGTTCATGGCGTCGTACCAGTAGACGGGCTTTCGCTCGCCACCCGTGCCTTGGGATGTGGCTCCACTGCTTCCTGCGTGGGCAAACCAACGATGGGTTGCGGTTCCATAGACAAGCCCTAGCGTCAGTACGATCAAAATGCCGAGGATGATTCTCTTTGGTGAGCGGTTCATAGCTATTTCGCCTCCTTTGAGGACTGAGTATCCGATACTGGTGTCGCAGGGACAGGTGGGCCGGTCACATCGGTGCCTGTCAGAACTTCTATTTGAGCCAAGGCTGTCTGGTAGTCGGCAAGCTGCCGGTAGTAGTCAATCTCGTAGTTCAGGAGCGTAGAGAAGTTTGCGAGAAGCGAGAGAAAATCCACCGTGCCGACTTGGTAGGAAGCCATCGACGATTCGAGTGCGAGAGACGACTGCGGAACCACGCCCTTCGAGTACAGGGTGAGCAGCCGCTCCGACGCCTTAGCGGCGAGATAGTCCTGCTTCAGCTCGAACCTGACTTCGTTCAAGCGGTTGTCGCGCATCTTCTCGGCACTCAACAGGTTTTCGCTTGCTTCGGCTACGCCCTGGCGCTGTTTAGTCTTGTAGAAGATGGGAATATTCACCGTGACCGTGACGCCATTCATGTCTGGCTGCGCTGCACGCTGCTGGTACATGTAGCTCACGCCGATGTCGGGCCGATACTCTCTCTCGGCCAGAGCAATACCCAGTTGACCTCGTTCCACCATCTTGTTGTTCCGCAGCACGGTAGTGTCATTCTCTGCCGCAAGAGTGTACAACTCATCGAGCGTCCGAGTAATCGTCGCTGGCCCAACGTCCGCCGCAGGTGCCAGCGGTGACTCAGGAGACCGAACCAGGAAAGCGTTGATCCTAGCCTGGGCAGTCGCCCGCTGCTCTTCGAGCATGGTCAGCTTTTCGAGCAGCATGGAAATCTCGATCTGAGACCGCAGCACATCCTGCTGCATTGCCTTGCCGACGCGGTATCGCGCCTCGGCAATCCTCGATAGCTTTTCGAGAAGTTCCTTGTTCCGGTTGGTTGTTTGAATTGCGCGGTCGTAGTAAAAGTACGCGTAATACGCAGTCTTGACCCCGACCGCTACCCTTCGCTGAATGGCATCGTAGTCAGCCTGCGCAGCGTCAGCCTCTTTGCTCGCGATCTGGCCGCGCAGCTTAAGCTTGCCTGGATAAGGAAACTGTTCAGATACTGTTAGACCGCGATAGCTTGAAGAGTCACCCGACATCACACTGAATGGAGCAGGATTCCCCGCCCATCCGATAGAAGCCATCGGATCGGGCAGCGACTCCACTTGCGGCACGCGCCGCTGCAACGCCTTCACCGTGTGAAGCGCACTCTGGGCCTCCGGATTCTTCTCTAATGCTTCCCGGATGACATCGTCGAGCAACAACACCTGGGGGGCGGGTCCCTGATTGGCCTGAACACCGGTACTCACCGCCTGCACAGTCGTGTGGTCGTCCTGTGCGGGTGCGACGGCGGCTGGCAAGAGCAGCAGGACCGCGAGGATCCTTGTGGTTCTCATGGAATACTCCCTTTGTCTGAAATAGTGGACGCCGCAGACCGTTTAGTCTGAGCAGTTCTAGACGAGGGAGTTGACTAGACGAGGAAGGTGCAAAGAAGGGCGTGAACCGGCGAATGCCGCAACTTCACCAAATGGAGAGAGCCACGATTCGAGCGAATCGTCGAAACGGGCGGATCAAGAGCGACAACACTCATTGCCAGATGCGCATACATCACATCATCCGAACGGTCAGATGTCGATATAGAGGTGGTGGTTACTGACCCAAGCGGCACAACTTTGCAGCAGCAGGATGAATCCCATGACGCTGTGTTTGTCGTCCCGCTAAGCGGCGCAGTTTGTTGATCATGCCCCATGCAGCAAGCATGCGCATGCGACGAGGAAGGCATGGCACACAAGCGGGACGCGTAACCTGGAACCCCTGCCAGGAGCAGGAGGACAACGAGAAACGCGCTTTTGGATAGACGCCCCATGTTTACCTTGCATCGAAGATACCCCTTTCTCGCACACGTACGATGTGACGCGCGTCACGTAGGGAACACATCAGGGAGACCACTTCCTGTGGTGGTGAAAAGGCTATCCAAATCGGTTGCTCTGGCGCTTGCGGCGCTTCTCGCCGCTCAGCCTGCCTTGGCGGATGTAACTTGCACGCAAGGGCCTTGCCGGGTCAGCTTCCTAACCCAGGCTGGCTGCAATGCTCTTCGTGTTGCCACTCCGTACTACTCGCTGGGCCGGTCCCGGCTGGCTCGGAACCGTTCGATCACCGCACTGCAGCATATCCGTGGAACCGTCAACTGTAAGATTGGTGCCGCTCGCGCGTCAGCAGCAATAGGAAGAAGGAGACAAACATGGGCCGCCGCGACAACCGTAGAAACGTGACGCACGTCACAGACGTCATACCTCCAAAGGTCCATAGTTCATGGTGGTCATGAAAAAGGTTCTCCAATCCGTTGCTCTGGCGCTTGCGGTGCTTCTTGCCGTTCAGCCTGCCTTGGCGGCCATGAGTTGCACGCAAGGGATTTGCATTGCCGGTCAGCACTCCGCAGATTGCTGCCCGCCCTCGAACGACGGGTCGATGCGGAACATGTCGGGCGACCCTACGATGGATTCCACGGGGGCATCCTGGCAGACAACGCCGCAACCCGCGCTTGCCGGACCCAGCTGCGCCTCCGAACCTTGCTGCTGCGTTTCAGCTCGCGCCACCGTGCAGGCGGCCTTTCCTGCGAAATCCAGAGTCGATACGAGAGTATCTTCCACGCCTGTCACCGGATTCTCCTCGGTCGCCGTCCCTATTCGAGCGGCTCTGAGCTCCGGAGATACGGCTGCGCCCGCGCCCGTGAGATACGGTCTCTTTCAAATCCTCAGAATCTGAATCCCCTCCTTGCATTTGAGCGCATAGACCTGCCCCAGGGTCCGACGTGCCTTTTTGGCACAGGTTCCGCGCGGCACGCATTCCCTCAAACACATTGATTTGCCAAGGAGATTCCCATGAAACCGTTCGTAAGAAGCACCCTGCTAACAGGCATCCTCATGATGGTCGCCAGTAGCTCAATGGTTGCGCAGACGAGCAACGGCTGGTTCGAGCAATGGTATCGCGCCAAGTACGGTCGGCCATCACCCACCGAACAAGCCCGTCTGAACACCCACCAGCAAGTAAACGCTGGATCCCCTGTAGCCACTCCGCCCTCCGTCGCAGTCTCCGCCAACGGTGGATTCGAGCAATGGTATCGCGCGAAGTATGGTCGCCCATCGCCCACCGAGGAAGCGCGTCTGGTGGCCCAGCAGGTAAACCCGGCATCGCCGGAAGCAACGCCACCCACAGTGGCGTCGTCCGCCGATCGTGGATTCGAGCAGCGGTATCAGGCGAAGTACGGACACCACCCACTCGCCGAGGAAGCAAATCTTGGCCAGATACCGTCGAAGGAGCATCTCAGCAAGCATCAACTCAACACGTTGATTGCTACTGCAAAGACTCCGGCGGAGCATCAGCGGATCGCCCAGTTCTATCAGACGCAGGCACAGGATTATCTGGCCCAGTCGAAGGAACACGCGCGAGAGGCTGAACAGTCCAGTAACAACCCGATGCGGAATAACAACAAGGCCGTTTTCAGCACTGTCAACCACTGCGAGCATTTCGCTCAGAGGTTCAGTGACCTGGCTTTCAAGTCGCGGAAGCTTGCGGAACAGCACGAGCAGATGGCTACCGATGCCGGAAAGCTGAGCGGTCTTCAGGCCTCTTCTCACTTTCCAACTTCGGAATCACTCGGGAAGTAATCCGTCGAGGACATCGACACGTGAGGTTGGCCAGTCCACCTAGGCTGGCCCGCCTTACTACCTGGACAGGATTCGACGTACGTCACGGTCCCTTGACTCCGACATCGGTCGAACCACGACCCATCACACGTAACCCAAGGAGATTCTCATGAAGCGCACCGTTAGCATTCTTTCGGTCCTCTCACTCGCTCTTGTCATGACCGTTGCCGCTTTTGGCCAAACGCCAGCGAAGCCGCAACACCTGAGCAAACAGCAACTCAACACGTTGATTGCCACCGCAAAGACACCGGCGGAGCACGAGCGCATCGCCCAGTATTACCAGTCGCAGGCTCACGATTACCTTGCTCAGTCAAAGGAACACGAAGCGATGGTTGCGGCGTATAAGTCGAATCCGAGCATGACCAACAACAAGAACCAGGCGAGCACCATTAACCATTGCGAATACTTCGTTCAGACGTTCAAGGATCTGGCTGCTAAAAGCAAGGAACTTGCACAACTGCATGAAGTGATGGCCAAGGATGCAGAGCAGAAATAGGGATGGCCCCACCCTGGCGGGGATTCCCCATACACGTTGGGGCCGGAGTTGAGCATGCTCTGGCCCCCGCGTGACTGCTTGAAGGGGATGGACTGCGGACCACAAGTCCAGGACCTCGAACTCACCGACTAACGGCAAGGAGATTCTCATGAAACGCACGATCAGAATTCTTTCCGTTCTTTCGCTCGCAATTGTTATGACTCTTGGCGTCCTTGGCCAAACATCAGCGACGCCGCAAGCAAAGCCGGAGCATCTCAGCAATCATCAGCTCAAAATGTTGATCGCCGCCGCGAAGACACCGGCAGAGCACCAGCGCGTCGCGCAGTATTACCAAATGGAGACCCAGAAGTACCTCGCGCAATCGGAAAAACACAAAGAGATGCTTGCGGCCTATGAGCAAAACTACTATCGCCGGGCATCCTTCATTCACCATTGTCAATACGAGGTCCAGAAATTCACGGATAAGGCGGCGAAGTCACAAGGGCTCGCACAACTGCACGCCCTGATGGCCCAGGATACCGAGCCGGAACAGACTGAGTCGGACCTGACGCCAGGGAGCATCCGAAAGCAACCCGCTGAAATCCCACAACGGGATCTATATGCGGCTTGCATCAGTTCAACGAAACACGTCGAGCGAAGTTCTCACGCGATGATGCCTTCGAGATTCTGGCGATTCGACAACGAGGAGTACCAGACGCAGCTTGATCAGCTGAGGTCAGCGGTGTCGACCCTCTCTCAGAACCAATTGGCTTTTGAAGCGAGCCTGACGCCTGAGCAGGTATCGACGTTCGACCCTGAGCTCCGCGCCATCCACCAACTTGAATCCCAGGTCGAGAACCATATCCAAAGTCTCGATGGCGAATTGCGGGACCGTCAGGCGGCGAAGTGGCAAGTTGCAGAAGATACTACGGCTTTGCCTGGGCTTATCAAGAGTTGGCGAAGACTCGATCAAAAAATCGCGCGCCTAACGTGGCATTCGGTGGCGGGATAGCGTTGTACTGGAGGGCGGAATTGATTGCATTCAGCAGACTACTCAATCGGCTGGGGGATTAGTCACAGCATCCGCGTCCGGCCATAGTTCGGATGTGCAACGGTCCCCGCCGCCGTCGACGGAAAACGTGTCAGTTGTCCACTCTGCATCAATGGACGCGAGAGCCGTGCAGAGTTTCTCGTACGCCTCGCGGGGGGTTGCCGCCTGAATCGTAATGGTCGCGTTCTGGAAGCTCGTCTCGGCTGCCTCCGCATCGACCTGTTGAAGCCACCGGGGCGCGGTCTGATCGTCCCCATGACGCTGGATGAAGTCCTTGACCTCCGCCAGAGGGCTCAGTGCCAGGGAGATCTCCGTTTCTTGGCGACTGTTCCTATCCGGCGCAGTTCCGCAGTCGGCGCACTTTTTGACGCATACACAAGCCATTGCTGATCTCACTTTGCCGGTTTACGCCCCGGCTGGCGATTGGGGTAAGGGTGGGGCCACCTCTACCGTGGCGGGTTGGGCAACGCGATCGAACCGGAACCATTCATGAAACGCGTCCATCACGTCATACGGCAAGCCGAGCTTGTTTGCGGCGACTTCGAGAAAAACCCTCGATGGCCTCTCAAAGTTAGTGCAGAGCTGCTGTCCAAGACTCTCCATAATCTCGGCGGTTTTGGGCTCGGCGGCGATTCGTTCGAAGTCCTTGATATCCCTTGGTGTCGCTTCGCGGTGCTTCATAGTCACATTCCTCCCCTCGACTGAGCGTCAATACTCAGCCAAGGTGATGCTCTTCACGTCAACCCCAAATTCCCGGGCTGCCTTCTCGTAGATGTCGTTCAGACTGAGGTGGACAACCCTGCCGTCCCAACGAACTGCTATCGCCTGTCCGGTCACATATCTATATCTTTCCGACCCGACTTCCATTAACACGGCAACCTGTCCTTCGACCAGGTGTTGCCATAGCTCGGAAACAAGGTCGAACTCCTCATTCTCGTTGGACTCTTCGTTCCGAATCGACGATGGCCATGCTCCGTGATCGGTGTTCGCGGCCGTGAAACCGACCTTAGTTGAAGGTTTACTCGGATCTGCATCGTCCTCAAGTAAGCTGAGGCTGTGACACTCGAGCCACGTTTTGAATGCGGCGAGGTCTTTCACCTCGAAGTAGTTGCTGCGCGCCGTTCCACTCCAATCTGCCATGATGCCCTTCTTCCTAAAGCAAAGTCCGCGATTAGCGGCTGTGAGGTGTCCTTTTCTTAGAGAGCGGTATAAATGGGGTCCAGCGACTTCGGATAAGGAAGGCTCGCCGGCAGTTGACGCCGGATCGCGACGTTGAGAGGCCACGCATACTTGTGATTTCCCTTGTGCCGGACTCGCGTTGCCAGTGATTGCAGGGATGAGTTGAGCCATTCTGTGCGCGCCGAAGCGTCCGTTGGAACATCTGTGGCACCGAAGGCCTCGAGCTGCACTGCTGCGTACTTCCAGCCGCGCTCGCTGTTGCGAATCTTCTGCGCTGCTCTGTCCGAGAAGACCCTGCCATCCGGTAGAAGATGGAGCGTTCTGGCGGTTCCCCTTCCTAGATAGGTGCCGTTGTGTGCTTGATAAATAGTGCCCACGTGGCCCATGTGGATGACTTCGCCCGACGCAGTTCTCCGCTGTAGAGGGTCACTAAAGCTGACCACGCCTACGATGGCGTGCTTGCGAAGTATCTCGAACGATCGCGCCAGAAACCACGTCTCCCCATTTCCGGCAACCGAATCGAGGAGTACAAAGCGCCCAAGCTCCACGGTCGTCAGCACAGGCGCCTCAAAGACGTTGGTGAGGACAGCGTTTGAGCAGGGGTGCGAGAACACTGCAACCCCGGCGAGCTCACCGTGACGGTAGAGTCCTACGCGGAATCGTGCGGCTGGGTACGTGTGGGAGTAGTGGTGCTGCGTAATAAACTGGCGAGCCGTGGTGTCGTCGGATATATCCGCAACCTCGTACTCTGCCGTTTTGATGGGCTCCGTGGGGGGTCTGTAGCTCGCCCGGCCATCGCACCATCGCTGATTCAATGCCAGTGTGTATTGCATGAGACCTCGAATGTAAGGAGCAAAAGTAAAAGCCCTCCCAATGTTCGAGGAGGGCAGCGCAGAACGCTTCGTTAGAGAACAAGAATCGGGGACTGGTTACTCGGTCCCCGTTTTACTTTCACGTACAAGGTACCCACCTTGTACGATGGGGGCGGCCTCGTGGAATCTACGGATCTCGCTCACAACGGACGGTGAAGAAGTTCAATGCAGGCTCTACAGCTAAAGCAACTGCGATCGCAACAAAGAGCAGTACATCGAATTTCATTTCTCTCCCTCTCCTTGAAGCGGCTTGCCACAGCTGCTGCAGACCTGGGGATCATGCTCGTCGGCGGACAGAGGATGTATCTGCCCGCACGCAGAGCAAATGATCGTTCGAAGGCCAAAGCTCTCGAGGGATAGCCGGCGCGACTTGAATGGCGGCACGAAGCGGGCCGTCATGCTGTCTTTATCAATCGCGGACCGGGTTGATCCAGCGCGATCTCTGCGCCGAACTCGCAGCCGATGCCGCGCTTGAGCCATTCGGGAGTTTCGGACGTATAGCGCGTCGCCGCCCGCTCTCGCTGTTTGCGGAGGTACTCCGGGGGATTCTCTGCATTGGTCATCACCCCCACGTAGCCGTCCTCGGCGAAGAAGCCTTCGACAGAGGCCCATCCGATGGAGTTCATCGTGATGAAGATGCGGCTCCCGATCGCGGGAAGAGGGAAGGGCGCACTCCAGCGCAGTCGTTCTTCGCCCGAGTCGTAGAGAGCGAATCCGTCGTCTGTGACTCCTGCGGGAGTCGGCATGTCGATAAAGAATTTTGCTTGCATCAGGTCCTCTGAGCACAAAAGGGAAGGACTGCGCGTTGTTTCGCGCAGCCCAAATGAAGCGATCGATTTATAGGGGTTAGGGTGGAAGGAAAAAGACGCTGCACAGCCAGCGGAGACGCCTGGTTTGGCTATCTCCGCTGACACTGTATAACGCCTTACGTAACAATCATTTAGGAGCATCCCCCAACGCTCGTTGAACAAGATTCGCACACAAAGCATGTGCCGCTCGCTCGGCAGATCGAACCACAGGTCGGGCAGATGGGAGCATCTCCGAACTGTGGTTCTGCGGCGGCACCTGCCGGCTTGCTGCTGCCGACAGAGGTAGTCGCGTTGAGTGGGGGGGTAGACGTGAAGAGCGCAAGCTGCTCGCCTTCGAGGAAGCGATACTGCATCCAGCGCCCGATATAGTCCATGATGGATTTCGCGTAGCCCATCTTCTCGTTCCCGGTCCAACCCGAGGGCTCGAAGCGGGTGTGAGCGAGCTTCTCGCACACGACCTGCAGCGGGACTCCGTGTTGCAATGAAACCGAGAACAACGTGGCAAACGATTCCATCAAACCAGCGATGGTGGACCCCTCCTTGGACATCCTGATGAAGATTTCGCCAGGCTGACCTTTTGGATACATCCCAACCGTGAGGTATCCCTCATGGCCGCCGAACTTGAAGTGGTGGGTGAGCGCCGAGCGTTCATCCTGCAAACGGTGACGGCACGCGATCGGAGGTGCATTGAGATCCTCGACTGGACGGGTCTCGACTGTGCTTTCGGCTGCCACCTTGCTCACACTCACGGGCTGGCCGGACTTTGAGCCGTCGCGATAGATTGCGACTGCCTTCAGGCCTTTGCGCCATGCCATCACATACGCTTCGGCAATCTCTTCAACTGTGGCGCTGTTGGGCAGGTTCACAGTCTTGGAGATGGCACCCGACAGAAACGGCTGGGTTGCAGCCATCATGTCGATATGCCCCTGCCAACGAATAGAGCGCACACCCTTGGTGGGGAGGAATGCTCCATCGAAAACAGGCAGATGCGCGTCGTGGAGGCCAGGAGCGCCTTCAACGGTACCTTCCGCTTCGACATACGCAACAATGGCATCGATCTCGGCTTGGTTGTATCCGAGGCGACTGAGGCCCATTGGGACGCTACCGTTAGCGAGTGTCATGTAGCCACCGCCAACGAGCTTCTTGAACGTGACAACGCCGAGCATCGGTTCGATTCCCGTCGTGTCGCAGTCCATCATGAACCCTATGGTTCCCGTGGGCGCCAACACTGTAACCTGGGCATTGCGGAGACCGGTCGCCGTTGCGGAGAGGAGAGCACTGTCCCAGAGACAAGCTGCAATCGTTGCTAGCGAACGAGACTCGTCCGTGGTTGCGGCCGTGGTCAAGATTCTGCTTGCGTCGAGGTGCATCGCCACAACTTCGAGGGCCGAAACTGCGTTCATCGAATAGCCAGGAAAGGAGCCATTCTTTGAAGTGTTTTCGACACCCGATGCTGCATCAAGTCTCGGCATCGTCGCTGCGATCTCAGCCGAAGCCAGAGTAGCCGCGCCGCCCATCAGGGAGGTGATTGCGCCGGCCATCGAGCGGCCGTCTTCCGAATCGTAGGGAAGACCCAGATTCATCAGAAGCGCGCCAAGGTTCGCATAGCCGAGACCCAGTGGGCGAAAGTCATGCGAGTTCCGCGTGATCTTCTCCGTGGGGTAGCCGGCCATGTCAACCAGGATGTCCATAGCGATGACGAGCAGACGAACCGCCGCGGTGAAAGCGGTGGAGTCGAACTCGCCGTTCGGGCCAAGAAACTTGACCAGGTTGAAGCTGGCTAGGTTGCAGGCTGAATCGTCAAGGAACATGTACTCGGAGCAGGGGTTGGAGGCGTTGATCGGACCGGAGGCCTTGGCTGTGTGCCAACGGTTGATCGTGCTGTGAAACTGCATGCCCGGGTCGCCGCAGTTGTAAGTTTCTGCGGCAATTGAGCGAAGCAAATCAGCGGCCTTGATGGTCTTCGCCGTGTATCCACCCACGCGCGCCTTGAGGTCCCAGTCGAGGCCGTTGATGGCCGCTTCCATGAACTCGTCGGTGACGCGGACAGAGTTGTTCGCATTCTGGAACGCGATCGTCGAATATGCCTCGGACTCGGGGCCGCTGCCGTCGTAACCTTCACGCACCAGAGCTGCGGCCTTCAGTTCCTCCTTGCCTTTGGCTGCAACGAAGTCCTCGATGTCGGGGTGATCGGCGTCGAGAATGACCATCTTGGCAGCGCGGCGTGTTTTACCGCCTGACTTGATGGCGCCGGCGAAGGCATCGAATCCCTTCATAAAACTGAGAGGACCAGAAGCCGTGCCGCCACCGGAGAGACGCTCTGTGGAGCCACGCAGCACTGACAGGTTGGTGCCTGTGCCCGATCCCCACTTGAAAAGCATTCCCTCGGTCTTCGCCAAGTCCAAAATCGAGGACATGGAATCCTCAACCGAATTGATGAAGCACGCGCTGCACTGGGGGTGAGCGTAGCCGGTGCGACCGAACTCAACTTCTTTGGTCTCCGGGTTCCAGTGCCAGTTACCGCCGTTGTTGAACGGTTCCAGTTTGGCGCAGCCGACGTTGAAAAATACGGGCGAATTGAAGGCAACCGTCTGGCGAACCAGGAGGTACTTGATATCCTCCCGAAAGGCAGTGGCGCTGTCCTCGCCGTCAAAGTAGCCAGCAGATTTGCCAGCTTCGGTGATGGTGTCGACAACGCGGGAGATGAGATCCTTGACGCTATTCTCACGCCCGGCAGTTCTGAGCGCGCCGTGGAAGTACTTGCTGGCGACGATGTTCGTGGAGCGAAGGGTCCATGAGGCTGGAACCTCGACGCCCGGCTGCTCGAATACAGCTTCGCCGGTACTGGATTGGATCAGCGCATCGCGCAACACGAATTCGACGCCGTCGAAGCCGAGAGCGCCGGGTGCTGTGAAAACCGGCTCAAGTTTGAATCCTGCAGTGGTAGTGGAAGTCATGTTTGTATCCTCTATGGCGCCGAATGGCGAATTTGGTTCTGTGGTTCAGGTGAATATTTGTTCAAAATGTTCGCGGGATTCTTGACTGATTCGTCGATGCCGTCGTCAATGCCTGCGATGATCTCGTGGCCTATATAGACCATTACGCACAAGCAGAAGGCGAGGAGCATCGCAGAATACTTGAGGATGGTCACCGAGCGCCGATTCGAGTCCAAAGGTCAGCTACATCAATGGCTACATATCCGGCCACCAGCACGACGGCGGCGCAGCGTTGAGAAACACTAGCTAACAAACTCGAGGTCCGCACAGTGGCACTAGTATAGTCAGAAATGCAACCATTCAGTTGTGAAGGCGGTCACATATGTTGAATATCTGTGGTTGTTTCTGGGTTATTCGAGGGCTGGAGAGTTGTGGACCAAAGTAGGACCTGGGCAATGGATCTCTGCTCAAAGCTGAGATCGGCGACTTTGCGGCGCCAACTCAAGACGCTCCGTTCAGCGCGTTTGAGCTGCTTTTCAGCATCCTGCAACTTCCGCTTTGCTCGGGCGAGCTTACGGGATTGAACTGACATCTCACGCCTCTTCCCGCCGGCCCAACTCGGCGATCTCTCTCTTCTCTACCCGCGCACGTATCTGGTTACGCTTATCGGCTACCACCTTGGATGTTGGTGGTTGACCCACTGTGGCGCGTGCTCTTGCTGCGCTACACTAACAATCTCGCTGGTACAAAAGATCGGGCAGACCACGCGGATCAGCTTGAATTGGTCGATCTCCAATCGTGGCGGGCTCCGTGGGCCAGCGAACGGGAATGGCGGTACTCTCCACGCCCATGCCAAGGCTAAGAATACAGTAGGGTGTTTGCACGATTTTGTATCCTTTCTTGAGGCAATTTGCGTTGGGATTGGTTAAGCGGAGAATTGAAGCGAGCCAGCACTAAAGCCTGGCCCAACTCCAACTCGATTCATCTCGACCTTCTCCGCTTGGCAGCGAAGCATGGCGCTCTCCAGATAGGCATGAGAGCGATCTGAGCCAATTGCCTTTCGGCCCAGCTTGATCGCTTCCACAGCCACCGTGCCGCTTCCGCACATTGGGTCATACACGACGTCACCGGGATCGGTGGCGAGTTGTATTCCAAAGCGTGCGACCGCCGCAGGCAGAATAGCCGGGTGAGGCACCAGTCCATGCGCGCGTACAGCCTTGCGATAACGCACTTCCTCGGCTCCGCACGGGGTTGCGACGAGCAGCGAAGGCGGGATGCTGCCGCCCTTATCCGTAAAGCTGCCAGCGCCAAAGGAGAATCCAGAGGGCCGGGGTGCGAGACGCGGCTTTGCAATCGAACGGAGACCGCCTGGGGTGTACTCGCGCAGAACGTTACGGTTGTTGCCGTATGCGTTGGGATTGGGACTGAGCCAGAGCAGCGGCTCAACCGATGGCGTCACGCGCAGCCGTTGGATGCCGACCCATTGGAGCGGCGGCATCTTGGTGGGGCTGTGCCAGTAGAGGTGCTGGAGGAGGTGAATCCCAAGCTCGTCCTCCAATTTGATGAGAAGACGCTCGACGTGCAACTGCTGAGATGCTGAACCTTCCTTGAAACAACTGCCTATGTTGACCATGAATGATCCATCGGGCGTCAACAGCGGGAGCCACTTCTCAAAGAATCGCGTTAGCCAATCCACGTACTGAGCCGGCGCAACATTGCCGTAAGCCTTGGGATGGAGGAGTGGGTACGGCGGAGAGGAGCAAATCAGTTGGACTGATCCTTTTTCAATCACCCCAACTGCATCTTCGGCGTTGGCCCACAAGAAGGCACCGTTCTCCGATATAGCGACGGTGAGAATCGAACCTCTCACAATATTGCCGAGTGTGGCGTTCGCCGTCTCGGTCAATCGCCACACAGACGGCTCGTCCTTGGAGATGAGACCTCGTAATACGGCCGTTTGCCGCGTCCAACGCACGCGTCGCTCGAAAGCGTTGACTTTCCGAGTGCCGACATTGACGGTGCCGTTGCGGTCCTCGTCCGACAAATTGAACTGTTCGGCGATCTCGTTGTAGAGATCGCGAGGCCTGGCTGAGTCTCCCTTGTCCTTGAGAGTCTGCAGGAGGGGCAGCATGAGTTGAGTGTGAGAGGGAATTGACATGCTGGCTCTCCTAAAACTGTGAGGGCGAGCCTTTGAGAGGCTCGCCCGGCTGATGAAAGTAGGAAGAATTTGATTGGTGGACTCCGCTATCGCCCGGCGACGGCAGACAGAAATGCTTCCTGCTTCCGGTTCCTCGCGCCGATCAAAGCGCGCAACTGGTGGACATCCTCGGCAACACCGGGGTACATCTCCATCGCGTGGAGAATGTCAGACTCGTGGGTATCGAGGAACTCGATCGCCGCATTGGCGAGCGCGGCGCCGGCGTCATCGAAATCCTTGATGGCTTTATTGACCTTTGCATTGCCCTCCGGCGTCTGGCAGTCCACAGGCGTTATGTCGATCATCAGCGGCTCAGCGAGTGCACGGCCGTTCAAAACCTCGTTGCTTCCTGATTGCATGTGTCACCTCTGGTGCCTTGTTGTCCTGCTAAATGCGCCCACACGTCCAGGCGTGAAGGAGTTGCGGATTGCGCGCCGACATATCCCGCATCGTGTTCAGGGCTTCGGTGCGTTCCGCCTTTGACATGACAGGGAATCGCGCGATGGTGCCGTCCGCATCGATCCGTGTGCTTCCAACCTTGCAGCACATTTCGCTCGGAAGCATCCGGTAAAGGGTGCCAGTGATTGCACCATCGCGCTGCTCGCTGCCACGCTCCAAGAAGTAGCGTTGCTTCTTGATGGTGAGGGTGTTCGGATTGCCGTCCGTGGCGAACATCTTGCCAATCACCCCGAGCGTGTTTGCGGCGTCTCTTGAGCATGAGTAGCCCATATTTGGCCGTTCCTTTCCGTTGTGTCGTTGTGTTCTAGGTGGCTGCTGCTCTGCACGCGCGTCGCTTTGGGCTCGCTCGGTCGCGTGCTCTGCTGTCGCGACAACCCGCGTAAGTGGATGAGGTAACGGACAAGACGATACTGATATCGCGCGACTAGCGCGCTGAGAATAGCTACATCCCGGTGATGGAGGCCGCGCGCAATCTGTTCGGTGTCTGTGTCCACGTGCTCGGCTAGTGTCATCTCAGATAAACACATACGCAGGGCATACGGTGGAGGGGGGTGGAATAGAAGAAACGGATGGAGATGGTTGGCCGGAATCGCGGCATCCGCGCTAAGGAAGGCGAGCCAATCGGCAAGTGCTCACCGCATACACGCGCAAGGCCGACGAGAGCGAACTCGGCAAGCTAATTGTCGAGACCGCGATCCTGCTATCGGCCAGATCGCAGCCGGACGGCGGCAAGGTTCTCCGTGCCGCCGCCCACGCCCACAAAGTGGACACCGACGCCATCGCCCTCAAGGTCAAGCAGGAGTTTACTGCGAAGGAGAAGGCGAAGACCGAGAAGAAAGCCAAGCCAAAGGCGACTACCAAAACCTTCAAGAAAACTGCATAACAGAACCTACTCAAGAGCGGACCTCCCTTAGTGGCAGGTCCGCTTTTTCGTGCACCCTCCTATCCAACCTGATCGACGCTCTCACCGTGTGAGAGCGCCTTTGTTCTACCCGCCCGATGGGCTTGAATAGGCCATAAACCTCCTCCAGACCGCAGGAGACTTATGCGCTTCGCAATTGAAAGATTCTTCATTTACGTAATCACCACTAATTTCCCGAAGGTCTTTCAACATGGTCAATCACGATGACTTCGACGGGCCCCTTTCCGGATTCCAGTTTCAGGCCAAGCTGCTCCTGAAGGGCGTCAAACAAAGAGGGGGCATTGGAATCGGCTGGGGGTTCCGGAAGCCTTGCATTTGGTGCGAGCGGGGAAGTCGATTGGAGCCGGTCATCTGGGGTGAATTGGAGTTTGAAGTCATAGACGCCCTTCAGCTCGGTTTTATCCAAAACGGGGTGGCCAAGCATCTGCGTTAAGTTCCGTACCAGCCTGGCGATGGGCACCGCTTGAGCTGTTAGATCCCCGCTGGACTTGCTTGTCATATTGTCCGCTCCCGGATCCCCAGGTTTTGCCTCCTGAAGTTTGGGGCCACCTTTCGCGATGACCAATGTGTAAATGGTTCCTTCTTTTGTCTCGCGGTGAACCGTCAACTGGAAGCGGTCCGCCAAAAGCGCTTGAAGCATTTGCTGCTGCGCAAGCACGCGCTGGGCTTGACTCAACTTCGCCAGTGCTCCAGTTGTTGCGGCGTCCATTTTTGCCTGAATGTCGAATCTTTCGGAGGGGAGCCAGCTCGGGCCTCCCGAAAATTGAAAACTTTCGACTCCATATGCGATCGAAATAATCTGCTGGGGCGTGATGAACCATGCATTGAACCCGTCAGGTGCGGCCCACAACCCTATTTTCTTGTAAGGCCCAGGCCCCTGGCTTGGTTTGATCGTAGCGGCTTCGTACTCGTACGCGGGCAAAGGAGCAGCCGTGCCTTGCGGCTGCGACTGTGCCCCGCTTGCATCAGGCACCTCCGCCCCATCCACGCTAGGCTTCTCCGCCGAGTCAATCACCAGCGTCTCGATCGGTCCCTTCTGCGCCTCCAGCTTCAGTCCAAGCTGCTCCTGCACCGCCGTGAACAGCGAAGGAGCCGCTGAATCGGCCGCCTGCGC
>Ga0102924_1000849_pt1 | contig 36567 bp, 38 predicted proteins | sample PaiPotPPM11metaG_FD_80116 | JGI IMG/M metagenome (GOLD analysis project Ga0102924, IMG submission 80116) | Iron sulfur acid spring bacterial and archeal communities from Banff, Canada, to study Microbial Dark Matter (Phase II) - Paint Pots PPM... ...
CGTGCAGCAAGCGCTTGCGCTGCTGTCACCGCACCTGCGCGAAGTAACGGTCCTCCATTACTTCGAGGATCTTCCTAGCCGGGAGATCGCAGCCATTCTTGGCGTTCCCGACGGCACCGTGCGCTTCAGGCTGCTGATGGCCCGCCGTCAATTGCGGCGCATTCTCGACGGCTATGATGAAACACACGCGCTACACAACGCGGAGGTTCCCGATTATGCGATCTGATTTCGCGGCTGCATGCAAGATAACGAAAAGCAAGATCGCCGTGCCTCCTGTCCCTATCGAAATGATCCGCTCGGCAGCAGCACATCCGCAACCGGCTTGGTCGCACCGGCCTTTCGTGGCGGCTTGCGCCGCGATCGCAGCGACCGTGACGCTGGGAGCGGGCGTCGCGTTCGGCGGCAAGATTCTCTCAGGTATCCGCATCTGGCTGCCCCCGACCGGAAACGCCGCGATTGTCGCCGATCGCTTGTCACTGTCGATGCGCCCGACCGCCGAGAGCGTTAGAGCGTTTGTGGCCCATGCGCCTTTTCGCCTTATCTTGCCAACCGGCTTACCGCGTGGCGCGAGACTTCGGTCGATCGGGACGCTGTCCGGGGATGGCCGCCGCGTGCTAATGCTCATGTACGCGTTTCCGGCTCCGAAACGAACGACGCCCGCGTTTGCGACCTTCATGCTGTCCGACGGGCCGCTTCCCTTTACGCGCGGCGCGCCGCCCTTCAGGGTAATCGGTGTCAGACCCGTCGTCGTAACCCAAAATTCACACTCACCGGTGCGCGCGGCCGCGAGTTGGTTTGTCGGCCACGAAGACGTATTGATCACGAGCTCGCTGACCGCCAGGCAAGTGGCGCACATCAAGGCGTCGATGGCTGTCACGACGTCGCAAGACGCCCTGAACGAAACGATTGCAATGACCGGAGAGATAATTTCGATAGGCGCGCCGACGACGACCGCAATAGCGGAACGGTATCGCCTGCCCGGAATGAACGGCGATCTGGTCGATGGGAACCTTGTTCCCGCACTCGTCCGGGCTCTGCGGAAAGCCCCGGTAACGGCGACTAAGGATAGTTTTATTGATGTCAGCCATAGTCCGCGTCGGGCGTACACGCTGACGTACCGGGCGCGCGGCGCGTCTGGCAAATCGGTTCGCATCCCGGTTCCACCGGGAACAGTCTATGAGTCTATCGCGGCAGGGCGCGTTCGCTCTATCGGAAGCGTCTTGCAAAGCCTCACAAGTGGTTCATCGTTATCAGGAGCGGCGAGTCGCGTTGCCGCAGAATACGATTTTCTGGTGTATGGTGGTAACGGACGCTGCGATTTGGTCTGGACGCTCCCGCGGGTTCCTCGAGCATTACCGATCAAACATTACAAAGTCAACTGCTTGTGAGTGGCGATCTGCCAATCGTTACCATAAGGATCTTTTACCATCGCGCGGCGATCACCGTAGGGCATATCGGCGGGCTCCTCCAGCGATACGGCACTGGCTTTTAATGCGCGCCGGTACGTTGCGTCGGCATCGTCGACGTAGAGATGCAGAAAGGCCAGCCTCGGAGCACGCGGTCCGGCACCGCTCACCATGACGATCGAGTCGCCGATTGTGATCACGGACGGCGCCTCGGTCGTGTAATCTCCGCTTGCGCCGAACGCCTCCTTGAGAAACGCAACCAGTCCGGCTGGATCGTGAACCACCAGCCGAGGGGTGATGCTGTGCCAGCCTTCAGGAACGGATTGTGCCATTAGGGCCCCTTGTAGGAGACGTCGAGCAAGCGAAACACTTGCCCGCCCGGCGCCGTGAAGTACGCATGCGGACTGCCGGGATGTTGAAACTCGTGCACGCCCGCATCGCGCAGCTTTTGCTGCAGCTCGGAAACGCGGTCTGCGCGAAACTCGATCCACGCCCGGCTTGGCACGTGCTCGTCGGGCGCGTTGTCGCTGAACTCCACGCTAAATCCGCTGCCGTCCTCGAAACCCACAAACAAAATCGGATGCGGCAGCCCAAAGTCTTTCTCGACGGCATTGCATCCGAGCACGTCTTTAAACACGGCTACGAAACGAGCGCGTTCGGCGGGCCGGACGAACAAATGCACGCGCGCGCCCAGCGACCGTACTTTGGGCGAATCGTCCGATGCCATACCGTGCCCTTCGCGCAGCGCTTTCAGGAGAACCTGTTATGCGAACAGAACCTCTGGTCGCCATGCTTCTGCCGATTCTCCTAGCCATACAAATGCTCGCCGCGGTCGAGGCCCCGCCCCCTGCCGCGCCCGATTGGCACGCGCAACCCGCGCGCGCGCAACACGCGATGGTCGTCACCCAACAGCACTTTGCGACAGAGGTCGGCGTCGATGTGCTCCGGCACGGCGGTAACGCGGTGGATGCAGCCGTCGCAGTCGGCTACGCGCTTGCGGTTGTGGATCCGTGCTGCGGAAATATCGGCGGCGGCGGATTCATGCTCATACGCATGCACGACGGCCGGGAGCATTTCATCGATTTTCGCGAACGCGCGCCGCTTCGCGCAACGCCGCAACTCTACCAAGATAAAAACGGCAATCTCATTCCTGGCTTGAGCACCAGAGGCTACCTTGCAGTCGGCGTTCCAGGCACGGTTATGGGATTGGAACGCGCGCGCACGGAATTCGGCACGCGCTCTCGCGCAGCGTTGATGGCGCCGGCGATCGCGCTGGCTCGAAACGGCTATCTCATTGGGCCCGGCGATGCAAGAATATATAGAAGCCTGCCATCCGATGCCGGCGTGCGCGCGATCTTTGCCCCCAACGGCCGCACTCTGCAGCCCGGCGACACGCTCACGCAGCCGCAGCTTGCAAAAACGCTCGAAGCGATCGCGCGCGACGGACCGAGCGTCTTTTACCGCGGCGCGATCGCCAACGCAATTGTCAATGCAAGCACTGCGCACGGCGGCATTCTATCGCTGCAAGATTTCGCATCGTACAATGTCGACGAGCTAAAGCCGGTGCGCTGCTCCTATCGCGGATACGAACTCATATCGGCGCCCCCGCCGAGCTCGGGCGGCGTAACGCTGTGCGAGATTTTGAACGTACTCTCGCCCTACCCGCTCGCGCGGTGGAGTTGGAACTCCGGAGCGAGCGTGCACTTCGCCGTCGAAGCCGAGCGGCGCGCGTATGCCGATCGCAACACCTATCTCGGGGATCCGGCCTTCGTAAAGAACCCCGTCGCACAGCTGCTCGCGCCCCAATACGCAGCCAAACTGCGCGGCACAATATCAGCAAACCGCGCCACACCGTCCACGCAAATTCGTCCGGGTCTCGGCGCCGTCGCTCACGAAAATGGCGAAACGACACATTACTCGATTGTCGATAGCGCCGGAAACGCCGTCGCCGTTACCTACACGATTAACGACACGTTCGGCGCCGGCGTCATCGCAGGCGACACGGGCTTTCTTTTAAACGATGAGATGGACGACTTCACCAGCAAGCCCGGTGTTCCCAATTTGTACGGGCTGGTCCAGGGTGCGCGCAACGATATCCGCGGCGGCAAACGCCCGCTCTCCTCGATGACACCCACCATTGTCACACGAAACGGACAGCTCTTCATGGTTACCGGCAGCCCCGGCGGCTCGCGCATCATCACAATCGTGCTTGCCACGCTCCAGAACGTCATCGACTACGGCATGAACGTGCAAGACGCCGTCAACGCCCCGCGCATTCACATGCAGTGGCTGCCCGACCTCGTCGAATACGAACCCGGCGCGCTGTCAGCGCAGACGATGGCAAAGCTCGCAACTATGGGTTACAGCTTTAAGGAAGTCGCCGGATGGGGTTCCGCGCAAGCCATCGTGATCGATCCGAAGAGCGGCATGCTCATGGGCGGCACCGACCGGCGGCACGCCGCGGGCTTAGCCGCAGGCTACTGACCGCTTTGACCTCAGGTGGGCCGGAGATTCACTTGCAACCTGCCGAAGCCGCGACGAGCGAGCTCGACAGCTGTGACTCCAGCGGATCCTTGGCCGATTCTTTTTGTACGAAAGCGTTGTAGATTGTTCCAAACGAACTGTTCATAAAGATGCCGTTTTGCGTCAATGCGGGATTGGCCGCGCCTCCGATCCCGCGCAACGGTCCGCCCTGCAAGATTCCCGCACTGGGCGGAGCCTTTCCGTTCGCCGAGAGCGCGCCGCCTACACTCACGTCTTGGTTGTATAACGTGTCAAACATGTACTGGCTCGTCGTTCCTGAAATGATGTTCAGCTCGTCATTCTGTTGCTTGGCGATTGCCAGCAACTGCGCGCGCAATTGCACGAGTTGACGGTCTTCGCTTGTTCTTGGATCCTTCGGAAAAATGACAGAGTCATTAAGCGTATCGTTAATCGTTTGAAGATTGTGGGCGACGGCACCTGAAATCTCCTGAAGCCTAGCCATGTCGAGATGGACTGAAGCATTGTCGGGGTTGCTGCTCGCCGGATGCAGCGAATTGAAACTAGAGACCGGCGGACCCCCGGTCACCATATCGTGAGCAGCTTTTAGAAAAACAGGTTCCGTGTGTCTGAACAAATTATCGTTCGTCAGCACGCCTTCAACGGCGTGTTTAATGTTCTGTCCAAAGGCTGTGCAGAACGGTGAAGAGTGAACGTGCGTGATTGTCTTTAGCGGTGCCGGCGAGGGCTGTGGAGTCGCCCCCAGCAGTCCAACCAGCAACAACGGCCACACCATAGGTTTCATCACGGGCTCATTATGAGCGCTGGCGCCGGGAAACGTCAAGGGAGGGCAAGCGCGGATCGAATTCGAGTGGAATCGGCTTTCCGACGCGGCATTTCGCGATCAGCGGATGTGAAGGGTTGAGAAGTATGTTTGCGTCGAGCGAATTGACTGCCGAAGGAACGCGCAGCGCTGCCGTCGTCTTTGCGCGAATCCACGCAGAGCCGATCGCAATGCATTGCGGATTTCCGATCGATCTCCACCCACGCGGAAGATCTTCAACGCGGATAGCTTTCACCGGCATAGACTCCGGCATGGTAATGGAAACGATCACAAGACTCTTTGGAAGCAGTAGCAGCGAAGCTTGCACGAGTGTCTCGAGCAACGCGAGCGACGCATTTTCCGATGCATATATGAGCGGAAGGCCGGTTTCATTCCACCGGCCTCCCTGTTCTTCTGCGCCGCTGCCGCTCAAGACCGCATCGCGGGAGCTGTATTTTCGCTTGGTGATGCGCCATGCGATCACGTATAGATGCCGTGCTCCAGTTGATTGAGTGCGCGCACGACTTGTTCGGTGCCCGTCTCCGTATCCAGCAAATCGATCGGGCGCTCTCCCTGGAGCGCTCGATTCGGCTCGCGAAACCACTCGCGCGCATTCTGATCGTCTTCTAAAACACTTTGCGCCAGCGTCATCACGCGTGCCAAACGAAATGCGCGGTCGGAATGAACCGCCCGCAACCCGGCGCCGCTTCGTGCCTTCTGCCGGTATCCGGTCGCCCGCGAGAGTCCGATGAGCGCGAGAATCTCGTCGGCGGAAGCCCCGAAGGCGTCCGCGAGCCGGTCGACCACTCTTGCAGGCAACCCTTTGCGCACGATCTCTCTGGCCGCGCGTTCGGCGGACTGTCCCTTGCGCGCGCGCTGGCCAAGCATCTGGAGGGCATCGGCAACGCTAGTCATTTGATACACATTATAGTATCATTTGAGACATTCCGCAAGAACCCCCTTTAGGCTGTTCGCGCAACCACGAAGTAGAACACCACCGCGCCGATAGCCGCAATGAGCGATGCCGAAAGAAATGTGTATTGCGGCGCGATCCTCCATAGGAGCCCCCCAAGAAGCGAAGCCGGAAACACGGCCAATCCGCGCACCAGATAATACGAACCCACATCGATGCTCCGGCGGTCTTCACGAGCCAAGTCCACGATCATTGCCTTGCGCGGCGGCTCGCCGATCTCGCGCAAGCCCATCAACACGAACGCGATCGCGAGCATGTAAGCATTCCGCGCGAAAGCGAGGCTCAGAGGAAAGAGCGCGAAAAACACATAGGTGAGCGTTACCCACGGTTCGCGGCCGCGCGCGTCGGCGAGCCGCGCGAACGGTACGTACACCAGCAGCGACGTCGCCATCGCCAGCCCCACGTACCATCCGAACGCTGCGGACGTAAAGCCAAGCGTCTGCACCACGTAGAGCACGATGAAGATCTCCGCAGTGCCTTGCCCGAAACGCACGATGATATCTGAAAGCAACAGCCGTTTTAGCCGCGGATGCAGCGCGGTAACGTCCTGCAGCACCACGCCGAGCGCGCTCGGCGAACCGGTGCGCGTCGAGTATCGCGTGAGCTGCACGGCGATCGCTGCAATGCCGATCGCAATGCCGATGTAGAGCGCGATTCGCGTGCCGTGCAACACGCCATACGCCGTAATGATCGTGCCGCCCACAATCGGCGCCACCACGATGGGAATCCGGCGAATAATAGATTGATACGCGAAGGCGACGCTCCGCTCGCCCTTCGGCAGCGAATCGCCGATCAGCGAGAACGTGGCCGGCAGCGAAAAACTTTGCCAAGCCATCACCAACGGCAAAGCGAGTAGCAGTACCCACCAACGTCCCGCCAACGCAAAACACGCATAACCCAACACCGCGACTACATTAAATAGAACCAGGGAATTGCGATATCCAAGCCGCGCAGTCACCACGCCGCCCGGAAACTGGTAGATCGCATCGAGGAAGTCTTTAAACGTTCCGTAGGCGGCCACGGCGATAACCGAGCCGCCCACTGCGCGGATGTAATTGGGGATAAAGCGTCCCCACAGCTCTTCCGCGCACGCAATCAAAAAGATCGCCGCCAGCAGAACGGCAAGATTGCCCTTCAGTCCGCCGGCTACTCGCACTTAGAGCTGTTGCCGGCAGTACTCGTATAAAGCATCGTAAAGCGGCGTCTCTACATCGAGTAGCGCGAGATCGTCCTTGTAAATGGAAGGCGATAACGCGTGAAAGCCTGATGCAATCGCGTTCAAACCGGGCGATTCGCCTGTGAGATTCCTATCGGACGTGTCCGCTCCGCGAACGATCTTGGCCAGCAGCAGTAGCGCGGGATCGTCCAATTCATACTTCTTTATCACCGCATCGAACGAGCACAGCGGCCCCTCGTGCCCCAGTTCTGCGCCCTCAATGTCAAATGGGATGGCGTCCTCGCGCTCGGCGACGCGGCGCACCTCGCTCGCCGGTACGAACAAGAATTCCGCGTAGCGATCCACAAAACGGCGGATAAGCCACGGGCAAGCGATCCGGTCCACCTTGGCATGCTCGCGTGTCACAAATTTCATGGCCGAGGGGTTCGCCGCATCGCTAGTCAATGCTTGGCGGATGAAATTAAGTATCTGGCTCATTATCGCGGCCCTTGCCACCCTGAACACGGCGGATATTTCGGCCGCCCTCGGACGCGCCGGAACGGCCATGCCCGGCGATGTTTACCGAGTGGCTTTCCCGCGAACGGATTTGCACGTGCGAATCGGCGATGTCACGCTTGCGCCGGGTTTTGCCTTGGGCAGTTACGCCGCATTCAAAATGGAAGGCGACACAACGTTAGCTGTCGGCGACCTTGTCCTCCTGGAAGACGAAATCAAACCGGTCATGATAAGCTTGGAGGGCGCGGGCTTTCAAATCACCGCGCTGCACAATCACCTTCGTAGCGAAACGCCGCACGTCATGTACATGCATTTCATGGCAACGGGCGACGCCGCAACGCTCGCCTCTGACCTGGACGCCGCGCTCGTCCTTTCCAAAACGCCTTTAGGTCCGATGAAAACGCCCAACCCGGCCATGCCGTGGTTCGCGGCCGCAATCCAACAAGGTCTCGGTTACGCGGGCAAAGCTTCAAACGGCGTTCTCTCCATCTCCGTGCCGCGCGCCGAATCGATCACGATGCAAGGATTCGCAATCCCGCCGGCCATGGGCGTCGCGATCGCGATGAACTTCCAAGGCGTCGGCACTACGCGTGTAGCCACGACCGGAGACTTCGTGCTCGTTGCCGCGGAAGTCGGCGCAGTCGAACAATCGCTGAGGTCGCATGCCTTTGAAGTAACGGCGCTGCACCACCACATGCTCGGCGACGAGCCGCGCCTCTACTATATGCACTTTTGGTCCGTGCAACCGCCGGCCGCGATTGCAGCCGGGCTAAAGGATGCGCTGTCCCGCATACATGTAAACCAACCGTGAAGAAAGCCTTCGCGTTCCCGCTGACGCGGCTCGTCCTCATTATCAGCGGTTTCATCGCCTTAGCAGCGGTGGTTTTGCGTCCACTCGCGATGAAGCCGCAAGCCGCACTCCTCGGGCAAACCCTCACATTCCTATTGCTGCTGGCAGTCACGCTCCTCGTCGAGCGGCTGTGCGCGAATCAAACGCTCGCCGACATCGGCTTCTCCGGACGCGGCGCCATCTCCGGAACGCTGAGCGGCCTTCTGCTAGGCGGCGTGCTGTTTTCAATCGTGATCGGAATTCTCGCGCTGACGCACGCCTACACCGCGCACTTCGCGAGCTGGCACGGCCTTGGAACGGCGCTGGTTCTTTTTCTGATCGTCGCGTTATTTGAAGAGCTGCTCTTTCGCGGCGTAATCTTTCGCCTTATCGAACAAATGACCGGAACGTGGATAGCGCTCGCGCTCTCCGCAGCGCTCTTCGGTTTGCTTCACATCGCCAACCCCGGCGCGACAGTCTTTTCGAGCATCGCGATCGCACTCGAAGCCGGCGTTCTCTTGGCGCTCGCGTACGTGCTCACGCGATCGCTATGGTTCGCGATCGGCATTCATTGGGGTTGGAATCTCTTCGAGGGCCCGATCTTCGGCACGCAAGTCTCGGGCACGCAATTCACTGCCACGGTACTGCATGCGAGTATGCACGGTCAAAGCTGGCTGACGGGCGGAAAGTTCGGCCCCGAAGCCGGTCTCGTCGCAATCATCGTGTGTGTGGCCACCGCCGTAATCGTAGGCGCTGCGGCGATCCGCAAACAACGCCTCATTCAGCCCCTATGGGAACGCTTGCGCGTCATGGCTCCATCTAGTCCGTAGTAAAGTCCGGCCGACGTTACGATAACGAGTAGTCCCAGAATAATATCCGGCACGTCGTTGCTAGCCGGCACACCAAAGGCGCCGTCGCAATTCGCGAACGGCGCCTCGTTCAGCTCACCTGGATGCGAAACGTTACCGCATAACAGCTGAAAGCTGATCCACGATAGCGGTCCAGCCTTCGGTGTGACGATCGCGCGACTCGATGCTCGCGAGCTGTTCGTGCGTCAGCACCAGCTCGGTGCCGCCCGCAACTTCGTTGAACTCCAGCGTTAACAGCGTATCGAATTCGTCGGCCTTATTATCTTCTTCCCAACGCCAAGTCATGGAAAGGCGTTCGGGCGCGCGCACGTCGCGGTACACGCCGCCGACGTTTAAATCGCCGTCCGGTGTAAGCATCGTCAGGCTGTATCTTCCGCCCGGCCGCACGTCCATTTTAATGTCGCGCGTTTTCACGTCGCCCGGGCCTAAGAACTTCGCGGCTATCTCCGGCGTTGTCCATGCGTCAAAGACGCGTTGGCGCGGCACGCTATAGGTGCGCCGTAAGACAAGCGCGGGAACCGTCACTGTTTCACTCATTTCTTCTTCTTTCGTTTGGGAGATTCGTTAAGAACGCCGGCCAGTCGGTCGAGGGCAGCGTTCCAGAATCTGTGTTGTTTTTCAATCCAGTTCGAGGCGGCGCGCATGGCGTCCGGCGAGAGCGTGCAGCGATGCACGCGTCCGACGATCTGCCGCTTTATCAGGCCGGATTCCTCGAGCGCGCGCACGTGCTTGGAAACCGCCGGCTGCGATATGGCAAATCCCGCTCCCACCTCCCCGACGGTCAGCGGGCCGCGCGATAGCCGTTCGATCATGCGCCTTCGGACTGGATCGGCCAGCGCCGAAAACACCGTGTCGAGTTCTTCCGAATACTTAACCATGTAGTTATATAACTATACGGTTATATATCCCACTTGTCAAGGTATCGTGGTGCGCCCCCGTGTGTCGTGGTGCGCCCCCGTGTGTCATCCTGAGCGGCGCATCTTTGATGCGCCAGTCGAAGGACGCCTGAGCAGTGCGCCGCAGGCGCACGTGTCGAAGGCAGGGGGATGAGCGCCGAGTACCTCTCCGCCTATGCTGCGATCGGCACATTCCTCGTGATTGCCATAACCGCGATCGCGGCCGTCATTCAGCTGCGGCATATCCGCGGCGCCAACCAGCTGACGGGATTACTGCATCTCACCGAAGCTTGGCGCGGCGATGCGATCCAGCAAGCCAATAAGTTCATCCACGAAGAGCTTCCCACGCGTCTACGCGATGCGAACTACCGGGCCGAGCTGATGGCGCCCGATCCCAGCCGGCGGACGCACCCGGAATTGCTGGTCGCCGACTTGCTCGAACAGACCGGATCGTACATCAAGTACGGCATGATCGATGGGCAACAGTTCCTCGATATAGTCGCAGGGTACGTCACACACATGTGGGATTGCCTAAAGGGCGTTGTCGCGTTGCGGCGTGTTGCAACGAACAGCAGCTCCCTGTATGAGAATTTCGAGTACCTTGCCGTACTCGCGCAAGATTTTTATGCCAAGCATAAGGGCGGCAATTATCCGCCCGGTGTGCGCCGCCTCCTGAGCGAACCCGAATGGTGCGAACTGGCTGCGCGGTCTACGGAAGCTTAGTCGAAAGCACCAGTCTCCACGTCGCCGGCCCGAGCACTCAATTGCCACCATAAGTCAACCAAAGTTTGTCATGGTGAGCTTGTCGAACCACGCCCTTTTGTCATGGTGAGCTTGTCGAACCACGCCCTTTTGTCATGGTGAGCTTGTCGAACCACGCCCTTTTGTCATGGTGAGCTTGTCGAACCACCGCTGAGCGAAGTCGAAGCGCTGCAACAATCGTCGCGTTGCTCGGTATCCTCGTGGACGGTGTAGACTTCCCATCGCCTTCCGTCCGGATCGGCGGCCCAGACTTTCGTCTGCGCCGCGTAACAGCACGTTTCTTCTCGCTCGATATCGGTGGCAACGCCCGCGGCTTGTAATCGCGCGATCGCCGCATCGACAACTTCTGCCGACTCCACCACGACCCCATAATGTGCCGACTCTGACACCTTCGCCGCCGCGTTCGCGTCGAGCGCAAGTTCTAAAGCGGGTTCGTCCGTGAGAAACAGCGCGTAGTCGTCGAATTTCTTCGCCGGTTCGGCGTTCAGCAGCGTTCGATAGAACGAGACGCTCTTCTCCAAATCGCGTGTGCCTAAATTTAAATGCGTTTTCATGCCAAGACCTTTCCATCAAAAATGCTGCGCAGCGACTGCTGCAAGCGCCGTTTTGCGTCCGGCGCCAAACTGTAATAGACCCACGTGCCGCGTCGCTCGCTCGTCACGAGCCCGCTTTCACGCAAGATCCGCAAATGGTGCGACACCGTGGGCTGATTGAGCGGCAGCCTGTCGGTAAAATCGCAGACGCAAATCTCACCGTCGGCCTGCGCGAGCGACGCCACAATCGCCAGCCGATGCTCGTCCGCGAGCGCTTGAAATAGCGCCGTGTCTTCCGAGTAGTCCGCCTTTATGACGCGTTTGGGCGGGCAGCACGCACCGGCCGCTTTGCAAACATCGACGACGGTAACCGTATTCGGCAACCCAGGTGCCTCAACTGAAGGCAACCCCTCCTTCTCCTTACTCGCCCGCCGCATGACCGGCAAAATCCGCTCATCCGAAAACCCGTGGTCGAAGCGTAGAGACAATGCGAGCAAATGCAGTGCGGGATTATTCGCCGCATGCTGCAGCGCGTAGGCGTGCACGGTCAGCTGATGCGCGGGCCAATACTCCGGGTTAGAGAACTCGCGGTCGAGCAGCTCGCAAAAAAACGACCAACAACCCGGTGACGTCCGCATATTCGTATGCGCCGGGTACTCGATACCGGGAACTTCAGCGCCACAACCGATGCACGTCATAAAACAAAAACGCCTCTCCGGAGAGAGGCGTTTCGTTCTGCATACGCGAGAGCCTATTGCAGGGAGGTCGCGTAAAAGATCCCGTTTTGGTAGTAGCCGTGGGCCGTCACGTAGCGGCCGACGACAACTCTACCCGTTTGCTGATTATTCAGCGCCGGCTGGTCGTTGATCGTGACGAAGTTCCCGAAACCTGCCATCAGCGTAACCCGGTTGCCGTTCACGGAAGTAATTGTTCCGCGAAGCATCGAGCTGCCTTGGCCGTTCGTTCCGTTCGGGTAGCAGTTATACTGCCCGTATTGGCCGTTCGTACCGCTGTACTGGCCGTTTCCGTTATCGCCTTGTTCACCTTGGTCATCGTTATCGTTATCGTTCTCGTTCTCGTTCTCATCGTCGTTGTTGTTCTGGTTGCTGTCCTCGTTGGTATTCTCGTTGTTGTCACCGCGGTGCGTGTTGCCGTTGATGTTGCACTGGCCGTTTTGCCAGTTGCGGTTGTTGTTACGGTGATGACCGTTGCCGTGGTCGCCTTGATCGGCCGACGCAATCGTCGTCGTCGAAGCTAACATGCCGGCCGTCGCGCTTATTCCAAAGAGTGTTGCAAGTACTGCAACGTGCAGATTCTTCATGGGCGCTCCTCCTAGCACCGAAACGAAACTCCGTGCACTTATGTCACACCAGAGCAAGCATGCGTGCGCCAACACTGTGCGGCGGGCGTGCAACAGGGTAAGATCAGCCAGATGCTTGCGCTGCTCAAGGCCGGCTACGCCGCATTCGCGCGCCACAAGTCGCCGTGGTTGGCGGCTGCGATGGCTTATTTCACAATCTTTGCAATTGCGCCGCTGATTATCGTCCTTATTGCGATCGCCGGGCTAGCGATCGGTAACGATGCATCCGCGCGAAGCCAAGTGTACGCTTACATCGGGCAGCACTCGAGCGGCAGCGCCGGCACCGCCATCCGCGGCATGGTCGATGCGACGCTCAGCCAGCGCCACGCAGGCGACATCGCCCAAATCATCGGCTGGGTGGTCTTCGTTTTCGCCGCGATCGGCTTGTTCGCGTCGTTGCGCGACGCGCTCAACACGATCTGGGGAGTCGAATCGCAGCGCAAAGGCCTGTGGTGCATCGTCTGCGAGCAAGGCACGTCGTTCCTCGTCATGCTCGGCGTCGCGATTCTGCTGATGGTTTCTGTTGTTTTGAACGCGGCGTTAACTGGCAACGGCGTTTTGAAAATCGCCGATTTCGCCGCCTCGTTCGGCGTGCTCACGGCTGCGTTCGCGGTGCTCTTCCGTTTTCTACCCGACGCGCCGGTCGAATGGCGCGACGTTTGGACGGGCGCCGCCTTAACGTCGCTCCTCTTTACGTTCGGCCAATCCTTGCTCGGATGGTATCTCGGGCGCGCGGGCACCGCCTCAACGTTCGGCGCGGCCGGTTCGCTCGTGATATTTTTGATGTGGGTAAACTATTCGGCGCAGATTGTATTGTTTGGCGCCGAGTTCACGCACGAACACGCCTTAGCGCGCCGGCGTCTACCTTAGGCCCAGCCGCGCTAGGTCTTCTTCGTCCAACTTAATCCCGGCCGCGGCTACGTTCTCTTCGAGATGTTTGAGCGACTGCGTGCCCGGAATCGGAACGGTCGTTTTCGATCGATAGAGCAGCCACACCAGCGCGATCTGAAAAACAGTTGCGTCGTGGCGTTCGGCGACGTTCTGCAGCTCCGCGTCATCCGAAGCCTCGCCCGCGTTCAACGGAAAATACGGGAAGAACGCGAGCCCTTCGCGTTCGCAATAGTCCACCACGTCGTCCGTATCGCCGCGCTCGGCATAGTTATACGCGTTTTGCACCGAGACGATCGGCACGATCGCTCGCGCCCGTTGCAGTTGCTCCAACGTCACGTTCGAAATACCGGCGTGGCGAATCTTCCCGGCGTCGCGCAAATCGCGTAACGCGCCAACCTGGTCTTCTAGCGGAACTTTTGTGTCGATCGCATGCAGTTGGTAGATGTCGATCGTGTCGAGCTTCAACCGCCGCAAACTGGCTTCGCAGCACGCTTTCAACCGCTCGGGCCGGCAATCGCGTTCCCACTTTCCGGGTCCGCTGCGCGTCAGGCCGCCTTTGGTCGCGATCACCAGGTCGTCGGGATACGGATAGAGCGCCTGCGCGATTTGCTCTTCATTAACCTCAGGCCCGTACGAGTCGGCCGTGTCGATGAAATTCACGCCCAGTTCGACCGCGCGCCGCAACACCGCCAGCGCGTTTTCGCGGTCCTCGGGCCAGCCCCAGATGCCCGGCCCGCACAGGCGCATGCCGCCGAACCCCATCCGGTTGACGGTCAAATCTCCACCGATCGTGATCGTGCCCCCAGCGGCGGCGCTTGTCATCTTGAGTTCACCCTTTGTCATTCTGGGCTATATACCCGCACTCGTTGCGAAATGCCGTTTTGCCGGCGTTGCAAAATTGTGGATTTCACGATGACCCGTCCAGCTGAGGCTGAGCTCGTCGCGGGCTGCATGAAAACTCATTCTCGATTGCCCATCCGGGGTAACCCGGGCGCGCCCGCGAACATTCCGGTCGATGCGGACGCATTCAGTCGTCAAGCGTGACGGCATAATGGCGCGATCGAATCCGGGATTGCGGTTATTCGTTGTCGCTTTTAAGCGCGTACTTTTGCTTTTTTAACCTACCGGATCTGGTTCGCATCTACGGGCATCCGCTCGGCGATTGGGGCTTCACAACGGTTGGGGATACGCCGTGGGTAGCGAGCGTCACGCCCGGCGGTCCGGCAGCTCGGGCGGGAATGAAACCTGGCGAGCAGATCGATCTCTCAGCGAATCCGACCGTTGACCGGATGGCGGTCGGCGAGAATTACGCCTTATACCCGGCAGCGACGCTTCGCGTCGGCCTCAGCGAAGGCGGCACAACGCGCCATGTCACGCTGCGCGCCGCGCGCGAACCGGCGAGCAATTTTCCGCTGATCGTCATTCGCGAGACGATCTGGTTTTTGCCGCTGGCCTTCGGCGCGTTGCTCCTGCTGCGGCGTCCCAGCCCGACGACCTGGGGGTTCTTTCTCTTCACGTTGGCCGCCGGGGGCGTACCGCCGAATGCGGTGATAACTCGCGTGCTTCCGCTCTCGTTGCAGTTTCCGTTTGTCGTCGTACTCTTGCTGTTGATAGCCGCGCTCCCCAAGGCAGGGCTTGTGCTCTTCGCGTTCAGCCTTTCGCGCCAACCATTGCGCGACTGGCGCATCGCCGCGGTGATCCTCGGCGGTTTGCTGGGTGTAGCCGAAGTAATCCCCAAGTTTCCAACCGGCTCGATTCACGCCTTTTGGCCACCGCTGACGTACGGATGTCGAATCGGAGCGGCACTGCTTGCGATGGGCGCCTTATTCGATTCCTACCAGCGCGTCACGTCTCGTTTGAAGCAGCGGCTGCATTGGATCGCCCTGGGGTTGGTACTTTGGGTTGCGATCTCGATCAGCGACACGCTGTTGTGGCCGGCATACGAGTCGTACCAATTCCATACCGCGATCGATGTGGCGCAGTTGTCCTTTCCGTTAATCGTGGCATACGCACTGCTGCGCGAACGGGTGGTGGACATCAACTTTGTGATCAGCCGCACGCTGGCGTACGGCGCCATGACGGCGGTCATTGTCGGGGTCTTCGCGCTCATCGATCTGTTTCTCTCAAAAGGGATCGCCGCATCCCGCTTCAGCCTGCCTGTCGATATCGTCGTGGCGCTCGTGCTCGGGTTCTTCTTCCACGGAATGCGCAACCGGATCGATTTCGCGATCGACGGGCTGCTGTTCCGTAAGCGTCACGCCGCCGAGATGCGCCTGCAGCGCGCCGCCAAGGCGGTCGTCCATGTGGAAGATCCGGCGGCGATCGGCGAGTACTTAACCGAGTTGCCGGTCGAGGTGCTGGATCTCACAGGCGCCGCCCTCTTCCTTCGCTCCAAGGGTGAATTCCGGTTACGGCAGTCCGTCCGTTGGAAACACGCGCCTCCCGAGCGCATTCCATGTTCCGATCGGCTGGCGGCATTTTTGAGTTCGGAACTCGCGTCCGTGCGAATCAAGGACCTTCCGCTCCGCGATACGGGCGCCGACAAGCACGACTTGCCGGTCGTGGCGATGCCGCTGGTCTTTCGTAGAGAACTCGCAGGGTTCGTTTTGTACGGCGCGCACGAAAACGGAGCCGATCTCGACGCCGACGAGGAGCAAGCACTCTTGCCGCTGGTTGCGAACGCCGCCGTGACCTACGACCATTTGGAAGCGCAGGCGCTACGCGATGAGAATGAGCGCTTGCGGACGCTGCACACGGTGCCGGTGTAAATGCCGCGCAGCGGGATCGATGAACCTTAAGACCCGCGTCGCCATACTCTCAAGCGTGTACCAAGCAGCGTCGGCGCAAATAGAAAGCCCGCCAAACATTTGATTTGGCGGGCTTTTACATGGCTCCGGATGTTGGACTCGGACCAACGACCCGCTGATTAACAGAAGTCGGCACGTCTGCGGCGGGCTTCGAATTCCTCGTGGATGCGACGGTTTAGCACAGTTTAAATGTATCTAGCGGGAGGCGGTGGGGTCAAACTTGGGGGTCAACTAGGCGCGCTCGGGGCTAGTCATAATTATAACGGTTGACATATAACGTTCAGCATTATATACTGACACGTGATACGGACGTTTGCCGACAAAGACACCGAGAGGCTGTTCAACAGGGAGCCGGTTCGGCGCTTCCAGGCATTCGAAAGGGTTGCGCGGCGCAAACTCCTGCAGCTCAATCAGGCGCGCTCGCTACACGATCTTCGGAGTCCGGGCAACTCGCTTGAGAAACTTGAGGATGATCGTCAAGGTCAGCATTGCATCCGTATCAACGACCGGTATCGCCTGTGTTTCATTTGGAGGAACGCGGATTCGTACGAGGTCGAGATTGCCGATTATCACTAGCAAGCTCAAAAGAGAGTTCGTTGCAATGCCAAAGAATCTATCGCCGATCCATCCCGGCGAAGTGCTCCTTGAAGATTGGATGCGCCCGGTTAATCTCACGGCCAATCGTCTTGCCACAGACCTTCGCGTACCAGCTACACGCATCGGCGACATCATTCGCGGCCGTCGGGGTATCACCGCCGACACTGCATTGCGCCTTGCCCGTTATTTCGGAACGAGCGCTGCGTTCTGGATGGGCATGCAGGCACAATACGACCTCGAGACCGCCAAAGACACGCTTGGCAAAAAGCTCGAAGAGGACGTGCATCCATCAAGGCGCTCCCGAGGCGAAGAAAATCGCGAAGCTACGCTCAGTCCGGCGGAGTGCCGCGTAGGGCGCTTACGGGCGTAACGTTGCCAGCTCGAGACGCATGCCGTCCATCTCGGCTCGGCCGCGCTCCATTTCTGCGCGAACACGCTCGGCATCGATGTGATCGTAGGCGGCGCCGGCGTTTGCGGCCAATTGCCTGAGCAAGCGTTGCTCATCGGGATCGATGTCCGCGCCGTTGCGGTGCGAGCCAAAAAGAACGAACGCCTCCAGTCTTTGACGCACAAAGACCGGAAAGGCGATAATCGGAGCGGCGCCGTCGCGGGGTAAGTCGTCGCACTCCCATCTTATCTCGCTTGGCCGCAACGCTTCGCGCCCTGCTGCTAGATGCAAAACCAATAGATCTTCAGCACTGATAACGGAAAGCGCTGACTCGGGCCACCCCAAAGTATACTCGCGCCGAAATACGCCATCCACGCTCTGACGGAATAGGGCGGCGGACTCCAGGCGCAACTCTTCATACGGAGTCTTCACCAGTAGTTGTTGCACGGCTGTCGGTGTCGGAGCGTGCGAAATCGTATGCGCGGCACGCTCCAGGCGTACTTCGGCCTCGTGCCTTTGCCTGAAGAACACCCGATCGACGACAACACTCGTTCGGCCATGCAGGCCATTCAGGGAAAAGCCTAAACCGATTGCCAACAGCACGTCGATTCCGGTTCCGACGCCGGCTGCAGCCGGCTTCTTCGAGAAAAACCAGTCGATGAGGGAGAAGACGGTCACGATGAGTCCGGTGAGCAGCGTATACACGATGGCACGGCTGATAAAAAATCTCACGTCGATGACATGATGCTTGAGAACTGCATACAGCACGGAAAACGGCACGACAATCAATGTCGAGTTGAGAAAACTCAAAACAACATAGGGCACCAGCCCCGGAGTCCAATACTCAAGAATCACCCTCGCCAACCAGCCGGTGAGGCCGACTGCTAACGCCGCGCCGACCCAGCGAATCCGCGCGCGATCCGCTCCCGGCGCGTGAACGTAGCGTTCCAGAAACGCCGCTAGGCCGATCAGCGGTGTAACGAGGGCGAAAAAAATCACATCTCCATGTTGAACGTCGTCGACCGGCCAAAACGTGTATGCCGCACTATAGCTATAGATCTGTGCGGTGACTCCCAGAGCCAGTAGCCAAGGCGCCGCGCGGAGCACGACCGCGCTCCAGCGGCTTATCGGCGCATTTGTCGGAAAAAGAATGAGGAAGACCATCGCGCCGATCCCGCCAACGTCGACTGAAATGCGCTCGGCGAACTGCTCGATCGCTTGTCCCGGGTAAGACAGCAAGACCCAGAAGCCACCGTGGGATCCGGGGCTATCGCCCATGACGAACAAAAACAGCGCCCACGTCATCAGACTTGGCCGCAAGAGTACAAGCAATGCTCCGGTGAGCACCAAGATTATCGCAGCAGCCGTCCGGAGCAATAGGCCAATGCGCGACCAGCTTCCGATGCTCTCGGGGACTGTAGAGAGATTAACGTGATGTACGATCGCGCCGTGCGCAATCGCTAGGTGATACGTCGCCCGCGGCATCAGCGAACAGCCGCTGGCAACGATCCGACGGCTTTCAAACTCGGTTGCGCGCAAATCGATCTGATCGCCGCCGCGTATGCCGGCGTGAGCTGCCGGGCTATTCGGATCGACACTCGTTATCCGGCCGTCAGTGGTGCAGTTTAGTCCGATCTCGCCCAGCGGTGACCAGAGCCTGCCGAGGCTTGGTAGAACAACGCCGATCGACCAGATGCTGAGTACGAACACGAAAAACCACCGGGCGATGATCCGCCAAGCTGGGGCCGCGTTCCCCGCGTGTTGCATGAAAGCTCATTCTGCCGGCTAGGCTGAAATCATTGCAGGTTCAGGTCGACAAGAGCGGTCCTCCCGCTGAATTGATTTGGCCGCGCAGCATGGCTAGCTGCGTTTCCAACGCTCGGCGATGTTCGCTCGCTTCCAGGCGCTCCAACGCGCCGGACGCCGCATGGCATAGCTCGATAAGCAGTTGCTCCTCTTCCGCGTCGACCGGTTCTCCGTTGGTATGACTGCCGTACAACGCGACAGCGGCCGGCAAATGACCGACGAGAATTGGAACGGCCAGCCCCGGTTTCGCGTCGCCGCCGGGTAGCGGAGCTGCCGCGGTCGGCGACACATCCGGCAGATGGACCGAAGCGTGCGATGAGCGCGCAAAGAGCACCAGCGGATCGTCCGGGCTCAGATGATACACGCATTGATCCCAGCCGAAACTCGCGACTCGTTCGAACGAATCGCCGGCAACCAAGAAAAGCGCCGCCGACGCCAAATGTAAAGCCGAGGCTGCCTCTTCGGTCAAGATATTCTGGACGCTGCTCTGTTGGCGCGCGGCGGGCAGCGCGTGAATGACATGACGCAGTCGCTGGAACGAACGATGACGCGATGCGAACAGCACGCGCTCCACAAAACGATCGATGCGCTTGTGCAACACGTTCAACCAAACGCCGAACAGCACGGCTACGATGATCTCAAGCACCGTCGCGAGCCGCGCGTCGGCGAGTTGACGTGCGAAAACCCAATCCACCAAGCTTAAGATGCCAATCGGTATCGCCGTGAGCGCGCCGTAGACCAACGCGCGGCCGCCGACGATGCGCACATCGATGACGCGCGTTTGGACCAACGCGTATGCGATCGCGAGCGGGCCGATCTTAAAGGTATAGAAAAAGGTGTCGAACCACGACGTGACGTTGTACGAGGCCAGCGGAGTGAGGTTCTGTTCGATGTAAAAGAGCGAATAGATAATCGCCTGGCACCATAATGCGACCGCTACCCAGCGCAAGCGGACAGCCTGAGCTCCCCGTTCAACCTGGAGCCGCACGGTAATGATAATCACGCTTGCGTAAATCGCGACGATGTAGAGCACGCTATAGAGCGTGTAGAGCATTTTGTCTCCGCTGAAGGCCGCGGAGTAAAAGTGCGCCCAATACGCGACGACCGCGAACGCAAAATACGGCACCCATACACGCTTGAGCAGTTGATAGCCTCGGATATGTTGCGTGATGCCAAACAGAAGCCCGAAGTAGAGAAATCCGAACAGCGAAGTGGCCGGTGGGATTGTGGCTATAGCGGTTGCGAGGGGCTCCCAGTTCGGAGGAGCGATCCACATCGCCGACGTGTTTGCCCCAAAGAACGATCCCACGCAAAACACAAAAAATGCGAAAGTTGCCGCGTTTCGGCGCATCGTATAAATGACCAGCCCGAGAAGTAAGTAAAACATTGTCACCGATGCGCCGACCCACGCTATGACGCGCTGCGCCTTGCTGGAAGCGCGCAGTGTCCCGGTGACCTTCAGCTCGAATGATCGTCCGGAACGAAGAACAGGCAGCGTAACCGTTTGCCCGTCCAACAGCTCGCCACGATTGAGCCACAAATGCATCGGCCAGCCCGCGCGCGCGAAATCGATGGAGTCGCCAGCGCGCAAACCCGCCCGGCTAGCTGGTGAGGACGGTACGACAGACTGAACGAGGCCGGACCGCGCGTCGAAGGCCGCGCCTAACATGCCCAGCCGGCCGTAGCCCGAAAGTAATCCAATGCAGGCGTAGGCGATCGTTAAAGCTACGAGAAGCGCAATAAAAACGCTTCGGAACAATGTCGTCAAGATTATTGCCAGTGGTCCACGATCGCTTTGGCGAGTTTGCCAATCAATAGTTGCGCCGAATTATCGGCAGTCCAGCTCTGATCTTTGTTTTTGTAGGTGAATATGGAAATGACTATGGGCCCATGTGCCGCATAGACGATGCCAACATCGTTGCGCACGTCGTCGAGCGCTCCCGTCTTGTTTGCGACGGGAACGTTTAAATAGCGCGGAATGTCGTTGCTGTCGAATTGGCCTTTCAACATGCCGATCGCAATAGCGCAGAGTTTTTGGTCGGCGCTCGACGGCGGCAGTGCGGAATTGGGCGCGTTGAGATCGCAGGTCGCGAAACGCTGCATCACCTCGGCCATCTCTCGCGCGGTCGTCTTCCCCAATCCGAACTGTTTCTGATCGGCAGGCACCGGACCGCTCGCGGGTTTGAAGACTTTCTTGTAGAGCCAGGTATTTCGCAACCCCAGCCACGCAATGCGGCTGTCGATGTTCTGCAAACCGATGTGGTCGATGACGAGATTGGTCGCCGTGTTGTCGCTAAGGTCGATCATGAGCGTGAGCGCATCCCGTAGCGTCAGCGTGAGCGGCGTATCGAAGAGACGCAGCGCACCAGACCCTGGAACCTGATCGCCTTTGGTCAGCGTCAGCTTGTCATCGAAATGAACCGCGCCTGCCTCGATCTGCTTGAGCGCCTCGAAGAGAATCGTGAGCTTGATGACCGACGCGGTGGGCACGGGCGTTTCGGCGTCGAGGGCGACGCTCTTTCCACTGCGTAGATCCGTGGCGTAGAGCGCCACCTTCCCCTGGTGCGCTGCGATCAGCGCGTTCAGCTGTCCTTGGAGGCTCGCGTCTTCTTGACTCAAGGCGGGCGACGAACACGCCAGCACCAGTAGGATCGCACAGAAATATCGCACGCTGATCCTATCGCTCCAGGGCCGAGCGGACCCTTCCTCTAAAGCAAGGCCAGTTCCATGGCAGAAAAACAAAGCGCCGCACTTCCCGAACTGCGCCACACGGCCGCGCATGTCTTGGCGTATGCCGTGCAGGACCTTTTCCCCGACGCCAAACCGACGATCGGCCCCGCGATCGAAAACGGTTTTTACTACGATTTCGACCGCCTCGAACCGTTTACGCCCGAAGATCTCGAACGCCTCGAAAAGCGTATGCACGAGATTGTCGCCGCCAATTATGAAATGACCGGGCGCGAAGTAAAGCGCGACGAAGCGCTCGCGCGCTTCAAAGGTAATCCCTACAAAGTCGAGATGGCGCGCGACATTCCCGAAGGCGAGCCGATCACGCTCTACACGATCGGCGAGTTCACCGACTTGTGCCGCGGCGGTCACGTCGAGCGCACCGGCGAGATCGGCGCCGTCAAATTGATGAGCGTCGCCGGCGCATACTGGCGCGGCGACGAGCACAATCCGATGCTCCAGCGCATCTACGGTACAGCGTGGAATACGCAAGCCGAACTCGACGCATATTTGATGCAGCTCGAGGAAGCGCAAAAGCGCGATCACCGGCGGCTCGGCCAAGAGCTCGATCTCTATTCGATTCACGAAGAAGCCGGCGGCGGACTCATCTTCTGGCATCCGAAGGGTGCGATCGTGCGCGGCATCGTCGAGCAATTCATTCGCGAAGGCTTGCAAGAGCGCGGCTATCTGCCCGTTATCACGCCGCATGTCGTAAACGAGCGCCTCTATGAAATTTCCGGCCACCTCGAAAACTTTGCCGAAAACATGTTCGGCCCGCTGGAAGTCGAGGAGCAGCGTTTTCGCCTGAAGCCGATGAACTGTCCCGGCCACATCCTCATCTATAAGGATCGCCAGCGCAGCTATCGCGATCTGCCGCTGCGCTACTCGGAATTCGGCACGACCTACCGCTTCGAGCGCAGCGGCGTGCTCCACGGCCTCACGCGCGTGCGCGGATTTACGGTCGACGACGCGCACCTCTTCTGCACGCCCGAACAAGTCCAAGACGAATTCGAACGCACGCTCGACGAGGCGCTTCGTTTAATGAAGGCCTTCGGCTTTGCGGAGTTCGAGTATTTCCTCTCGACGCGCGAGGCCAGACTTCAGACCGGCACCGACCCGATCGCCGAGAGCGCCATCCGCAAGGCCCTTGAAAGCCGCAAGCTCACCTACACTATAGATGAAGGCGGCGGCGCCTTCTACGGCCCGAAGCTCGATATCAACGTGCGCGATGCGATCGGCCGCAAGTGGCAGCTCGGCACGGTGCAAGTGGATTTCGTGCTGCCGCAGCGCTTCGATCTCAAGTATCGCGGATCCGATGGCCAAGATCACACGCCCGTCATGATTCACCGCGCGCTCGCCGGCTCGATGGAGCGCTTTTTCGGCCTGCTCATCGAGCACTACGGCGGAAATTTCCCAGCTTGGCTCGCACCGGTGCAGGCAGTCGTTACGCCGATTTCGGAGCACCAGCTCGAATACGCCCATTCGGTCGCAAAAAAACTGCGCGACCGCGGTTTACGAGTGGACGTCGACGAGTCCGACGAAAAACTCGGCTACAAGATTCGCCACTGGAAGACACAAAAAGTGCCCTACATTCTCGTGACCGGAAAGCAAGAAGCGGCCGACGGGACCGTGAACGTGAACGAACGTCAGATGGAAGAGAAACGCACGGTTCCGGTCGACGACTTTGCTTCGGAGCTTCTGGCTAAAGTCGAGTCGAAGGGGTGAGCCTCTCTAAAGGATGGCCCGCTGCCGCGGGCCTCCGTTTAAAGTTCCATGCTAATGGCGCGAGTAAAGCTGTCATCCTGAGCGGCGCATCTTTGAATAATGGTGTCATCCTGAGCGGCGCATCTTTGAATAATGATGTCATCCTGAGCGGCGCATCTTTGATGCGCCTGTCGAAGGACCCCGAGTAGTGCGCCGTACGGCGCACGTATCGAGGGCCGCGTTAGCAGCACTAACGCTGGCGGCGCTAACAGCAGCTTGCTCCGGTAATTTCAGCTCGGGAACGCAAGGCAACCCGATTCCCCCCGGTGGCGGCGCAGCCGGCACACCAGGCGCGTCCAATGCCACCCCAGCAGCCGGAAAAAAAGGCACAGCCACTCCATCACCCGGTCCGGCACTCTATCCGTTAGCTGACGCCGCAGACGGATTCGCGTGCCCCGAAACGTTACCGGAATACTCGTGCCAAATTCGCTTCAACGTTCCGCCGCCCACGCCAACTCCAAAACCTACACGCGGAAAAAAGAAAGCCGCACCTCCGACCGCCCGCCCAACGCCGTCGCCAACGCCAAGCCCGCAACCACTAACCGAAACGCGCACCTCAAACCTAAGCGCGTCCCCGTCACCAACCATCCCCACAATCACACTCGCAGCCGAAGCGCTCCCGAAGAACGCACCCGCAATGGTGCACGTCCCTAAAGACGTCGCGAAAGTGAACGCGTTGATGGCCGTGACGATCACCACCTCGGCCGATCTCGCACTCAACGGCCTGGCGATCGCCACGTTCACCGTGCCGAAAGAACAAATCGCCAACCGCGGCTTCGCACTGCAACTCTTTCTGCAGCGCATGCAGGGCAAGACGAAAGTTTACGCGCCCATACTATCGCTCGATAAGTCATCGTTGCAAAAGAACACGCTGATATTCGGATTCACGCCGCCGAAGATTACGGTGACGAAGGGCAACACCTACGTGCTCGTCCTGTACGGCGATGACATAGCGACGGGCAGCCCGGCCCCCGCCACCGCCACGCCGGCATCGAATCCATCTGCGACCGCGACTCCGAGCTCCACCGCATCACCAGCATCGAGTGCAACGCCGTAGAGATGTCATCCTGAGCTTGTCGAAGGACCCCGAGCGGCGCGCCAAAGGCGCGCCCTGACGAGGGGCGCATGATCGCCGCGTTCCGCGATCTCACAAGTTCGCAGCGAAAAACATTTACCGCGAGCTTCCTGGGCTGGACGCTCGACGCATTCGATTTTTTCCTCGTAATCGTAACCATCCCGCACATCGCGCACGACTTTCACTCCGCTGTCGCTTCAGTCACGATCGCGATAACCGTTACGCTAATGATGCGTCCTCTCGGCGCGCTGATTTTCGGATGGCTCGCCGATCACTATGGGCGGCGCATGCCGCTGATGATTGACGTCGGCTTATATTCCACGCTGGAATTTGCAACCGCGTTTGCGCCAAACCTGACGGTATTCATCATCATTCGCGCTTTCTTCGGCGTGGCCATGGGCGGCGAGTGGGGCATCGGCGCAGCGCTGGCGATGGAATCACTTCCTACAAAAAGCCGCGGCCTCTTCTCCGGTTTGTTGCAAGAAGGCTACGCGGTCGGTAATCTCCTCGCCGGCCTCGTGCTCGCGTTTCTTTACGTGCATATCGGTTGGCGCGGGATGTTCATGATCGGCGCTCTCCCCGCGCTGCTCATCCTTTATATACGCGCCCACGTGCCCGAATCGCCGGCGTGGCTCGCCGGCCAAACGCAAACGTTCAAAGCCGCTCGCGACCCGCTGCTGAGCGCCGTCCGGCGATCGTGGCCGCTGTTCCTATACTCGATCCTCTTCATGGCGGCGTTTAACTTCATGTCGCACGGCACGCAAGATCCGTATCCGACATTTCTGTCGCTGCAGCACGGCTTCGGTCCGGCCCTCGTCGGCACGTTGAATTCCATCGCCGCGGTCGGCGCGATCGTCGGCGGCATCTTCTTCGGCTGGCTTTCGCAGAGGTTTGGAAGACGCCGGATGATCGTCGTGTGCGCGGCGCTCGGCGCGTGCGCAATCCCGCTGTGGGCCTTTAGCCAAACAATTGCGTTGCTCGCGCTCGGCGGCTTCCTCATGCAAGTGATGGTGCAGGGCGCCTGGGGCATAATCCCCGCACACTTGAACGAGATCGCGCCGCCGACGGCCCGCGGCACATTCCCCGGCCTCACCTATCAGCTCGGCAACCTGCTCGCTGCGGGAGTTTTCCAAATTGAAGCCGGCCTGGCAGCCGGCGCATTCCGGACGCCGTCCGGACATCCAGATTACGCGAAGGCGATGGCCATCGTCATGATTTGCGTGTTTGCCGCGGTCGCCGTTATGACGGTGCTGGGTTACTTCGTCGTGCCGGAACGCCGCGACGCCGAACTCGTGACGACCGGATGAGCATCGATGCGAACGACCCGGCCTGGCAAAGCTTCCTCACCGCCGCCCAAAACTACATCGAGCTCATCGATAACAGCGCACAAGGCGACCTCGTCGAAACCTGCGCCGGCTTGCACGAGTCGCTCCTGGAGCTGCAGCTCGCCGCTTTAGATCTTCCGCAAACCACAACGGAAACCGACGACCCGATGGTCACCGCGGCCAAACGCGCCGACCGCGCGAAACTCGCCGCGACCTTCTCCTTCAGCTACCAAATGTCGGAGCAAGTGCTCTCAACTCCAACCGCCGATCCGCCGGAAATTCGAAGCGTCGCAGACGATCTCGCCGAAATTTACGACACGCTGCAAGACATCCGCGCACTGAATGACCAGCGTTACTTCGATGATGCGCTCTCGCAAGCTCGCGGCGGTTACGTTGAAGATTGGGGCTACCTAGTTGTTAGCGTGCAAACCGCACTTTGGAAATACGTCGCCGAAGCTGAGATCGAAGCCGAGGAAGCCGCCGAGCCTTAAAACGCGTTAGCGCGCGAACATCTCCGCGTCGTCGGCCTCAAGCATGTCCGCCAAATAGTAGATGTCCGGGCGCTTTTTTAGGATCGGGTAGCGCTCCATGAACGCCGCCTTGTCGGTAACGTCGTCGACCGAGCGCTTGAGAATGTACTCGGTAAACTCTGAATACTTGCCGGTATCGGCGTGTTCGCGCAGCCATTTCGCTACGTCGTCGTCGTTTTTCGCGGCGGCAACGGCTTCGCGCAGTTGCTCCTCGGTGACGCCAATCTTGTCGAGCATGGTCTGGCTAAAGCCTTTGATGCGATAGACGCCCATGTTGCCGCCCGGCAGACTCGCGCGGATTTTGTCGATCGTGCGGGGCAGCATCGCGAGCCCGTCCAGCTTGAGTTTCGGGCTGCTCGGCGGGGCTTTGCTCAAATCTAATGGTTCCATACGGGCCACCTACGCCGCGCCTGCCTGGCTGTCATCCCGGCAGGGGTCATCCCGGCAGGGCAGCTCGCATGCTCAAGAGCCATCCGGCTCCAACGTAGCGTGCTACTTTAAATAGGCCAGCGGATCGACGTCGACGAGGCTGGTATTTAACCGCACGAACTGGCGCCCGCGAAATTGTGTCATCCTGAGCTTGTCGAAGGACCCCGAGCAGCGCCCGAATGGGCGCATGACGAGGGGCGGACTAGTGCGGTGGCTTCTTGGCCTTCGCCTTGGCTGCACGCTCGGCGGCCTCGAGCCGCAGTATGTTAATCTGCTGCTGCAACAGGATCTGCCGGATCGCCCAGTCGTTTTGAAGCAGCGATGATTGAAGCCTAAGCGTGCTAAGCATTTGCTGGTTTTGCATTGCCGTTTGCTGCGTCCCGAGGCGCAGCTGCAGATCCGATTGCAGCTGCTGCTGAACCAGCGCGCGATTGGCGGCGGCCGCAATCGCCGCATTCTGCTCCGCGATCTCGCACGAAATGCACGGCGTCGCCTGCGCCTGTACGGCAAGCGGCAGACTGGAAAGCATTGCAAGCGAGAGAGCCGCGGCAAGAACACGATACACGATAGGTTAAAGTTACCTTAGTTCGGCGCCGCGCGCAACACTTTACAACCTACCGCCACTCACTCGTGACGCGCGTCACGCATGCAACATTTTTCATCGCGTTCCTTGGCTTGGTGGTAGGGCATCTAACATCGGCGACCCTCTTCGATCAGCTCGCGGATGGTAACGTCGCCAAGTGTTACCTTGCTCAAGAGAATTCGCCTCATTGCTTCCTGAGCTTTACTCGCGTTTTTGCCGGATTTTGTTCGTCCTTTACCGACCTTCTTCATAGGGCTATTCTATCACACGGTACGGTCAGACTGAGCCGCCCGAGCGTAGTAGCGAAGTCGAAGGGAGGCCCGCTAGATTAAATGCGGCACGTCGCTACGATCGGTGCAATCGTCGAAGCGGCCGCCGATTCCGCGCTCGCGCCTTGCGTGCGAAGATCGATGATCGATTGCGCAAAAGGCTCGTACGGATTATACGCTAGCGAGATATCGAAACGTCCGGGCCTCGATCGCGGGCCCTGCGTCGTCGGCGCCGTGCCGCCAAAAAAACCGGCGCTGTCGAATTGAGCCGCTATCCGCGGGCTGGGTTGTGATGCGGCTAAGACTGTCTTGCCGGCCACGATAAAGTCGTAGGTGAGCTCAGTAGCATCGTAACCGCTGATAACGTTGAGCGCCGCCTGCTGCTGCGCTTCAACGGCTCCCAGCTCGCTCTTTATCGCAGCGAGGCGCGGTTCGTTAAAGCTTTTATCAGCCAGCAGGTCGTCGATCTGCTTGATGTTCTTCACGAGCGGCCCGATCAGCGATTCCAGATTGCCCACGTTGACAAAATGCCCGACGGTGGGCCGCCCCCAACCGGCCGGCGGGCTCAGCAGCGCGTCCCGGTACATGCGGTCGAACCTCAGTGGAGCCTGATCGAGCGTCGCATCATTTTCCAGCAATGCGGTAATCGCCGGTGCAACGCGCGTGCGCATTACCGAGCAGACCGGCGTAGAACGAACGTTGGCGATCACCCGTAACGAATCCAGCGAAGGCGGAGCCGGTGTAGCCGAGACTGTTGCGGCTAGGATAAGCGGTAAGAGCATATTATCGATCCTCACCGATAATTACGCTTGACGCGTCCGCTACGTGACTGGGCACCCTCTCTGACGGAGCAATCCATGATATAATCTGACTAAGTGGTCGAGGCGGCTCTTGCCGGCCGCCCACGGTGCGTGTCGCGCCACGGAAAAGATGCCGTGGTAATTATTAGCTATGAGGGCTTTCGCAAAATCACAAAGCGCCAGGGGTCGCTCGTCGACTTCTTTCAATCGTCGCCCTTGGCAGGGCTGAAAATTGACTTTGGTCGGCAACGCGACCATTACAATTTAGCAGTCGTACACGAGACGAGACGCATTTCGCACCGACTGGGGTGCCCGTCATCAATCCCTGGACCTAATAAGCCCAACGCAGAGCCCTTTGACTTCGTCCGGAACGAACGCGTCGAAATCAGGTGCGACCCAGAAAGGAAGCCCTTCGTCATAACCAAGTTCACGTTTTTGCGGCGATACTTCCGGGTTTTTTGAATTTACGTCCATGCTTATATATTCTACCGTAAATCTATGTCAACGTCATCCGCCAGCGATCCGCTCAGTAAGTTCTTGGCCCGCCGATAGACGCGGTCACTTTTGCGTTCGTCCAAAACAACGAGCCGCACGATGTGCTCGCGCCGATAGATCTGATATAACAACCGGTATTTCTGGCCTTGGAAATGCAAATCTACGCCACGCACACCGGCCAGCGCACCTTGTTTCGTGGGATATTGAAACGGATTCGATCTCAGGCCGTAGAGAATTTCTCCCAAACTTGGAACAAACGCACGATCTTGCAGGCCGTAGCGTTCAATTTTTCTTAGGGCGGCGGGCCTTGCGATGATGCGCCACGGCTGGTTTTCGGCCCCGTGTGCTGTAACGAACGAACCGGGGAGCGCGCTGATTTGCTTCCTCAAGAGCTTCAAGGAACCGATCTACATCAACGTCTTCGCTGATGTCGGAAGCCATTCGCCGGACAATTTCTTCCTCCGACACGGGCCCAGCCGGCTCGTCTTCAAACAAATCGGCAATACTACACCCCAGGACATGCGCAATTTTCGCAAGTGACTCGATGCTGGGCGACATCGCGCCCTGCTCCATTTTCGAGATCACGGGCCGGGAAAGACCCGCCTTAGCCGAAAGCTTGATTTGTGACAGCTCCGCGCGCGCACGGTAGATTATGATATTTGTACTGAGTGCCCGGAGCGCGTCATTCTTGAGACGCGCGGCGCTACGAATTTGACGTACGCTTCCCATAGGGCCCAATTGTACTCAAGAAAGTGCAATTGTCAATAAGTTAATACAATTACGAAGCCGCCACTACCGCCTGCAACTCAGCCTCCAGCTCCGCCACCCGCTCCCGCAAAGCCAAAGCTTTGAAGCGCGCATATGCGCCGCCAGCGGCGTTGGCCGCGCGCTCGATTAAAGCGAGCTCGTCGCTATCGATATCGGTGCCGTTCGAATGGGGCGCATAAAACGCGATCGCTTCTAACTCGGCGTCGGAAAAAATCGGCACGGCCAACGCCATATGCTGCTCGCTCAGCCGCCACGGCTTGCGCTGCGCGCGCAAAATCGCAACCAGCGATTCTGGATCGTCGGTGGGCGGATCGTCGTCCCGACGCCCGGCACTGTGCACGAACTGCAGCGTTCCATCAGACCCAACGCGCACCAGCACGCCTTCTGCCAACCCAAACGCGCGCACCGGCTCGTCGATCAGCAGGCGGTTGACGTGCTCCTCCGTGCGCGCATAGGGAATCGCCGACGCCACCGCGGCAATGTGTTCCTCGGCGCGGTGCCGCGCGCGAAAGAACAGCCAGTCCATAAAGCGATCGACCCGCGCGTGAAATGCGTTAAAAGAAAACCCAAGAACTAGCGCCAGCCCCATGTCCGCAATTAACCCGATGCGCGCTGAGGAAAGCGCGTGCGAGAAAAACAAATCGACCAGCGCGAAAAGCCCCACCACGATCGTCGAAATCACTCCGTAGACCACGGCGCGGCTGATCGCGACGTTCACGTCGATGATCCGGTGTTTGAGAACCGTGTACAATACCGCGACTGCCGGCAGTATCGTATACGCGAGCGTCAGCAGCGAGTGCTCGAGATAGGTCGTCCGATACAGGCCGAGATTGCCTTGCGAGCCCAGGAAATCCACCACCGTCGCGAGCGCGGCAATCGAAAACGCCCAAATAACCCAGCGCAAGCGTTCGCGCGTGGCGACGTCGCTTTCCGCGTACGTTGCGATCAGAATCGCCGGGATGCTCACGTAAGCCACCAGCGTGAGCGCAGTGCTTATAAATATGCCCTCACCCCACGCTATACCGAAGTAAATGAAGAGCGCGGCTTCCGCAGCGCCGCACGCGACCGCCGCCAGCATCACCACATAGATCGCGTATTCTAGGCGCCGGCGCCAGCCCGGCAGCGGCCCATCGTGCAGCAAATGCAGCGCGAAGATCGCGCCGAAGAACGGCGGAATCCACGTCAGGAATCCGGACCACAACTGCGCGATCGGGAACCACCAGCTCGGGCCCAGCAGGTAGAAATCGTTGATCGGCCCGCCGCCGTTCAATGCAAAGATAAAGAACGCCCACGTTGCTTTGTTGGGTCGCTTCAGCACCAGAAACGCGCCCAGAATCAGCATCAAGAGCGCGGCGAGCTCGCGCATCACGACGACCGGCACGTTGGGCACTTCCGGCCTGGTGATGATATGCGCGGTGTAATGCCGGCCGTGCGAAATCAACGGCAGCGCAATCGGCGTACCGGCGTCGGCTGTCTGCGGGTAAAACGCGGCGTTGCGCGCGGCCAGACTCTTTCCGGCGAGGTCAACGCGGTCTCCGGCTCGCACGCCGGCGGCCGCTGCCTGCGGCGCGACGCCGATCACGACGCCGTTGTAATTCGTCGTAACCCCGGGGTCGCCGAGTGGATGCCCAAAATCGCGCCGCACGTCCGGCAGCCACGTCACCAGCGACGCACATGCTAAAAGGAAGACGACCGCATATCTGACTCTGGCCGAACGCTGCGACATGGGGTTATCTACTGAAACGTCTTAAGATTGTCATCCTGAGCTTGTCGAAGGGCTCTCTAAAAGGATGGCCCGCTCCGCGGGCCTCCGTTTAAAGTAGCGGCGTGGGTTCTTGTGTGTCATGGTGAGCGGCGTACCCAAGGTGTCATGGTGAGCGGCGTACCCAAGGTGTCATGGTGAGCGGCCTTCGCGTTGCGAAGGCCGTGTCGAACCACGGCCGAGCGTAGTCGAGGCCCGCGTTAAAGTGGAGGTATCTCCATTCCGCGTTCATGCCTGAAGCGCAGCGCCTCGCGAATTGCGTCTTTGGCGTTATCGAGCGATTCGGCTTCTGTATCGCCTTGCGTAGCGATCTCCGGCAGGGCCGGCACGAAAACGCTAAAGCCTCCATCGATCGGATCAGCTTCGAGAACGACCGCATAAGAGCGCTCGGTGGTCATTAGGTGTCCTTTTCCTCGCCTTCGATTGTGCCCTGTCATCGTCGCACGCGCCCCTGTGTCATGGCGAGCTTGTCGAGGCCGCACGGCACTCGCCCGAAACAATCGCCCCCGCGCCTTTGTAGGTCTAAATGTGAAGGCAATCGTCTACACCGGCTATGGCACAGCCGATGTCTTGCAATGCGTGGAAGTCGAGAAACCGGTGCCCGCCGACAATGAGGTGCTCGTAAAAATACGCGCCGCTTCGATCAACGCACCCGACTGGCGCTTCATGAGCGGCCGCCCCTTCGCGCTTCGCTTCATGGTCGGGTTACGCAAGCCGAAAATGCGCCCCGGAAACGACTTCGCCGGCAAAGTCGAAGCCGTCGGAAAAAACGTCACCCAGTTCAAACCCGGCGATGACGTCTTCGGTGTATGCCGGGGCGCGTTCGCCGAGTATGCGTGCACAACCGAGGCGCGGTTGGTGGCGAAGCCCGATAACGTGACCTTCGAACAAGCTGCAGCTACGCCGGTCTGCGGGCTGACTGCGCTGCAAGGTTTTCGCGACAAGGGACACCTCCAACCCGGCCAGCGCGTGCTGATCAACGGCGCATCAGGCGGCGTCGGAACCTTCGCCGTGCAGATCGCCAAAGCGCTTGGCGCCGGCGTAACTGCCGTATGCAGCACGCGCAACGTGGAAGCGGCCCGATCGCTCGGCGCCGACCGCGTCATCGATTACACGCAAGACGATTTCACCAAGGAAACACAAACCTACGACATCATTTTCGACTGCGCCGGCGGTCATGCGTTCTCAGACTACCGCCGCATTTTAACCCCGAACGGCATCTGCGTGATCGCCGGCGGTCCGCACAAGATGACGACGCTCGGCCTAATAAAGCACATGCTCGTGCCGATGCTTCTATCGCGCTCGGGCAACCAGAAGTTCGTAACCTACATCGCAAAGGTAACGCAAGCGGACCTCGCCACACTTGCCGACCTCATTGCAACCGGAAAGCTGACTCCCGCGATAGACCGGCGCTATCCGTTAGAACAAACCGCCGAAGCCATGCGATGTGTAGACACAGGCCACGCCCGCGCCAAAGTGGTCATTACCGTCTAAAAAGATGGCCCGCAACAGCGGGTCGGCATTTACTGTGTCATGGTGAGCGGCGTTCGCGTGGCGAACGCCCAGTCGAACCACGGCCGAGCTTGTCGAGGCCCGCGGGCTGCGATTCATCCTCCCAAAATCGCTCGCGACCGACTGGGCCTCCCCAATCGGTCTCCGGATGAACGTTTCCAGGCGTTATTGAGGCTAGCAACTCGTCGAGCGTATATTTTGGCTTGGCTCGCACGGCTAAAGTTTAACCTGAACTGCCTTACAGGTTGGCTTCGGAACACGCTCGCCAGCTTCTCGCATGCCTTCAATATGAAAACGGGCTGCGTCGCGGATGTTCTTGATCACTTCTTCCTCGGTCCACCCAGTAGCGACACACCCCGGCAAGTCGGGAAGGTATGCAGACATGTTACGGGGCCCTGACTCAATTATTACAGCGTATTCCATTACCCGCATATTTTACCTCACTCCAGCCTGCCTGAGAATACTGAACCATGTCTTGGGTCGCAGATCATTGCTTGGCTTTCCCTGAACCGTTACGCATCCAGGTTTAATCGGATGCTCGAACTGGCGGTGACTTCCCGTAATCCTTACAAGGAACCACCCGTCCTGACGGCGGGACTGAGACTCCACGCCGCTGTCGGTTCGATTCCGGCACGCTCCAGTAGGCGTAAGTCCATTGCGACGAACGCTTCGATGTGGTAGGTTGGAGTCGTCTCAGTCCCGCTATCACATCATCAACGAGGCGCTCTCACGAGCGCCTCGTTCTTATTGACGCGCTGCAGCTACAGGCAGCCCGTTGTCACACCCGGGCCCGGGCGCGTTTCTTCGCCGCGTTGATGTCGACGATGTCGATCTTGACACGACCGCCAAGCGCGGCCGCAAGTTTGCGCAGTGTCTCGATCGATGGAACGTGAAAGCCAGATTCCAGCCGCGAAATTGCTGAGACGCTCGTCTGCATTCGCGTGGCGAGCTGTTCCTGGGTAAGCCCGGTCCGCGTGCGGCGGAGAATTACCAGGTCTGCAATTCACTTGGGGACCGGCCGCCATCCGCTCGCTAAAGTCTGCCCATCGCTCGCGCGCAATCCGCCCCTCGCAGAAAGATTGAGAATTATGCGTGCACAAGCACGCGACCGCGTTGCTTTGGCCCGCGTCTCTGACGAATCGTGATCTCCACATCCTGCCCCAATGCGGTCAGAATGCGCATAAGCCGCTCATAGGAAAACTCTCGTGTATCGCCTCGCATCAAACGAGAAATCTGCGGTTGGGTCAGCGAGACGAGCTTTCCGGCGTCGCTTTGACTCAGTTCGCGCCGCTTCAATAAATCAGCTATGGCCTCCACGATCGTTGCTTTTGCAAGCGCCTCTCCCGGTTCGCGAACCTTAATATCCGCAAAAATATTATGGCTCCCTCGGGTCACCCTGGCATTGCTCTTCTTAGCCATAATTCTCCTCATGGTACTTTCGCGCAGCTTATAGGCGTCGCTCGATCATATCCAATTCACGTTTCGGAGTCGCAATTCCAGATTTCGCCTTCTTCTGAAATGCGTGTAATACATATATGATCTCGCCGATCTTAGCGGTACACGTCGTGCGATAAGTGCGGTCGCCCGAATCGTCATCAACAGAAATCTCGATAACGTCGCGCAGCTTGCCCTTCATCGCCTTAGCATCCGTGTGAGAGCCTCCACGCTGAAGCTGCCGTAGCGCATAGCCCGTTATGAGTTTGACCTCCGCTGGAAACAAGGAGAGATCGTCTTTTGACCCGCCTACAAACACTAATGGCCAATCTCGTCGCCCCTCTGTGTGACCACCCTCCGATCACGTTTATACCATATCCGGTATAAACGCGCAAGACTAGCCCTTGCTCCCTCCAGACCGGTAGGTCAGCGCGCGAGCGGACCGTCAATCAACAGGGTTAGTAACCCCGTGCGCATGAAAGGTTCCGCATGAAATTAGAACCATATGTTTTCTTTTACGGCCGCTGCGAAGAGGCGCTTGCCTTCTACAAGAAAGTCCTCGGCGGCGAATACAACGTCATTCGTTTCGACGGCGCGCCGCAGGGTCACCAAGTGCCGGCGGACTACCAAAACAAAGTCATGCACGCCGATTTTAAAGGCCCGGGCTTTGCGTTTATGGCCTCCGACGGCCCTCCTGGAAAAACGGTCGACCCGGACGCCGGCAACATCGCGCTATCGCTAGAGCTCTCCAGCGCAGACGAAGGCAAGCGCGTCTTCGACGCGCTCGCAGAAGGTGGCAAAGTCACGGTGCCGCTCGATAACGTCGAGTGGGGCGAGGGCGGAAAATTCGGAATAGTACAGGACCGTTTCGGCAGCGAGTGGATGATCACGTCACCCCAATAAAAACCCGCTACTTCATCAGTTTCATAGCAAAGTACGTCCAGCCCAGCGCAGCCGTTTTGGCGCTTTCTTTCAGGTTTGCACCGGCGCCGTGGCCGCCTTCGATCACTTCGTAGAATAGATACGGCACGTGCATCGCCGCAAGTTTAGCGGCGAACTTGCGCGCGTGCTGAGGACCGACGCGATCGTCTTTGGTGGTGGTCCAAATATATGGCTCCGGATAGGCGACGCCCGGCTTCAGATTCTGATACGCGAGGTTTTCTCCCAGAATGCGCGCACGGCCGGATCCGAAACGCTGCCGTATTCGGCAACCCACGACGCGCCCGCCTGAATCTTCTCGTAGCGCAGCATGTCGAGCAGCGGCACCTCGATTTGCACGGCATTCCACATCTCCGGATGTTCGGTGAACTCAACGCCCATCAGTAAGCCGCCGTTCGAACCGCCCACAATGCCGAGATGACGCGGATCGGTGATGCGGCGCGCGACGAGATCTTTGCCGATCGCGTAAAAGTCGTCGTAGATGCGCTGGCGGTTTGTTTTGAGGCCGGCTTCGTGCCATGCCGGACCGAACTCTCCGCCGCCGCGAATGTTGCCGAGCACGTACACGCCGCCGCGCTCCAGCCAAAGCTTGCCGACCGTGCCGGAATAATACGGCGTCGAGGAGATGAGGAAGCCGCCGTACGCGGTCAAAACCGTCGGATTGCGGCCGTCAAAGCGCATGTTTTTCGGACGGACGAGGAAGTACGGAATCTTCGTTCCGTCGCGCGAGGTGGCTTCGTGTTGCTCCACCACATCTTTGGCCGCATCGAAGCGCGGCGGCAGCGCTTTGACTTCGGTAACGGACGCCGTCGATGCGTCGCCATAGTAGAGCGTCGTCGGACGCAAGAAGCTCTGCACGTCGAAGAAAATCCCGTCATCTTGCAAGTTCGTGTCCGCGACGCCGGCCGACGACATGTCGGGAATTTTCAGCGCGCGCACCGACCAGCCCGTGGCCGATGGCGCGTAGATGAACGCGCGGCCGCGCACGTTCTGGTAGACGGTGAGAATGAGGTCGTTTTTTGTGGTCGCGACGCCGTCGAGCGTATCGCGCGGCCCGGGCGC
>Ga0102924_1000850_pt1 | contig 36540 bp, 30 predicted proteins | sample PaiPotPPM11metaG_FD_80116 | JGI IMG/M metagenome (GOLD analysis project Ga0102924, IMG submission 80116) | Iron sulfur acid spring bacterial and archeal communities from Banff, Canada, to study Microbial Dark Matter (Phase II) - Paint Pots PPM... ...
AGTGGCGCAATTTGCTGTAGCGGCGCTCGGAGCTTGCCCTGACAGGGAGCGCCGGAATCCATTGAGAAATAAAGTTCGGCGGTCACAGACCGCCGCTACAGCAAGCGAATGACGCCACCACCCTTTTTTTGAAACCCTTCGACGCTGCGGTGCAGTTTTGTTAAGATCGAAGAGATGCTCGACACGATTGCCGCTGTGATGGAAAATAAACCCCTCACTGGCGGCCACTTCCTGCTCAGCCTGGATGCTCCTGAACAGGCCCGGACCACTCGCGCCGGTCAGTTTGTGATGGTGCGGATGCTGGGCCGCACGGACGTGATTCTGCGCCGCCCCATGAGCATTTATGATGTGAAGCCCGCGCCCCATTTGGCCCGTGGCGGCCGCAGCGGGCCGGGCAATAGGCAGCAAAGTCCCGGCGAGCCCGGGATCATCCAGCTTTTGTACAAAGAAGTGGGGCGCGGAACGCGGCTGATGGGAGCGTTGCAACCTGGCGGTCAAGTTGGACTGCTTGGCCCGCTGGGGCATGGCTTCTTTGAGGAAGAATATTTGGACGAGGCGCGGCAAGTGGATGAAGTGGTTCACGTGGCGGGTGGGATTGGCATCGCGGCTCTGCTCCTGCCGGCGCGAGATTTGGCACGTGCGGGCATCCGGCAAAAGCTTTTCTTCGGTGGACGCACAAAGGATGACTTGGTAGGCCTTGAGGACTTCGCCGCCTATGTTCGTGACCCTGTGCTCGCCACCGAAGACGGCTCTCGCGGTCATAAGGGCTACGTGACCGCGCCGCTGGAGGCTTATCTGGAGCAATCGCGGCCGCGAAGCCGGATGATGATGGTTTGCGGTCCGTGGGGGATGTTGCGTGCTGCCGCGCGGCTTTCCGGCCGCTTTGGCCGCCGCTGCCTGGTCTCCATGGAGAATCGCATGGGTTGCGGATTGGGTGTTTGCCTGGGCTGCTCAATCCAGGTTAACGGTGAAGGCCACGGAAGTTATCAGCGCGTTTGCACCGAAGGCCCGGTGTTTTGGTCGGACCAGGTCGTGTGGGAAGCGGAAGCAATTCCGAAAACCTAACAGGTTGCTGGAAGAGTTGATTTTGTCATGCAGAGCGAAGGGCTCAGGATGATAGGCATATGGGCTTTTTCCAACATCTTAGTTAGTATTACTATGTTAGGTCGTTGGGCGCAACGTCAGGGCATGGCTTCAGCCAAGCCGTTGGCGGTGGTCCCGAGATTCGGGCTTTAGCCCCTGAGGCCCTCAGCGGCTAAAGCCGCTTCTTCTTGCTTTGGGATTTGGCATGGCTGAAGCCATGCCCTGACAGTGCTTGATTCAACCTAACAAAGTAATATTAGCTAGTAACTTCCAAGGGCCGGCGCCGTCCACCCGCGGTGCAGGCATCCCGCGTACATTCCAAGGCTCCAATCCTTGATCTGCGATTTTCTGTGGAGGATCATCAAGGCATCATGGCGAACCTTTCCGCCGAAACCCCGTTCGAACCCAATCTCGAAACCACGGTTGCGGGAGTTCACTTTCAGAATCCCGTCCTGACCGCGAGCGGAACTTTTGGATACGGCAAGGAATTTGACCAGCTCATCGACCTGAATCAACTGGGTGGCATCGTGGTGAAAGGCATCTCTGCGGACCCGATGCCGGGGAATCCACCGCCGCGCATTTACGAGACGGATTCCGGAATGCTGAACGCCATCGGCTTGCAGAACGTGGGCGCGCAAAAATTCCTGGAGGAGAAACTTCCTTTCCTTCGCGGTCTGAAAACTCGCTGCGTGGTGAACGTCTTCGGTTACTCGACAGAGGACTACGTCCGTTGCATCGAAATTCTCAACGCTGGAGAAGGAATTGACGCCTACGAACTGAACATCTCCTGCCCGAATACGCGCCAAGGCGGGATCGTCTATGGCAGTGACCCAAATTTGACGGAAGAGGTGGTGACCGCATCGAAGCGGGTCGCGCATTTCCCGCTGATGGTGAAGCTTTCGCCCAATGTATCGGACATCGGCCTGTTCGCGCGGGCCGCAGAAGCCGGCGGCGCGGATGCGCTGTCATTAGTGAACACCTTTGTGGGCATGGCCATTGATCCGGAGACGCGAATGCCGCGCGTTTCGAACGTTACGGCAGGGCTTTCCGGACCGGCCATCAAGCCGATTGCCTTGAGAATGGTCTATCAAGCCGTTCGTGCCGTCAAGATTCCCGTAATCGGCATGGGGGGCATTGTATCGGCGGAAGACGCCCTGGAATTTCTGATTGCCGGAGCTAAGGCCGTGCAGATTGGGACAGCCAACTTTTTCTCTCCGGACACTGCCCTCCGGGTTGCCGAGGGCATCCGCGAATATTGCCGCCACCACCGGCAGAATCTTTCGGATGTCATAGGCAGCCTGCGGCTTCCAGAGACCCTGGCGGTGCGGGGAGGGGAGTATTAGCTTGCGGCTTAGCTTTTTCGTGACGAGTCTGTGCAGACCGTGTTCGAGAACTCCCATCGTGGTGATTACAACGGTACGTGAGGTAACGTCACGTGATCTCGAACCCAATATCGCCGTCATTCCCGCCAAGCTTGTCCAGGCGAAAGCGGGAAGCGGGAATTCGGCCCCTGCGCAGGGTGATGTGGACCCCCGCCTGCGCGGGGGTGACAACGATGGGCAGGTCTGACGCGAAAGCTAGCCAAATTTCAAATGTCTTTAGTTAGAATTTTTCTTTCACCACCCCCTGAGCGAAGCTGCATACCAAACATGCGTCCCGAGGGCGCAGGCATGAGCGGCAGGCAGGGTCAAGCGACTTAAGACCCGGGGTGACCTTTTTGGGTGACCTGCTTGACAGGCTAATCGCCCGTGCGCCATACTCCTAACTATGTTAGGGAATGGCATACGCGCTCACGCGGACGTTCTTCCCGGCACGCTTGATCTTCTGATTCTCAAGGCGGTCTCTCTCGGACCTCTGCACGGCTACGGGGTTCTCCTGCGGATTGGGCAGATTTCCAAAGGGGCTCTGGCTATTGAGCAAGGGGTGCTCTATCCGGCTCTGTTTCGATTGGTTCGCCAAGGGTTGCTGAAGGCTAGCTGGGGCGCTTCGGAGAACAATCGGCGGGCAAAGTTCTACCAACTTACGGCGGCGGGCCGCAGGCGTCTCCATAAGGAAACGGAAGGGTGGAACCGGCTCGTGGCCGCAATAGGCACTGTACTCGGTACTCAGCCGGAGGAAATATGAGAATTTTATCGACGGTTCGCACCTTTCTGGCCTTTGTGTTCCGCCGGCCGCGCGTCGAGCGGGAAATGGAAGATGAGCTTCGTTTGCATTTGCAAAGGCGCGCGGACGATCTGGAACAGCAGGGACTTTCACGCGCGGAAGCGGAGCGGCAGGCACAAGTGGAGTTCGGAGGCTATCAACGGTATAAGGAAGAGTGCCACGAAGCGCTGGGCACGCGCTTGTTCGGAGAACTTATCGTAGATGTGCGCTACGGATTGCGCCAATTGCGCCGCAGTCCCGGGTTCACGGCCGTGGCCGTCATCACGCTGGCGCTCGGCATAGGGACAAACACGGCCATCTTCTCGGTCGTAAACACAGTCTTGTTGACGCCGGTGCACGCCCCGGAACCCAATCGTGTGGTCGCATTCATCACCACAAGCAGGCGAGGTTCAAGCTCAAGTTTTAAGTTTCCCAACGCTTCGGAAATCAAGTTCAATTTATGGCGCGAGCAGACCAGCGTCTTCCAGGACGTGTCAGGTTATCGGCTTGATTCACTTATCTTGACAGGTGACGACCAGCCACAGCAAGCCCGCGCCATCTTCGTTACCGCAGATTACTTTCGTCTCTTCGGCCTGCCCATCGCTCAGGGCCGCACCTTTACGGCCGAGGAAGAACATCCCAACGGCGGTAGTGTCGTTATCCTTAGCGACGCATTTTGGAAGAGAGCCTTTGGAGCCGATTCCCAGATCGTCGGCAAGATCATTTCCCTCAGCGGCAGCTCCTATGAGGTCATCGGTGTCATGGCGGGTGGCGTCCAAACAGAGACCCTCGAACCTCCTGACATATGGATGCCCTTTCCAATAGATCCCAACAGCAATAATCAAGTCCATTACTTTCAGGCTGTGGGACGGCTCAAACCTCGTGTTACGATTGACATGGCGAACGCGCAACTGCAGCGCACCACCCAAGAATTTCGTCGCAAGTTTCCCCACGCGCTCTCTACGAGCCGAAGAGAAACCTTTATCGTCCAGCCGATGCAGGATGTTCTAGGGAAGGATGTGCGCTCGTCTCTCCTGATTCTCACGGGTGCTGTCAGTTTCGTCCTGCTCATTGCTTGCGCCAATGTCGCAAACCTTTTGCTGGTGAAGGGTGCGGGGAGGAGGCGCGAGATCGCCATCCGCATTGCCGTGGGCGCTTCGCGCGGGAGAATCATCCTGCAGTTACTTACGGAAAGCGTGTTGCTCTCCACGGCGGGCGGAGTGTTCGGACTGGGACTGGGAGTTGCTGGTATCCATACTCTTCTCGCTCTGAATCCTTCCCATATCCCTCGTATTGGACCCAGGGGCTCAAACGTAACAATGGACTGGCGAGTTCTTTCGCTCACGCTCCTTGTCGCGCTGATCACCGGCCTTTTATTTGGTCTTATCCCAGCACTCCACGCTTCCCGTACCGACCTGAACTCCGGCCTGAAAGAAGGCGGCGCGGGTACCGGCAGCGGATTTCGCCAGAACAAGACTCGCTCGCTGCTCGTGATCAGCGAAATCAGCCTCGCGCTTCTGCTGCTGATTGGGGCTGGTTTGCTCATGCGCACGTTGATTGCTCTGCGTTCCGTGAACCCTGGGTTCGATCCACGCAATGTCGTGACGACGCGAACGCCGCTGGACCCGCCACTTGCGAAAGTATCAGGAGTGGATCAAATAGTTCACAATGTTTTTAGGCGGCTGAGCGTTTTGCCGGGAGTGGAGAGTGCAGGCTTCACCAGACTGTTACCATTGGCAGGGGACTTCAATAGCGTTCCAATCATTGTAGTTGGCCGGCCGCTGAATGGCCCGTCTCACGGATCAGCCCGCCGCATGGTTGTCTCGGCCAGCTATTTCGAGGTGCTCAAGATTCCCCTTATTCGCGGGCGTTTATTTGTGGACGCTGACCGGCTTGGTGCGCCGGGCGTAGCCATCATCAATGAAGCCATGGCCCGCCAGTTTTGGCCCAAGGGCGATCCACTGGATTCCCAGATTTTCATTGGAAAGGGGCTTCCATGGCTTGATGAGCCTGCGCGCCAGATCATCGGCGTGGTAGGCGACGTTCACGACAACGCGCTCGGCGAGAATCCCCAACCCGCGGTGTTTGTCCCCGCGGCGCAACTTTCGGACGCTCGTACGGCAGGCATTCCCGTGACTTGGGTTATCCGTACGCGTGCGCCGTCGCCATCGCTCAATTCGGCGATTCAGAACGAACTCCGCCAAGCGACCGGTGTGCCGGTCCCACCCCTCCGTTCCATGGAAGAAGTCATGGCGCAATCCACCGCTCGTCAGGACTTCAATATGCTGCTGATGAGCATCTTCGGAGGGTCTGCTCTGCTGCTCGCCGCGATTGGCGTCTACGGATTAATGGCGTATTCCGTCAAGCAGCGCACCCATGAGATTGGGATACGCATGGCGCTCGGTGCGCAAAAACGAGACGTTTTTCGGATGGTGATTGGACAGGGTCTTCGGTTGGTGCTGGCGGGCCTCGCGATTGGGGTAGCCGCCGCGCTAATTCTCACCCGGCTGCTCTCGAGCTTCTCGCACCTGCTCTACGGAGTTCGGGCGAGCGATCCGGCAACGTTTGTCGCCGTCTCGCTGGTGTTGAGTGGGGTGGCCGTTTTGGCGTGCTATATTCCCGCGCGCCGGGCGACGAAGGTGGACCCAATGGTGGCCCTCCGATATGAGTAATCAGCGGGTTGCATGATAACCTTAACTTACCGTGAATCGGATGTGACTGGGGGTACATCATAGGGTATTCGAATGAATCCCTGGCGAATAGGTGCGGAGAGTTAAGAAACGCCTTTTCGGTAATCGCTCTTGTATCGCTTTGAGTTCAAAACTCACCTTTTACACTTCCCAAGTTTGTTGCCGGAGGATAATCTAAGAAATCAGTCTTGAATCAGGAGAAATCCGTTTTCCCGGGCGGTCAGAGGGAACCCGTTCCGTATGCCGTCCTGAACAGTTTGAGAGGCCCGTCTGGCTCGGAAATGGAACGGGTGCTATTCGACGATGGCTTGACGGTGAAATGACGGTAAAGAAGAAGCCGGCGGCGGGCGCCCACCGCCACAGCAGACCAAGAGGTGACTTATGAACAATGGATTTCGATTTGAAACCCTCGCAGTTCATGCCGGTGAGCAGCCTTGTCCTGTAACAGGCGCCCTTGATACGCCCATTTACCAGTCCACCACCTTTGCTTCGCGCGACGCGGGGGAAATGGCGGCGCTGTATGGCGAGGAAAAAGCCGGGTACATGTACACGCGCTATGGGAATCCCACGATTCATGCGCTGGAGGAGAAAATTGCAGCGATCGAGGGTGGAGAAGCGGCGCTGGCCGCGGCCACAGGAATGGCGGCGATCTCCACAGCGATTCTCGGCTACGTCAAGGTGGGCGATCATGTGGTTGCGTCTCGCTCCATCTATGGCGCGGCCTATAATTTCTTGAACAAGAAGCTGCCGCGCATCGGCGCCTCCGCCACGTTCGTGCCGGGGTCGCGCATCGAGGAGTTTGACCGCGCTATCCGCCCCAATACCCGTCTGATCTATTTCGAGACACCCTCGAATCCGGTGCTGGAGATTATCGATATTGAAGCACTGGCGACGCTTGCCAAATCGCGCCAGGTCCCGCTGATGATTGATAATACGTTTGCCTCGCCGGCCTTGCAGCAACCGCTGAAGTTGGGTGTGACCGTGGTTGTGCATTCTGCCACCAAGTATCTTTGCGGTCACGGAGACGCCATGGCGGGAGTTATCGTGGGGCCGAAGGAATACATCTCGTTTCTGGTTCACGAAGTGATCCGCGATTTCGGGGGCGTCATCAGTCCTTTCAACGCCTGGCTCATCTTGCGTGGTGTCCACACGCTCCACGTCCGTATGCCCGTGCATTGCTCGAACGCCCAAAAGATCGCGGAATTTTTGGCGGTGCATCCCAAGGTGGACCATGTCAATTATCCTGGCCTTCCGCAGCACCCTGGGCACGATGTGGCGCGCAAGCAGATGAAGGCATTTGGCGCCATGATCAGTTTTGAAGCGAAAGGCGGTTACGAAGCGGGCAAGAAAGTGATGGATCGCTCCAAGCTTTTCGCCCGCGCCGCGAGCCTTGGAGATACGCGTTCCCTGATCGTGCATTCGGCGTCTACGAGCCATCGGGCCGTGCCACCGGAGCAGCGCCAGGCAATTGGCATCACGGACGGTCTGGTACGCCTTTCCATCGGTATCGAGGCGGCCGAGGATTTGATTGCTGACCTGGATCAGGCGCTGGCTTTCTAACCTCGATTTTATTCTCGAACTTGCTTTGAATGCCCCTCAGGGCATGGTTTCAAGCGAGCCGTTCGAGCGGCCCGGCATATTGCTGTTGCTTCGCGCCCCAGGCAGCAGCATTTCAGAATTTTGCATCACAATCACTGAATAATTTGGTAGTGGCGTAGTTTGCTGTAGCGGCGCTCTATGAGCGCCGGAAACCGTTGAGGGTCCAAGTTCGGCGCTCATAGAGCGCCGCTACAGCAAACAAACTGAGACACCACCAATAGTTTTAACTTGTTGCATTGCTATCCATTAAAGCGATAAGTTCTTATTGAGGGCAATGAGAAAGTACCTAAATTGCAAACCCCAGGTCTTCATCCAGCTTACAAGCTTAGCCTTGGCGTTGGCTTTTGTGCCCTGCCTTTTGCGCGCTGATACGGTTCCGGCAATTTCCTCGCCTTGCTTGGGAACGGCCCCGGTCAGCAAATTCCGCTTGCTGATCGAGCCGCCCAAGGGCGGTTCGAGTCTCCTGGTGGACAAGATCAACGTCATCCAGCAAGGAGAAATCCTGCGCTATGAGCCGATTCACCTGCCGCCGGGCATACAGAAGTCCGCGAAAATTGCCATCATCCTGACTCCGGATTCTCACGATCCCAAGAAGTCAGTGGTGATTCTGGACGCAAAGTCCGCAAAAGGACCCGCCGAATGGGTGATTCCCATTCGAGCCTCAGCGGTGGGGCTGGTTTTCGGGCCGCACGGCCTGGACGTGAAGAAGATCAGCTCGCTGGTGGCGCGTAATCCGGAGCTTCTGGCGCAACTTGAGGACTATGCGCAACAAACAGCCACCATGGAAGGCTTGGTACAGACGCTCTCCGAATACGAGCAAGCGCCCCCCGGAACCAAAGATTTGAATGCCATGCTCAGCGGATTTTCTGCGCAATATGGCATGGCCCTGCCCAAGCTCGATCCTTCGGCGCCCGCCAGCCAGCAGGCCTCTACTCTGTTGCAGGCGGTCCTGCCAACTTTGTCATCCACGTCCCCAGGCGCGGCTACGGCCTCCCCGGTTGCTCAATCAATGACCCTCGCTACCTCAGTGGCAGCGATGTTTTTTGGCAGCCCGGTGGGCTTGGCGGCAGGGGGCGCGGCGCTCTTTCAGGATTTGCACTCCATGGTTTTCCCCAACACGGACTTCCATCCCGCTTTCACTCAGCCCGCCGGTGAGAATGGCCTGGCGCTCTGCTCCAAGGATCAAGCTCCGAAACCGCATTCCCACACCGCCTATTTGTGGATGCTGCGCGTTCCGGACGCCGATCCCCCATCCATTACCATCACCAAATCCGGGCGTCTTCCTGTGGGTTGGAATTCGGAAGTGAAGGTAACATGCAAGACTTCGGCACAACTTCGGCTGCTGCCGCGAGCCCGGGACTGGCGGTTGGTTTCCGGATCGCAGAATACCCCGGTCCCGGTGAAGGTGACGGTGGGCAATTCCGATGACACGCTGGCCCTGAATCTGAGCAATGCCAAGCTTTCCGCTGGCACGTATCACTTGGTTACGGATTGGGACTGGTCCCCACTGCCGGTGGAAGGGGCGCTCCAGCTCGTGCATTTTGCCGACCTTAAGACAGTCAAGTTGACACCAAGCTCGCAAGACCGGCTCATCGCTGGAATCGGGCCGGTGCCGGTGGAGTTGAAAGGAGCGGACTTTGAATTCGTGGACAAGCTCGCCATGGTGGAACCGGGCGATTTTGCAGGAGCGCCCAAGGAACTTCCGTTCAAGATCGAAAAAACGGAACAAGGCGCCGCCATCTTGAAGACCCAGCTTGACACCGCTTCCATGCACGCAGGCAAGTACCTCCTTACCCTCAGGCAATTGAACGGATCGGCCGGAAGCGTTCCCGTCCAGGTCCTCCCTCCCACTCCAAAGATTCAGAATCTTCCCTTGCGGGTGAACTTTGGCGAGCCCAAGCAAAGGGTCTTGTTAAAGGGTTCGGGTCTCAACCGGATCGTTAGCCTGCAAAGCGACGGCGCGGTTTGGAAACTCGCCCCGGTTCCGCCTGATAGCAGCGATTTGACTGAGCGCGAGGCAACCGTGGTGCTAGCTCCTGCCATTCGCAAAGGCGCGCTGCTCACTGCCAGCATGACCATTCAGGGTATGAATGTGCCCGTCCAAGTGCCTGGAGCCTTGCGCGTTGCCGGACCAAGGCCGAAGATCACCGGCGTCAAAGTCTCCTTCCCGGATGGGCAGGACGTGGCGTTGGACCCAGGCGAGATTCCCGCCGGTTCTAACGCCAGCTTCGTTATCACCACTGAAAATGTGGATTCCCGCCCCACCATACAACTCGGCTGTGAGAACCCTGCAGATACCCGCCAACCCATCAGCCTTCACCCCGGTGATAATCAGACTAGCGTTGGGCAATTGGACGAAGCCGGTCCAGGCTTGTTCTTCCTCTCGGTCAGTCCCGGCGCGATTGGACAATCGGGTTGCCTGCTGCAAGCGGCGATAACCACGGAATCTGATGGCGCCTCGAACCCGTTCAGTCTTGGCAAGGTCGTGCGGCTTCCCAGGATCACCAAGTTCGTCCTCACCAACCAAAGGCTCAGCGGCCCGTTTTACGAGGGTGTCTTGACCGGACAGGACCTGCAAATCATTGACAAAGCTGGTTGGAACATAAAAACCGGCTACCTCATTACGGACATTCCCACGCCCGTCTCGGGAGATTCCAGCCTGCAAACCCTGAAGATCGAATTGCCGTGGCCACCACCGGCTCCGAATGCACCGGTTTTTGTTTGGCTGCGAGGTGAGAGCCAAGGCCGGATGACGAAGGCTAGGTATTGAGCCTTTCGAGGCACTCACGTCGCCGGACCTTTATTGTTGTATCGTGCGGCACCCAAACGCAGTTTGGCAAGGACTGGATCCAACCTGACCGACTTTTTAATCTCGATGACCTGTAGCCAATCAGAGTGGAATTCTATTAAAGGGATTGCAAATAAATCTTTACACTGAAAGAAAAAATCAAACCCATTTGGCGAATTTTGAACAGTGCTATAATAACGGTCTTCTAATTGGTGTCCGCCACTTTGTGCGGTCCGGTGACGGATGGGTTGAACTGTACATGAGGACATAAGCCGGCAATGGGCATTTGCTGTAGCGCTGCTCGGAGCTTGCCCTGACAGGGAGCGGCGAAATCCGCCGGTCACAGACCGGCGCTACAGAACCGAGCGTCGTCGGCTTACGACCGTGTGCATATTTCAGTAGTCTTCGGTGCATTGCCAAGCAGTCCTGATTGTGGATTCTATCGCCAGGAGCTCACCATGAGTACAAAGGATAAACCGCAAGAAGAAGTCAAACACCTCAAAAATCGAAGCCGGCGGGATTTTCTGAAGGGAGCGGGGGTCACAGTCTCCGGTAGCTTGATCGCGGGGCAATTGGCCCTGGCCGATCCGCCCGCCGGGAGCAAGAATGGGATTGTTGGTCCGGGAGAAGTTCCCATCACTCTGCGCGTCAATGGCAAGCCCCGGCAGTTAAAGGCTGAGCCCAGGGTAACCTTGCTCGACGCTCTGCGGAACCGCCTTGACGTCACCGGTTCAAAGAAGGTGTGCGACCGCGGCACCTGCGGGGCTTGCACCATGCACTTAGACGGCAAGCCGGTTTACGCCTGTACGGTGCTGGCGATTGAAGCAGAAGGGCACGACATTACAACCATCGAGGGCATCGCGCCAGCCGACCAAATTCACCCTGTGAGCGCAGCGTTCGTTAATCATGACGGGCAGCAGTGTGGCTTTTGCACATCAGGGTTTGTCATGGCCTGCGTCGCCTTCCTCAAGAAGAATCCAAACCCGACTCTTGATGACGTCAAGAAAGGTTTGGGCGGCAACATCTGCCGCTGTGGAACCTATCACGGAATCCGTCACGCCGTGCTCGAGGCTTCGAAGACTCTGAAGGCGCAGGCAAAGGAGGAAATTTATGGCTGAATGCAAATATGATTGGCCGCCGGCAGGCCAGAGACAACTGATTGGCAAGAGCATCTCGCGCATCGATGGCCCCGCCAAGTCGAGCGGTCGCGCCAAGTATTCTTATGATATCAATTTGCCGGGGATGCTCTATGGCAAGAGTGTTCGCTGCCCTTACGCCCACGCCCGCGTCAAGTCGATCGATACCTCAGAAGCGGAAAAGCTTCCCGGCGTCAAGGGCATTGTGATTGTTCAAAAGCCGGGCGCTGAAATTCAATGGGCGGGCGACGAGGTTGTGGAATTGGCGGCCGTTTCTGAAGAAGTCGCTGAAGAGGCGGCCGACAAGGTCAAAATTGAATATGAGCAGCTACCATTCTTGGTCAACGAAGCGGACTTTGAAGTGGCCAAGAAGGTAGGCCGCACCAAGCCCGCCGCGGAAGTAAAGGTAGGTGATCCGGACAAGGCATTTGTCGGTTCGGATGTGGTGGTCCACGAGGGTTCCTATGGTATTCCGGTCATCACCCACTGCTGCTTGGAATCGCACGGTCAAGTGGTGGAGTGGACAGGCGATCAGAACCTGAAGGTTTATGCCTCCACACAAGGGGTTTCGAGCCTGCCGGGGCAGTACGCCGAAGCTCTCAACATCCCGGCCAGCAATGTGGAAATTATCTGCCAGTACATGGGCGGCGGGTTCGGCAGCAAGTTCCAGGCGGATCGCTGGGGAATCCAAACGGCGCTTCTCGCTAAGAAGACGGGTAAGCCGGTAAAGTATCTGCTGGAGCGCGATCATGAACTGGAAGTGGCGGGATGCCGGCCCTCGGGCTTCTCGCATATCAAAGTAGCAGCCAAGAAAGATGGCACGCTGGTGGCTTGGCAATCCGAAACTTGGGGCACGGGCGGCCCGGGTGGCAGCGGCGTCCTGCCCTTGCCGTATGTGCTGGAGAACATCCCCAACCGGCTCCGGCGGCACACCTTTGTGAGCACCAATATTGGCCCGGCTCGCGCCTGGCGCGCCCCCAACCACCCGCAGGCTGCCTTGCTCACCATGTCGGCGATGGATGACCTGGCCGCCAAGCTCAACATGGATCCTATCGAGTTTCTTTCAAAGAACGCGGATCTTGCTCCTTCATATCTGGTGAAAGGCTACCGCGAAGAGCTTCAAAAAGTGGCAGAGCTTTCCGAGTGGAGCAAGTATTGGCATCCGCGCGGGGACAAGACCTCCGGTCCCATTAAGCGCGGATTGGGCGCTTCCATTCATACTTGGGGCGGGCGAGGGCACAACAGCTTGTGCAATGTTGCCATTCATCCTGATGGAACAGTTGAAGTTTCTCTGGGCAGTCAGGACCTCGGTACCGGCACCAGAACGGTGATCGCCATCGCGGCGGCGGAGACTTTTGGTCTGCCGGTGGATGCGATCAAGGTCAACATCGGCGACAGCCGTTATCCGCAATCGGGTCCTTCGGGGGGCAGCACCACGGTGGGCGGCGTTTCCGCATCGACGCGGCGCGGCTCCGTGGATGCGCGCGATCAGCTTTTTGCCGCGCTCGCTCCCAGCCTGGGCGTTCCGGCGGATCAACTGGAAGCCGTTGGCGGCAAAATTCAGGCCAAGGGCGATTCTTCCAAGAGTCTTACCTGGAAGCAGGCTTGCCGCAAGCTGGGCGTCAAGACGGTTCAGGTGCAAGGAAAGAATCCGGGACCTTGCACGCTCGGTTCAAGCGGTGTGGGAGGCGCGCAAGTGGCGGACGTTTCCGTGGACACGGAAACCGGCGTGGTCCGCATCAATCGCATGGTGGCGGCCCAGGATTGCGGCCTTGTTATGGACATGAAGACGGCGAAGAGCCAGGTCTATGGCGCCTTTATCATGGGCATTTGCTACGCGCTTTACGAAGAAAAAATCATGGATAACGTCACCGGCCGCATGTTGAACCCCAACATGGAGTTTTACAAGCTGGCGGGCATCGGTGACATCGGTGAATTCAAAGTCCACATGATGACCGGACCGGGATACGACGAACGCGGAGTGATCGGACTGGGCGAACCGCCGGTGGTTTCGCCCGGAGCGGCAATCTCCAACGCCGTGGCCAACGCCATCGGCGTGCGGGTGCCCTCCCTGCCGTTAACCCCGGATAGGGTTCTCGCAGCGCTTGAAAAAGGAGGTGTTGCCTGATGGATGCCTTTGAATATGCAGCGCCAAAAACGACCACGGAGGCCGTCAAGCTCCTGCCCTCGGAATGGGGCCACACGGACATTCTGGCGGGCGGAACGGACCTGATCAGCGGATTGAAAGACGGCATTACCAGTCCGAAGCGATTGGTCAGCTTAAAACACGTCAAGGATCTCCGCGAGATCAGTTACAAGCCCGGCCCCGGCTTGCGGATCGGGGCGATGGCAACCCTCCAGGAGCTAATCGACCATCCTGCCGTGAGGAGCCATTTCCCGGTGCTCATTGAGGCCGCAGAAACCGTGGGAAGCGAGCAACTGCGGAACATGGGAACGGTGGGCGGCGGGCTGCTGCAGCGGCCCCGCTGCTGGTATTACCGCGCCGGGTACGGGTTGCTCGCCCAATACGAAGGGAAGTCGCTGCCCGTGGACGGTGACAACCGCTACCACGCCATCCTGGGCAATTCCGGTCCAGCTTATTTTGTCAGTCCCTCGACGCTCGCGCCCATTCTGATAGCATTGGGTTCAACCGTAGAGATTCGCGGACCCAAAGGGACGCGGCGGTTGGCATTGGAGAAGTTGTTCGTAACTCCCACCCAGCCCGGAGAGCGTGAGCACTCGATCAAGCCCAATGAAATCCTGACGGAGATCGTAGTGCCCCACCACAGCATGGCCAAGAGCGCCGTCTATGAAGTCCGGCAGAAGGAAGCCTTGGATTGGCCCCTGGCCGCCGCCGCCGTGGTTTTGCACATGAGCGGCAACACCATCAACAGCGCCCGCGTCGTGCTGGGCCATGTCGCGCCGGTGCCGTGGGTTTCGCCTGAAGCGGCAAGCGTGCTGCAAGGTAAGGCCGTCACGGAGGAGCTGGCCGCGGAGGCTGGCGCAGCCAGCGTCAAGGACGCCCATCCGCTCTCGAAGAACGGCTATAAGGTGCAGTTGACCAAAGTGGCTGTGAAGCGGGCCATCCTCGCGGCTGTGAAAGGAGAGGCTTAAATGGCACAGATTGCAAATGAACCCGGCACGATGCTGGCTTACTGCCAGTGCCTGCGCTGCAAGGAAATGTTTATCGAGACGGGTGAGCCTTTTAAGATGGCGGAAACCGGCAGCGGCATTTACTGGTGTTCGCACACGCAAAACCCGCTGGGGCCCGACGGCCAAGTTGCTGACCATGAGAATTGCCGGCCCGGTCGCTCTTGCTACGAAGAGGGATAACCAAGGGCTTAGAGCAAGTAGCACAGACCTGTCTTACAAGGTCTGCGGCTTTTCAGGGCTGATGACCTTCGGTGTTGTTTAACGGCCGCTGCTTGCTTTGGATTTGGCTGTGGAGTGAGCCGTTCGTCGGCTGGTATGACCTTGCCTCGATATATCCTCCTGGGTATGTTGACCGTCGGCTTGGCCACTCAGGTGTCCGCGCAGACGGATCGCTGCCTTGACCGCACGATCCCGGCATACGTTTACACAGACCGAGGAGATGCTGTTATCCCCCTCACAGCGGCTAACTTCAAAGCGAGCATCCGCGGCAAGCCTATTCTTGTGACCGATGCGACTTACGACAGCGGCCCGCGGAGAATCGTGATCCTGATCGACGTGAGTGGGAGCATGACCGAGCGGGGCAGACTAAAATGGGGGCTTACGTTCGCGCGAGATATGATCTCCTTGACGTCGTCTCAGGACTCGCTGGCACTTCTCACATTCAGCAACCGGGTCGAGGATGCTATTCCCTTCGGCCAGAGCCGGGCGGCCTTGCTGGCAGAGGTCGATAAACTGCAAGACACAAACTGGGACCGCGTGAAGGGTGTGCGCAGGACCGCTCTGGAAGACGCGCTGGTCCACGCCCTCGCATTGCTGAAGACACCGAGAGTGGGAGACGCGATTTGTTTGGTGACGGATGGCGGCGAGAACGCCAGCCAAGCACGTCAGTCCAGGGTCGAAGCCCTCCTGGAGTCAGCCGGCGTCCGGGTGTTCGCGATCCTCCCAACTTGGAACATGGGTTCTCGTACAATTAGCCCCGTGGAGGCTGAGGGCCCCTCTAAATTGCGTGGTTTAGCGACCGCAACGGGTGGTGCTCTTCTGGTGTTGTTCCTGGCCAAGTTAGGTACGTTTCTACGCCTACCACCGGACCTTTTGTCGTTACCGTCCAGGATAAGCAGGATCTCTCGAGTGCGGCGCAAGGTTTCCATCAGGAGATTTCTAGTTTCATCAAGCTCAACCTGAGGTTACCGGGGCCGCTCGCAAAACCTCACGACTGGAAGCTGGATGTTGTGGACGCTTCCGGTCGTCAAAACAAGAACCTGGAGATTGTCTATCCGCATCGGCTCCCACCCTGTACACCGGGAGCAGTTCATTAGCGGGTAGATTCTCTCTTGAATTTCAAGAGCGGGTAGCGCAGAGTTTGCGCCGTTCAAACTCTGCGGTTCTTAGTTTGGAAACAGTGACAAGCTGCAGAGTTTCTGGAATGTGAACCTCTGCGTTGCAATATCGTAATTTCTTGTTTTTTTAACAAACATTTTTCAGTTCACTCTCTGCAAGGCGCATAAACAGCGGGTTTGATATAGTAGATTGTCTACATAGCGAGGTGGCGTCTCTTTACCTTATTTTGGTTGCGGCACCGCCGCGCTGCGCTACCCATCACCCGCTGAAGAAGCCGGTCTTGTCATGCTGAGCGAAGCGAAGCATCCCCGTATCATGTTGAGAAGAAGCAAGCGTAGCGCGGACCTGCGTCGTTCAGGTCCGCGGTTCTTCATAAGCAGCCGCACGGTGACGAAAAGGGAAGCGATCGGAAAGAAAAGGGCGGCGCAGCCGCGATACGGCGCTAGAATGCCGCGCTGGGAGCGCCATGGCCAGACAAGCCGCAGACCTCAAATACGGAGGTCTGCGCTACCTGCTGCGATTCCTACCTTCGCTTTCCTGACGGAATTTGATCTTCCCTTTCGGGCACAGCATCCGGGGCATGGCGCAGGAACTTTATCAGCCCCGCGCCGGTGGCCTTACCCGCGCGCTTCTTGAAGAACTCTGCTGCCGTTTCCACCACTCCAATCTTTTCGGCTACGGCAACAGCGATCCACTGATTCAGGGAAACACCATCCTCTGCGGCAAGCCGCTGGGCGGCCTTCTTCACGGAGAGCGGAAGCTTCAATGGATACGCAGCTTTACTCATTGTGCCACCTTTCTTAGAAGTTCTGTGGGGCGAACGATGGGAATTGTGAATCGATCGCCGGGCACTGCAAAATGCTTGACGTTGTAGGTCACTAAGGCGTCCGCCCGGCCGTTGATCGCGGCTTCTAGCACCATCTCATCACTTGGATCGCGCGCTTGGGGACGCCACAGAAAGTGAACCTCAACGGGCTCAACCAATGCGGCAAGCTCGCTCAGGAACTCGTCGATGCCCTCCAGCGTCAGCCCGTGGGCCAGCCGTTGCTCGGGACGCCCGAGGGCATCCTCATATTCCAGGAAGAGCGGGGGAGTTGCCAGCGGAACCAGGCGCCGGCTGGCCACCAAGCGCAACACCCGATTGGCTGCGCCATGCCGGCTGCGTAGTGCCGCCACAATGACAGATGTATCCAGAACGACTCGGTGCAGCATAGACATCTCCCAGGATGTCACATCTTATGAGAGATGTCAAAGAGACTACGGATTTGCGCGATCACGGGTCACCACAGAGTTTGCGTCTTTCAAACTCTGCGGTTCTTAGCTTGGGAACAGGTGACAAGCCGCAGAGTTTCTGGAATACGAAACTCTGCGCTACCGCTGCCGTTCCAGTCCCACGCTCTCTGGGTTTCCCTTCCGAAAAAACGGCTGCCATTGTTCCGGCTTCGGTGGCGATGTGATCAAGCTGACAACGAACAACGCTGCCAGAGATGCCACGATCGCTGGATAAATCATCGGCGTCGTGAATCCCCAAACCTTCCAAACCACGGATACAAGCGTTCCCGCCACAATTGAACTCAATCCTCCCGCTGTTGTGGCGCGCTTCCAGAAAAATGCCGCAATCACCGCCGGCGTAATTCCCGCGCCGTAGACGTCATAGGCATAAACTGCTGTTGCCAGAATCGAAGGTTGGAAGGCCTGCGCCAACGCAACCAGCCCCAAGACCACAACCACGGCTCGCGACAGGAGCAGCAGCTTGCGGTCGCTTGACCGCTTCATCAGAAAACGCTGGAAAAGGTCGTGCACCACGCTGGTGGCCGGGGAAAACAAATAATTGTTTCCGGTGGAAACCACCTTGGCAAATACCGCGCCCAGGAATATGGCTCCGGCCCATGCAACCATACCGTGCCGGGCGGCGTAGGGAATCAGTCCCCAGGACGGCAGCTTTCCGGACTTGATGACGGGCGCAAACATCACGCCTGCCACCACTGCCAGCAGCACAATCACCGTTTCCAGCACCATCGTCCCACACACCCAGCCGATCACCGACCGGCGAGCGTCCTTTTCGCTGCGCGCCGAAAAGAATTTCTGATAGGTGCTTTGATTGCCAATCATCAGCGTGAAGGTTGGGAAGAAGTAGCCGAACACCTCGCCCCAGTCCATCGTCCCTTTCACAGTAAAGTGGCTGGCGGGTAGCGCGGCGTGAACGGCGCTCCATCCCCCCACGCGCGCCAGCATGGCGGGAAGCGCCAGCAGGCAACCCACCGTCACCACAATGCCGATCACCAGGTCCGCATAGGCCACCGAAGACATGCCGGCGAGTGCCGTGAAGACGATCACGAAAACCGCCAGAATCACCGTGCCGGAAGTCTCACTGACCCCGAAAGCCAGATTCAAAATTCGCCCGCCGCCCCGGAACTGGTAACTGACGATGGCGGTGAAAGAAATAATGATGCATAGGGTTCCCAGAACCCGCGCCACGGGGCTGTAACGCACTTCGAGCAAGTCGGGAACCGTGTATTGGGCGAAAGCGCGAGCGCGGCCCGCGATGAAATAGATCACCACCAGGCCCGCCCATCCTCCTGCTGGCAGCCAGAGGGCAGCAAGTCCCTGGCGATAGGCAAATTCCGCGCCCGCGAAGAGGCTGCCCGCCCCGATCCAGGAACAGAGCAGCGTGAAAACCAACACCGGCGCGGAAAGCTTGCGGTCCGCCACCATGAAGTCATCGTGGGATTTCAGCCGCAACATGCGGGTGATGCTGGTGACGAGCAGCGCCACCACCACCAGCGTCAGGATCAGCGCGTAAAGCATCGTGGGTTCCTTAACCTGTATTATTCACGAATTTCCCACTGGGAGTCGTCAGGGCACGGTTAAAACCGTGCCCTGACAGTCCGCTATCGGCTGTTCTTGAATAATCCAGACTGGTAGCGCCGGCATCTTGTCGGCCCCAATGCCGCCGGGACGGCGGCGCTACATCATCCACGCGGCTCCGCGATGCTACCCTAGCTTGATTTAGGCTCACACAGTTTTTTCAGCCTAACCACCGCTTCCGGCGATTCGCACTCCACCCGAATCAGTTTGCGGCGGTTCTTTTCGCCCGTGACGATGGTGACCGCTGAAACCGGCACAGCCAGCGATTTCGCCACCAGTTTGCGGCTGGCTTCATTCGCTTCGCCGCCGGATGGTGGAGCATGAACCTCCAATCGAATTTCGCCGCAAGCCACGTCCCTGGACATGCGTTCCCGGGAGGATCGCGGACGAACCTTGACCCAGAAAGTCAAACTGTGAGCATTTCGGGTAATTTCCAGTGGAGGCAGGCATGCGGATTGGCCGGCCCTGGCGCGACGCTGGCCACCGGCATTGTTCTCAGCGGCGCCCGAAGGGTTCTTCACGTTGCCGCCTGCCTTTCCCCAAAGATCGCGGTCCCCACTCGCACCATCGTCGCGCCCTCTTCAATGGCGACTTCAAAATCATGGCTCATGCCCATCGAAAGCTCAGTTAAGGGCGTGCGTGGGAATCCTGACAGTCGAATCTCTTCGGTCAGCCGCCGAAGGCGCTGGAACCAGGGACGCGAAACCTCCGGGTTTTCGCTCATGGGCGGGATCAGCATCAGGCCGCGTAGGTCGAGCCCTTTGAAGCTCAGGAGGTTTTCGATTGTGCCCTTCATTTCGCTTTCATTCACACCCGATTTTGTTTCCTCCTGAGCCAGGTTGACCTGAAGCAAAATGGGCAGGGGCGTGCCGCGCGATTGCGCAGCATGGTTGATGCGTTCCGCCAGCCGGATAGAATCGACCGAATGAATCCAGCCAAACAGTTCCGCCGCAGCCTTGGCCTTGTTGCTTTGCAGATGGCCGATCAGGTGCCAGTTGGCATCCAGATCGGCGAGCGCGGGACGCTTGGCCGCCGCTTCCTGCACCCGGTTTTCGCCAAAATCGCGCAAGCCGGCTTCGTAGGCTTCACGAACTTTTCCGGCGTCCACCGTCTTTGTCACCGCGATCAGGCGCACTTCCTCCGGCTTCCGGCCCGCCCGGTGGCAAGCGGCGGCGATTCGATCCTGAACTCTAGCGATGTTATCTTTGACGCTGGACATGAGAAACGAAGCTCGGAGAGAGGAGCTTCATCGGCCTGCCCGCTCTTTCCGGTCGCTGATTACGAGATATTGAACGCTGTTGGTCAACAAAAGGCCCCGCGTATTTTATCACTTCATCTGCCGTCCCGTTTGGTGTTGGGATCGCTCAAAAAATACTGTCTCACCTGTCTCATTCACTGGATTGGAGTCTGCTATGCTGGAAGCGGGAATGAAAGCGATTAAACACGGTGGTTGTGACGAAGTTTGCTGTAGCGCCGCTCGGAGCTTGCCCTGGCAGGAAGCGGGGATCTAATACAAACGCGGGACAAAGGTTACAACCTCGCTGTAGCGGTGGTCTATGACCGCCGCTACAGCATGCAAATGACGCCACTACCAACACGGTCATTCCCGCGAAGGCGGGGAGCGGGGATACAGGACATGTTCGAACGGTGGATTCCCGCTTTCACGGAAATGAGGGGCATGGGGAGCCCAGGATGACAAAAAATGTCACGAAAATCAAAAAGGAACAAAAGCCAGTCGAGACGGGTCTTGGTTGCCGGAGGCGAAAACGGAGATGACGTGAAGAGACGTTAAAATAACAAAACGAAGCGGAGAAGTTGTTGAAAATAAAGAACCGGCTCCGGTTCGTTTTGCAAAACGAACCGGAGAATTGCGCTCCAGGACACCGAAACGCTTGCCAATTGGGCTAACCCTGCGTAACCGGAACCGCAACGCAGGTCCCTGCCAGGGCAAGCTCCGAGCGCCGCTACAGCAAAGAAACTGAGACACTACCCCCTGCCCAAGCGGGCTGAGCGCAGTCAATCCCGCGAAGGCTGGATTCCAAGGGCCGGGCGATGAATCCCCGCTTCCGCGTGAATGACGGCATTGGGAGCTCACGATGACAGTAATTGTCCAGAAAGACGACGGCAAGCCAAACCGGATAAGGGATCCCTTTTTTGCCGGAATGCCGGGAGATGCGGTTTTGATTACTGGGAGGCAAGCGGCCTGGAGGCCGGCGTCACGGGTAGCCGGTGAAGCAACGGTTTTCGAAGGAGAACCCCTTTCGATTTGAGCAAAAGAGGCATTTTCATAACCATCGAAGGAATCGATGGAACGGGCAAGACAACCCAACTGCGACTACTGGCTTCTTACTTGCAGAAGCGCCGATACAGAGTTCGCGTTACGCGGGAACCGGGCGGAACGAGGCTTGGGGAACAGGTTCGGGAGATTCTGCTTTCATCCTGGACAAGGGGTCTCGCGCCCATTGCCGAGCTTTTGCTGATCTACACGGCGCGGGCTCAGCATCTGGATGAAGTCATCCGGCCCGCACTGGCTCAAGGATGGCTTGTGATCAGCGACCGGTTCAATGATGCGAGCTTTGCATACCAGGGATTTGGCCGGAAATTAGGTTGGGAGGCGGTCAAGCGGCTGGATGAATTAGTCTGTGGGCCTACCCAACCTCAACTCACACTATTGTTGGACGAGCCACCCGGTTCATCGCTGCCCAAGGCGCTCGAGCGGGAAGGAAACTCGGGCCGTTCGCGCTTTGAGGAGCAAGGGTTGGCTTTTCAGAAACGGGTGCGCCAGGGATACCTGGAAATTGCCCGTCGAGACCCGGAGCGAGTTAGAGTGATCCGGGCGAACCGTTCCATCAAAGAAGTGCAAGCGGAAATTCGAAAGCTAGTCGATGAATTCCTTGCCCGGCGGCTTCGGTGTACCTGAATATCGGGGCAGCCAGCGTTAACCCAGATTATTCACGATGTTTTACTGGAAGACCGTCAGGGCACGGTTTTAACCGTGCCGTTTCAGCGCCGGAACTTTTTTCTTTTGTCTCGCATCCCGAACGGTCCGTTACAACGGACCGTTCGGGATGCGAGACAAAGGACGATCGAAACACCGTTCTTCGGCACGGTTAAAACCGTGCCCTGACGGTCCCCTAGCGGAAGTTCGTGAATAATCCGGGTTAAGCTCATGAGTAATGCAGGTCAGTAGCCAGCAAGAAGAGGAGAATGATCGGAATTAGCTGAGAGCTGACTGCTGAGGGCTAATGGCTTATGTCCTTTGATTCCTTTCTTGGAAATTCGGAAGTTGTGGCGGGGGTTCGCGGCATGATCTCCAGCGAGCGCGTTCCGGGCTCGATGGTATTTGCCGGGCCGGACGGCGTGGGCAAGCGCACCTTGGCGGAGATGATGGCGAAGGCCCTGAATTGCGAGCGCCTGAAGGATGATTTTTGCGGGCAGTGCAGCCGTTGCATTAAATGCGACCAGATGCTGGCGGCATCGCGCGAGGAGCTGGAGCGGCGGCAGGGAATTAAAGATGCGAACCGCCGCACCGAGGGGCTGATCTACTTTGACGTGCAGTTGGTCGCGCCGCTCACCCGCTATATCCTGACCGACCAGGTCCGCCAAATCCGCCAGACCGCTTACACCCGCCCGTTTGAAATGGCCCGCCGCATTTTCATCATTGACCAGGCTCAATCTCTGCATTGGCAAGCGGTGGATTTCCTCCTCAAGGTCCTTGAAGAACCTCCGGAGAGCACGATTTTTATTTTGGTCTGCCCCAACGTGCATGAGCTACGCGCCACCATCCGCTCGCGTTGCTTTAAGGTGATGTTCAAGGAGGTTGGCCAGGAAGTGATCCGGGGTGTGATGGAAAGAGACCGCGGGTTCGCCAAGGCGGATTTGGAACTGGGCGTGCGCATCGCCTCGGGCAGCATGGCGCGCGCAAGGAGTCTGGATCTTGCGGCTTACCGCCAGCTTCGGGAACCGTGGATGAACCTGCTTGGAACCCTGGCTGGAAGAGAAGCGGGTTCGCTGGGGCCGCAGGATTGGAAGCGGCTGTTTGAATCCACGCGCACCCTCACCGCGAACCGGGACCAATTCGAAGAGACGCTGGGAATCGGCTACGGGCTGCTCCATGACCTGCTGGAGCTTGCGGAGTCGGGTTCACCGGACCGCTTGGCCAATCTGGACCTTCTACCGCGCTTAAGGCCGTGGGCTTCAAAGCTTGGACTTCGGGGCTTGGGCTCGCTGAAGGATGGCCTGGATGAGGCATTCAAGCTGCAAGTGCGAAACGTGAATCAGCAACTGGGTTTTGACTCCATGGCGGTGGGGATGATGGATCGCAGACTCCGGTGAGCGGAGATGCACGCATCCGCTTTCCACGGTGCCGGCGCATCGTTCCTGGCTCGGTGACGCCGCTGATTGTAGCCGGTCCTTTTGAAATGAGGCGAGCCGCATAAAATCAAATTGCGGCTCCTCCTCAACCGTGGTAGACTTCATCATCAGAGCCACAGATGTGGGTACCGGTTTTTACCAATCAACCCCAACCAGCCCGCTGCTCATTTGAAGATGAGGCCAGCTTGGCTCTACCTTTTCGGGGCGACCTGAACGGCATCATACCTTGTGGTGGGGAATGAAGGAGTTTGGAAAGTGAACCGTAAACTAATCCGTCCATCTCTGTCAGAGATTCAAGATCAGATGGCGCAACGTCCGCAACGGCGGAAGCCCACTCCACCTGACCAGACGAATGCCGAAAGCTTTTACTACCTGAAACAGATGCAATCCCGCACGCCGATGGTGGTGCTGCTGGAAACGGGCGAGACGATCCTGGGTGTGATCGAGTGGTACGACCGGGGCTGCATCAAAGTTCATCGTCAGGGCGAGCCGAATCTTTTAATCATGAAGACCGCCATCCGGTACATGTACAAGGCGCCGGACGCCAAGAACGGAGGGGACGGTAACTATCCCCGCGATCTTGAGGGTGAATAGTGGGAGCCGGCTGGCTTCCGTTCTTCCCCTCCCGGGGATCCTCCGCAGCGGTCTCCGGCCCTGGGACCAGGATCCGGTAGTGACGCAGTTTGCTGTAGCGGCGCTCTATGAGCGTCGGAAACCGTTGAGCATACAAGTTCGGCGCTCATAGAGCACCGCTACAGCAAAGAAACTGAGACACTACCCAGGGTCCCTTGAACTTGACACTCCTTTTTCAGACGCCTACTATGATTTCTGCCGTACGAATTGGAGGTCGACGCACATTGGAGTGTAAATCGAGTCGCGATCAAGCCGCCGGTCCGGACCGTGTCCCCGCCCTTGCCAACAGAAAGCGCCCCAAATTAGTGAATCCTCTTTTTTCCAGATTTTCACCTGGCGCTTCCTTCTGGGCTTCGTTCCTGATTTTTGTCTTTGCTGGGGGAGCTTTTTTAACGTTCGCTCATCGGCTTTCCGCTCAGGATGACCACCGGAACAAGCTTCCCGGACTGGACAAAATTACTTCCGGCGGCCCCACCCGTCAGGCGTTCACGGGGAAGATCCAATCGTTTGACCGGAAACGCGACTTGCTGAGCGTGAATACCGTCGAGGGCGTCGACACTGAAATTTTTCCTTTGAAGAAAAAGGTGAAGGTGACCTCTGCAAATGGGTTGAAGCTTAAGTTGGTAGCTCTGAAGCCTGGCACCAGTATCACGGTCTTTTACGAGCTGAAGGGCGACCGCCGCACGGTCGACCAGATCATCGTGCTCTCTGATGTTGTGAAGACCGGCAAGAAGCAGGTGCGGCGCCCGTCGTAGGGCTGTATTCCTGAAGGGTCCGCAAGCCGGAGATGTCAGCCTGTTGGGAAACCTTCCGGTTCCCCATACCCCCAGTAGACGAGCAGTCTGGTAAGAATCCGGCGCCAGCCCTTCGGCCCCAGCCTTTGATTCCTGATGAAAATCGGCATTACCTGTTACCCGACTTACGGTGGAAGCGGAGTGGTGGCCACGGAGCTTGGCATTGAACTGGCGGCCCGCGGCCACGACGTGCATTTCATCAGCTACGCCCTTCCCTTCCGCGTCACAGAGCTTTCCGAGCGCCTCCACTTTCACGAAGTCGAGGTGATGAATTATCCGCTATTCGATCATCCGCCTTATACCCTTGCCCTCGCCAGCAAGATGTATAACGTCGCGGTGAATGAATCGCTCGACCTTCTGCATGTCCACTACGCCATCCCCCACTCGGTGAGCGCCTATCTGGCGCGGGCCATGATCAAAGAACGGAAGCTGCCGGTGGTGACCACCTTGCACGGCACGGATATTACGCTGGTCGGGGCCGACCGGTCCTATCTTCCCATAACCCGCTTTTCCATTGAGGAAAGCGATGCGGTCACGGCAATTTCGGAATACTTACGGCAGGTTACCCTCAACGAATTCCATATTTCGCGGCCCATTGAGGTGATTCCTAATTTTGTGAATTGCGATGTGTTTCAGCCCGCCGATGGGAAGCGCCACCGCGTCCAATTTGCTCCGGCTGGCGAAAAAATTGTGGTTCATCTTTCCAATTTCCGGCCGGTGAAGAGGCTGCCCGACGTCGTCGAAATTTTCGAGCGGATTCGCCGGGAAGTTCCGGCCAAGCTGCTGCTGATTGGGGACGGCCCGGACCGCACTGTGGCGGAGTGGATGGTGCGGGAAAAGGGAATGACAGAAGACGTGATTTTCCTGGGCAAGCAAAATCAAGTGCAGGGCCTGCTGAACTGTGCTGATGTGTTGCTGCTTCCGAGTGATCTCGAATCCTTCGGTCTCGCGGCGCTGGAGGCCATGGCTTGCGGGATTCCATCAGTGTGCTCAAATGCCGGCGGCCTGCCCGAGGTGATTCAGGATGGGGTTGAGGGTTTCCTGGTCCCGTCCCGCGATGTTGAGACGATGGCGGCCAAAGCTCTGGTATTGCTGAAGGACGAAGAACTCCGCAAGAAAATGGGTCAAGCCGCCCGGTTGCGCGCGCAAATTAATTTTTGTGCGGAGAAGATTATTCCGCGCTATGAAAAGCTCTACGAATTTCTTCTCAACCGGACTTCCTGAATTCTTTCTGTCCCGAATTCCGACGGGGTTCTGTAGGTCATTTGGACCGCCGGGCGTTGCCCTGGGCTTGAGGGTTTTCCGGTGGCGCGACGGCCGCAGGTGGCGCAACCTGATCCAGGAATTTCTTGACGGCGGCCTCGTAAGGCTCGCGGCCGGAATTGAAACCTTCTCCGTGGCGCTTTCCCGGCACCACCACGATTGCTTTTCCAGGACTGGCGCTTGCGGCATACAGGGCTTCGGCATACGCTGGTGGCATGCGCCGGTCGTTCTCGACGGCTACGAAGAGAATGGGCCGCGTGCCAATCTTCTGTACAGCCTTGATCAAATTAAAGTCGGAAGGCCAGAAGCGCCCGCGCAGGGCGATGCCGTACTCGATTTCATCGGGAATCGGGAAGCTGGGAAGACCCATAAAGAGCTTGGCGTGGTGAGCGATCAGCTCATGGAATGTCGTCCAGGAACTGTCGGAAATTACAGCCGCGATGTTGGGCGAATCCGCAGCCGCCATCAACGCTGCGGCGGCGCCCATCGAAATACCCCAGAGGATGATGGGGCGAGGAGCCTTGAGCTCCCGCCGCGCATATCGCGCCGCGCCTTCGGCGTCAAGCCGCTCCTGATACCCCAGGGTGGTGATCTTGCCGCCGCTCTCGCCCTGATGCCGGAAGTCAAACAGCAAGGCGTCGAAGCCAAGGCCATGAGCGTATCCGGCCAGAGGCAACATTTCAACGCGGGTGCGGTTCAAGCCATGACAGAAGATAATCGTTCCGCGTGGATTCGAGCCCGCCGGCGCAAACCAGCCCTTGAGCGAAATCCCATCCGTGGAGGGAAAGGTGATGGCGGTGTAGTCTTCCATGCCGAATGACGCCGGGGTTTTGCCATCATTCGGATCGTGAAAGTGGTATTGGTGAGTTGTAACAAAATGGGTGAAGAACCAGGGCACAAAAAGAAGAAAAAAAGCCGCAACCAGCCCCGCCAAAACCAGAAGGATATTCCGAATGATCTTCCATACTCTTCTTCCGCTCATCGTGGCCTCTTGAATCAATTTTCGTAGATTAAAAGTCTCAAGATTAGCTCAGCCGTTCAAAACTTTGATCTTCAACTTTAGGTGCGCAACGGGCCGGGTTCCACGATGTGAGTACCAAACAGGATGGCCGCCGCCGCCGTCATGACCGCGCAGAGACTGGTCACGGCAAAGTAGCCATAGCGTTGGTAGAGCAGGCCGCCCAGCAAGGCTGCGGCTCCAATCCCGAGCTGCGAAGAGATATTGCGGAATGCGATGAATGACCCTCGCTGTGCGGCCGGCACCAACTCCGTCATGAGCGCCGTGATAGGCCCCTGCCGGAAAGCTGCGCCCAGGCTGGTGAATGCGAAAACGATGAGCAAGGGAATGAAGTGGGTGATCAGGGGAATGACCGCGATGGATAATGCCAAAAGGATATTACTGGCAATGGAAACGGGGCGCTTGCCCCAACGGTCGGAAAGAACCCCGCCCAGGGGCGCTCCCATCACGGCCACTAACCCGCCCAGCATAAAAACCCAACCAATGCCGCGAGTCGTCATTCCGAATCGTCTGCTCAGAAACTCTCCGATGTAGGTGATAAAACCCACAAGACCTCCGGAAACGTTGAAGGCGATAATTCCTGCCGCCACCAAATCCCTCCGGCGCAGGAAGGACCGGAAGACGCTCAACATCGTGCGCAATTTATCCCGAGGCCGTCCTCTCTCAACCACGTCTTTGCCCAAAGTTAGAGATGTGAGTGTGACCACCGCAGCGAGGATGGCAAAAAACAGGAACGTGTCCCTCCATCCGAAATGCCCGGCGATTTGGGCGCCCAGCGGGACGCCGATGATGGGCGCAGCGAAATAGGCCACGGAAATGAAACCGATAGCGCGGCCGCGAATGGAATAGTCAAACCAATCCCCCGCATACGCCACAGAGCAAGTGGAAATCGTGCCAGCCGCCAGTCCGGTTAAGGCCCGCGCCAGAAAAAGTCCGCCGAACGTGGCGCTAAGAAACGCCAACCATGAAGCCAGGGCAAATCCGGCGGCTCCCATCCAGAGGAACCGCCGCCGTCCGTAGCGATCCGAGAGTGAACCCGAGATGAAAGATGCCAGCGCCGCGGTTAGCGAATACACCACAACCAGGAAACCCGCGGCGCCAACGGTTACTTTCAGGGAATTCACCACGTCGGGCAACAATGCCGCGATCACCTGGTTATCTGCAAGTCCCAGGAAGAGGAGAAAAAAAAGGTTGCCGATAACAAGGAAATCAAGTCCGGTCTTCGAACTCTTATCAATTCCGATGGAAGGGGAATTGTCCATTGAAAAAAGGTCTGTTCCCGAATCATATCGTTGCCATGCGGAGAGACATGGCGCGCCTTGCCCCTTGGAGGCTCTGCCCGGCGAATCAGCCCTGCTTCCGGAAACCTGGAAGGCGGGCGCCGGAGCGATAACAATTAACCCGGATTATTCACGAACTTCCAGTAGGCGACCGTCAGGGCACGGTTTTAACCGTGCCGAAAAACGGTGTTTCGATCGTCTTTAGTCTCGCATCCCGAACAGTCTGTTATAACGGACCGTTCGGGATGCGAGACTAAATAAAAAAGCCTTGGTGCTGAAACGGCACGGTTAAAACCGTGCCCTGACGGTCCTCGAGTAAACCTACGTGAATAATCCGGGTTAAGGCTCTTCCAAGTGATGAAGGGCAAGCTTGATGGCGGCGTGATCCGACATATCCACGACGCTCGCCGCGGCGATTCCAATGGCCACGACCAGAGCATCGCTGATTTCCTGCCGGGTAACGCCGATTTCTAGAGCTTTTTTAATATGTCCGGCAAGGCATCCTTCGCATTTGGCAACGGCGGAGGCGGCGATGGCGATCAGTTCTTTTGTTTTGAGGTCCAACGTCGTCGGCGTGTAATAAGTCTCCTTATAGAACGACAGATAGATATTGCGAAAGCGCGGCTCGATCATTCCCATTGAGCTGGGGGTATTCTTTTTCTGCTTTGAATCATCCTTGGCCATTTAGTTCTCCTGGTTCCTCTCCCGTTTCCTTCCCGGTCATGGAATCTTGATCTTGCAGCTCGAGCCGCCTCGACTTCAACCTGGAAAGACTTGAGTGTTCGATGTTTGAATGCGGAAGCCTGCATTGCCCTCTGCCAGCCTAGAAGCATACTGCGGGTTATGAAGAGAAGATATCCCTCGAATTCAGAATGTTATCACACCTTTCGCGCCGATTCCGTGGCGACCGTGGATTCCATGCTTAAGATGATTTCAAAGGCATGGCGCAGGAACTCCCCTCCATGCCGGTCACGCGGAATCATCTCCTTCGTGGTGTAAGACTTGAAAGCGGGCAGGCGGGTTACTCAAAAGTGGGCGCCGGTTCTTTCCTCGATCCTTTCTCAGAGACCACAAGCTCCGGAACCATGAATGAAATACTGGCGCCCATGCCGGGCTCACTTTGGATTCGCAGGGAAAATTCTTGTCCGTAAAGCACCTTCAACCGTTCGTTGACGTTGCGGATGCCAATGCCGGACTCATAGATGTCATTGCGGCGCTCCGGTGAAATTCCCACGCCGTCGTCGTGAACCTCTACGACGAGATGTCCGTCCCTCCGGTGGGCTACTAATGTAATGGTTCCGCCTTCAATCCTCGGTCCAATTCCATGCCGGAGGGCATTCTCCACGAGGGGTTGAAGAACCATGCTGGGCACGAGGGAATCCAGAGTATCCGTGTCAATCTGTTTAACGATGCGCAGCTTTTCCGGGCCAAACCGCACCACTTCAATGTCCAGGTAGTCGTCAATAAAATCGAGCTCCTGCCGCAAAGGAACAAAATGAGCTTGCACTTTTAAGCGGCGGCGCAGAATGTTGGAGAGCTTCAGGAGAACCATCCGCGCTTTGTCCGGGTCAAACCGGATCAAGGAGGAAATAGTGTTCAGCGTGTTGAAGAGGAAGTGAGGATTGATCTGGCTGATGAGCGCGTCCATGCGCGCCTGCAGCAACAGCCGTTCCTGCTCCTCCAGCTTGTGTTCAATCCGGGTGTTGTTCCAGATGCGGATGGGCAACCCCACGCCGATCAGCGTGCCGAGAACAATCAGGACATTGGCGTAAAGGTGGGGGGAATCCTGGTAGAAAAGCCATTGCCGCGCGCGCACCAAGCGCCCCACGTCAATTCTTGCGATCTCCAGAATGACACACATCAAGGCGAACAGGACTTGCCAATCCAGGGCGGGTTGTTTGAACCTCTGTTTGATAGACCGGTAAAGGCTGAGGTCGACAAAGGGGCTGAACTTCCAGATGACTTCCTTGTCCGGACAGATCCAGCGGGCAGAACCGGCCACCAGAGCATAAAGGACGGCCATCGGGACGGCCAGAATTTCATGGCCCAGCAATACCGCCGGCAGGCTCACCATCATGGCCACCACCAGCCCCACAATGGTTCCGCCCAGCAACCCGGCAAGCACAGTAATATCAAGACTCAAGTCAGTCCCACGGTAATTTGCCAACAGCCGGACGAAGACGCCGAGCATGAACGGGACGCCCAGAAACGCTGCAAAGAGCAATTTTTGGCGTGGGGTTCGCTGCTCGATAAAGAGCAGCCGCTTGAATTTGCCAAACCGGGCGATGATGCTGGCGAGCGAGGCGATGACGCCCAGCTTGATCAGCAGCGTGATCAGAATGGTCGCGTTGGACTGGCTGATGGTGACGTGCATGGCAAGCGACAGCGTGGACGGGACCAAGCCTGGGCTGGCGGGCGGAATTGCCGAAATCCTGCAGCGCTTTATGCCAACCGCTACGAATCCTCGGCCTGCGCGCCGCCGCCTACAAAGTGTACCACCTCCAGACGGTCGCCAGCTTCGACAAGCGTATGCGCCCAGCGGTCGCGGGGAAGGATTTCGAGATTCCGCTCCACGGCGACGCGATCCAGGGGCACCTTGAGCCATTCGAGGAGAGCTTGAACCGTCCGCGATCCCGGCACTTCTTTGGATTCGCCGTTAACTTGAATGGTGATCAGACCGGCCTCCATCGGACGCACCCTCGAGACTCTTCAATAATCCGGAGAAAGCCGGGCAACAACTCCACCGCCTTCAAGAATTCCGCAACACGGCCTCCCGTGTCATTCTGGGGGCGCAGGAAGACCCTTTCGCACCGCGTCGAGCACCCCATTCACAAACTCCACCGAACCTTCCTGGGAAAACCGCCGGGCCAACTCCAGCGATTCATTGATCACCACGGCCGCCGGGTTTTCGGGATAATGGGTCAACTCGTAAAGGGCGAGGCGCAGGATGTTACGGTCTACCGCCGCCATGCGGTCAAGGCGCCAGTGGGTGGCACGCTCCTTGATAAGTTGGTCGAGCGTTTCAACGGAATTTGCTGCGCCCTCAAACAGCCCGCGAGCAAAAGTCTCGGTCTCCGGATTGAGATTCCGGGGCGCTAGAAAAGTTGAGATCACGTGTTCGACGCTGTGCTGGCCCACGTCAAACTGGAATAACATTTGCAAGGCCAGTTCCCGCGCTTTAGTTCTCGAAGCCATGTGTTTTCCAGGAATCGAGAGCCGGCGGGCAGTGGAAGCAACTTCGGAATCGCGGTCGCTCCCTTGCGGCGCCGTAAAGGCTTTTGGCCATCATTGGGACACACCCGCGATCGGCACGGAAGATGGATATGAACAGTAGCGATACTTCCCCGCCGTGGGTGATGACAGCGCCGGGACCGGGATTACGTCAGGAACGAGGGGTTTCTGGTTGAAGTCAAAAGCATGGAGCATGGCGCTTGCGTGGTCATCCCGCGCCGTCAGATGCGGCAGACGCCATCGGGTCTCGATGAATTTTAAGATGGAAGAAAATTCGTAGATGTCCGGGTCGATGTATCCGGGACGCGCGTAAGGCGAGATCACCAGCGTTGGCACTCGCGGGCCAAAGCCAAAGGCATCCTTCTGCGGCGGCGCCGCATGGTCATAGAATCCGCCGTAATCGTCCCAGCTCAGGAAGATCACGCTATTGTCCCAATACTTGCTTTGCATCACCGCGTTCATCAAGCTCGTGACGTACCACATGCCTCTTTGAATATTGGCTGGCGGGTGTTCGCTATCATCAAAATCGGGGACGAGCCACGAAACCTGGGGCAATGCGCCGCTTTTCAAGTCGCCATAGAACTCATCCTGCGGGACCAGATGGGCCATGCGGGAAGGATTGTCCCGGATGTCCTTGAAACCCGGCAGCGGATTCCAGAGATAAAACTTATTCGGAACCGGGTTGCTGATCCGGTGGCCGCTGGGACTGAGCACAACCGTGGGCGCGTGCGGATTCGTCTCAACGTAGTACTTCCAGCTGATATTCGCGCCACTCAGCCGGGTGACCAAAGATGGAAAGCTAAATCCATCATCATCATCCAACGCCTTTTTCAACTCCCGCACTGTAGAAGCGTTAACGATCAGGCCGCCCGATTGCGCTGCCACCGTGTAGACGTGGTTGGGAAGGCTGGGACCATTGAGCGATGAGAAGAAGTGGTCGCATAGAGTAAAATATTTGGCATACTGCCAGTAATTCGGGATGTCCCGCTGGTCGTAGTAGCCCATGGTGTAGGACGAGCCTTCAGCCCAGACGAAACCGTCCATTGTTCCGTGGTCATAAGCGGCGTGGGCGATTTCCCACTCATGCGCCAGATCGCAGGGCGGCCCGGCTTCAGGCATGTGGAAAGGCACGACACACGCCCGGCTCCCCGGCATTTTGGGCAAGCAGGTTGCAGGTGGAATGCCATCGGCGCCCGGGTAAGTCCCAAAGTAGTTATCAAAGCTGTGATTTTCCTGGATGATCCAGATCACATGCTTGATCTTTGTGATCCCAGGCGGCGCCGGCGCATTTGCGGCGGGTTTCAGCTTAACCGCTTGTCCGGTCTGTGCGCCGCGAAGGGAAGCCGCCAGCAAGTGCCAGGCAAAGAAGCTGGCGATTCCCCAAAGCAGCACTTTGTTTCGTGACATCCACGACCTCATTCAGGAGCATTGATTCTATAACGCGGCCGCCGGCAAAGACAACGCCTCAGCGCCTGCATGTAGTGGTGCAGTCTGCTGTAGCGGCGCTCGGAGCTTGCCCTGACAGGGAGCGCCGGATCGAGCTTCTACATTTGGGCGGCCAGCTTGTCATCCTGACCCCTTTAAATCCATTCTAAGCTCTTCGCAGTCATCCTGCCCTGAAAATCAGTAGTGACTCAGTTTGCTGTAGCGGCGAAACCGGCCCATTACCAAAGCGCGTGGACCGTCACCAATCCGCCCTCAGCTCCCTGTATACTGTTTGGGGGCCATCCCACGTTACGAAAGGAATCCAACAACTTCATGGCAGAAATCATTCCCTTCCGCGCTTTGCATTACAACACACAGCGCGGAGACCATCTTTCCAATCTCGTCACCCAGCCCTATGACAAAATTTCCCCGCAAATGCAGAGCCGGTATTACTCGTTAAGTCCCTATAATCTGGTCCGCATCATCCGGGCCAATGACCAACTCGAAGCCACCTCAAGCGAGGATCCCTACGCCCGGGCGAACCGCCATTTTCGTGGATGGATTGAACAAGGCATCCTGATTTCTGAACGCGAGCCGGCTCTATTCCCCTACTCCCAGGAATACTTCGTACCTGGCCAGCCCGGCGCTAAGAAGACTCGGAAGGGTTTTATCGCGCTCCTGCGTCTTGAGGATTATGACCGCCGGGTGGTTCACCGGCATGAGGAAACGCTTTCCGGTCCGAAGGCTGACCGCCTTTCGCTGCTGCGCGCCACCCGCGCCCACTTTGGCCAGATTTTCCTGCTTTACAGTGATCCGGGCGGGGTCATCGAATCCTCCTTGGATGCCGCCGCATCCGGAAAGCCGTGGGAGCAGGTGGAGGATGAATACGGTACGCAGCATTCGGTGTGGAAGGTGAACGGCGAAGAAGCCATCAGCCATGTGATTGAAGAGATGCGCGACAAAAAGCTGGTGATTGCAGACGGCCACCACCGATACGAAACGGCGCTCGCTTTCCGCAACGAATGCCGCGCCCAAAACATTCTGAGCGAGCGGGCCGAATACGTCATGGCCACTTTAGTCCGCATGGAGCAGCCGGGCCTCACCATCCTGCCCACGCACCGGGTGATTCACAGCCTCACCAACTTCAGTTGGGAGAAGCTTTCGAGCGCCGCCCGCGACGCATTCGAGTGGACTGAGGCATCCCTGCCGGGGAATAGCGGCGATGCGGTCTCGTTGATCGCGCCGAAGATCATTCCGGACGGCCGTCCCACGTTCGGCGTCTACGCCGGGCAGGGCAAGTTCGCCGTGCTTCGGCTTCGCAAGGACTTCGATCTGGCTCAAGCCTTGCCGGACGTCCCACCCCAGTTGCTGGAGCTGGACGTTGTGGTTCTGCACCGTTGGCTTTTGGAAAAGACTCTGGGCATCGACCGCCAAGCCGTGCGCGAGGAAAAAAATCTACGCTACGTGCGGGAAATTGAAGCCGCTCTCGATGCGGTCAACAGGAACAAGGCGCAACTGTGCTTTCTGCTCAACCCGACGCCCATCGCCGCTGTCTGGGATGCGGCTCTTGCAGAACTCGTGATGCCCCAAAAATCAACGGATTTCTATCCCAAGCTGCTCTCCGGCTTGACCGTGTATTGGCTGGATAATCCGGGTGGAATTTGAAGCTGCCCACTGGCCCGGACTATTCACGAGTTTATTCGAAGACCGGAAGGGCACGTCGATGACGTCGTCGGCGTTGTCAAGTATAAAATTTTTATGACCACAGCATTTTTAAGGAACACCCGCGCCGCCTGCAGGACGCGTGACACGCGCCGGGATGAGGGTGCCGTCCTGTTCCCCGCCGCCGGCGCGTGGCTTCGCGGCCTGCAGGCGGCGCCTTCCTCGCTCTTTGCTTTTTGGCCGTCCCGCCCTCTTACTGGTCCCTAGTATTACTATGTTAAGTAGTTCTTGTATCTTCTCTTTGGAAAACTTAGTATGGGTCCATGAAGCCCATCCGCTGGAATGCCCAGCTTTGGAGAGAAAGAATTTCATGAGTTTCTGAGTCGCTTGATCGCGGCGCCGGTTTTAGGGGATAGCGTTTACGGAATCAATGCCGAATTCCGGGCGGGGCTGCGGCAGTGGGACCTGGAGTTTTTTCTGTAGATCGATGGTCAGGCGCTCCAGGGCTGGGACCCTGAGGTCCGGACCGAGGTCAAACGGGTCCGGCGTGATGTCCGTGCCGGAGAATCTCCCGCCCAGACCCTGGCGGCATTGACGCAGCGCATGCCGGAGGCAGACGGGAAGAAGTGCTCCGGGGTGACGGCGGGAGGGCCAACTCGGCGCCCGCGTCTGGCGTGGCGGGAGGTTTTTTTGCAGCATGACCTGCGCCAGGCCGGAGGCCAACTGGAAAAAGTTTGGCTGGTGGTGGACTGGCCGGCGGGCGACCCGCGATTTTGAGCGTGATTTCGGGTTTGAATGTCGGGACTGCGTCTCGTTGATCGGGAGCGGACGGCAAGCGCGACCAGACGATTTTCAACCCGGCGCGACCGAGCAGCCACGACGCATCCGCTTTTGCTCTAGCCAAGACCGAAGCTGGGATAGGCACGTATTCGGGAACCCCTACCGTAGCTTTGTCTGTGTCCGCTGCTCTGCGAATTGCCAAACCCACGCCGGGAGACACGCATAAGATGAGTTCGATAACGGAAACCAACTTCGGTCCCAGACGAGGCTGCCGGTGTTCGTGCGCAGGGTGCATTGTCGCTACCTCCGAGCCAACGAGCATGCACCAAGATTGCCAATCGTTGTGACCATCTATATGATTTAGAATCAGTTGTTTGAGTTGTATTAACACGCCAACACGCAAATCACAGTTTATGATAAATCGTCAATTTACGAAACACGAAAAGCGTGTTAGATTGGATTGTTATGATGCAAGCGGAGCAGCCGGATTCGGCGAATTCGATCCGGCTTGAAGAGGGGAACGGTCTGTCAGTGCGGGTTTGGGAGGCGATTGGTACCGAGCGCGAGTTGCGCGGCGTATTGGCCGCCGCCGCTGATGCGGTTGTCCCCATCGTTCCCTTCGAGGGGGTGGGCATCGTCATCTTGACAGGCGGACAGTCCGCACGTCCCTACCTGCTCCATCTGGTGAATCATGCGCCTCGGCCGGGTGAGAGCTGCCCCGAGTTTTTGGCTAGGACGGCGGATCGTGACAAGCGCGCCGCGCTTCCGCCGCGCCCTCAGGCTCCGTATACCGACTTAATGCAGTCGCACAAGTCCGGGGAGCCTTACGTGTGTCCCGACCTGCTGGCAAAACCCGCCTGGTACCGCCATGAATTCAAAATGGCGGCGGTCGGCATTCGCGCTTACGTGGCGGTGCCTCTTCTCGTTCGCGGTGAGACAATCGGCGTGGCCTCGTTCTCGCGGATGGCGCCGGCCCCGTTCACGGCCGAGCAGGTCGAAGCGCTTCAGGAAGTCTCGCGTCCGTTGGCCGTGGCCGTTTCGAACGCCTTAGCGTATGAGGAGATTCGCAAGCTGCGCGATCAACTGGCGGCGGAAAATATCGCCCTCAAAGAGCAGCTCGGGCAGATGCCGTGGGCGGAAGAGATCGTGGGCAACTCCGACGCGCTGCGCCGGGTCCTTGAAGCCGTCGCGCAGGTTGCGGCCACGGATGCAACCGTCTTGATCACCGGTGAAACGGGAACGGGGAAGGAATTGATTGCGCGCGCGATCCATCGGCGGTCTCG